>OLNQ01002963.1_pt1 | contig 14295 bp, 12 predicted proteins | sample 1672821 | NCBI WGS metagenome assembly OLNQ01 (sample SAMEA3136727, study PRJEB25190) | human gut metagenome | biome: human gut; feature: human-associated habitat; material: faeces | place: Austria | collected 2013 | reverse complement strand
AATTCCGCAAGGAGATCTGGCGACCCTTTATCGAGGCGGTACAGCGGTATGAGCTGGTAAACGAGGGAGATAAGATCGCCGTCTGTATTTCAGGTGGAAAGGATTCGATGCTGATGGCAAAGCTGATGCAGGAGCTGCAGCGTCACAGCAAGGTGAAATTTGAGCTGGTTTTTCTTGTCATGGATCCTGGCTACAACGAGATCAACCGACAGAAAATCGAGAGCAACGCAGAGCTTTTACATATCCCAATCACGGTTTTTGAGACGGATGTCTTTGCGGTTGCCAATACGAGCGAAAAAAATCCGTGCTATCTATGTGCACGCATGCGCCGGGGCTATTTATACAGCAAGGCACAGGAGCTTGGCTGTAACAAAATTGCCCTGGGACATCATTTCAGTGACGTTATCGAGACGCCCGTGATGTCGATGTTTTACGGCGGACAGCTGCAGGCGATGCTTCCGAAGCTGCACAGCAAAAACTTCGAGGGCATGGAGCTGATCCGTCCGATGTATTGCATTCACGAGGACGCGATTCTGGACTGGAAACGCTACAACAACCTGCAGTTTATCCAGTGTGCGTGCCGGTTTACGGAAAACTGCGCGATCTGCGATAACGGAGGCGGCGGTTCCAAGAGACAGGAGATCAAGACGCTGATTCGAAGATTAAAACGGGATAATCCGAATATCGAAAAAAGCATTTTCAACAGCATCCATAACGTCAATATCGACACGATGCCAGGCTACAAAACAGACGGGGATTATCATACCTTCCTGGAAAAATTTGACGCCTGCATGGACGGAGAGCCCGAGGAGTAAACGGGTCGGGTGGACAACTTCGGGGTGACGGAGCAGCTGCGGCAGAAAAATATCGGGGAAACGGGGTTGTGCTTCTTTCCGGAAAGTGCTATAGTAAACACAGTTTTTAATTCCACGAACCGCGAAAGGAAAAGCAGAGCATGTTGAGAAACGTTTATACAATTGTCATGGCGATGCCGCAGATGATGATGGGACGCGTTAACTGTATCTGATATGCGAGAGAGCGCAGTGCACAGATACAGGGAAGGGTCTTTTGTTTCTGTGTGCATCGGGCGTTTGAAATTCTTTTCGGAGAGAAAGAAGAATCCAAAATACCGGAGCCGGAGGCAAAGAGCCTTCGGCTTTTTTGCTCTGTAGGAAATACTATGTTGCATGAAAGTGCATTTCATCTGCCGATGTGCATGATTTCCCTTTTGCCGGCATGGAACAAATCTGAGAAGAGGATGGGAAAAGAGCATGAAAACACCGATACTGGAAACCAGTCGGCTTTGGCTGAAACCGTTAAAGGAAGAGGATGCGCCGGGCGCATTTTTGTGGACGGGAGATCCGAAGGTCAGCTGGTACATGCGCTACGAAACGCATGGAAGCCTGGAGGATACGAAGCAGTGGCTGCGGGAGGAAGAAAAACAGCTGGATTCCGATCTGCTGTATGATTTTGGATTTCATAAAAACGACAGCGACGAGCTGATCGGCAGCGGCGGGCTGACGTTTAATCAGCAGCAGGGCATCTGGGAGCTTGGCTGCAACCTGCGTCGGGATTGCTGGAACCAGGGCTATGGAACCGAGGCGGCAGCGGCGATTCTATCATTTGCGGAAAATACGCTGCACATCCACCGCGTAATGGCGCGTCGGGCAAAGGAAAACACTGCATCCGGGCGGGTGCTGGAAAAGAACGGCTTTTCCTTTGTAAGAGAGTGCTGGGATCAGAAATGGAGCGGTTCGCACCGGTTCGAGTGCCGCGAATATATCTGGAAGAGCGAAAAGGAAGAGGAAAAAAACAGCGCTGCCCGCAACGAGGTCGAACGCTTCTATGACGATGAATACGAAGAATGGAATCGCCTGGAATGGCACACGCCGGAGTTCGAGGTGACAAAGCGCTATATGGAGGAATATATTCCAGGCGATACGCCGCAGAAGATTCTGGATATCGGCGGCGGTCCGGGCAGATATTCCATTTTTCTGGCGCAGAAGGGACATGACGTGACGTTATTTGACTTGTCCGGCAAAAATATCCGACAGGCGATCGAAAAGGCACAGGAAGCGGATGTGCTGTTGGACAGTTGTATCCACGGCGACGCGCTCCGGCTTTCGGAATATCTTTACAAGGCGGAACAGTATGACGTTGTGCTTTTGATGGGACCTCTGTATCATCTGATGCGGGAACAGGATCGGGAAAAAGCCCTGCAGGAGGCACTGCGGGTGTTAAAGCCGGGCGGGCTTTTGTTTGCATCCTTTATTTCGACGTATGCGCCAATTCAGGATTATGCCAGCGGACTGTACGATTTCGGAGATATGGACAGACTCCTCGCCGGTCTGGAGGACGGAACTGCACAACCTGGTAAAAATTTCACAAACTCTTATTTCTGTGGGGAAAAAGAGGCGGAAGATATGATGGAAAAAGCAGGGCTTTGCCAACTGGCCTTTGCGGGTGTGGAAAATATCCTTTGCGGGAAAGAAGAGCTGCTGCACAAGCTTGCGTCTCAGCAGCAGGAAAAATGGCTGAACCTCGCATGGAGATTGAGCCAGGACAGAAAGCTGCTCGGTATGAGCGAGCACTTCCTCTACATCGGAAGAAAGCAGTGAACGTGGTGCCTTTTTGGAAAAGCGGTTGCATGAAACCGTCTCTTCGGGGTATAATGGCGATATGCGTCGGCGGACAGCTTTCCCCACTGACGGAAATGAAAATACAAAGGAGTTTTACAGCGTATGAAAAATGACCTGTTTTCTATTGGACCGTTTACCGTACACGGCTATGGACTGATGATTGCGATCGGAGTTTTGTCCGCTTATTATATGGTGGAATACCGTGCGAAAAAGAAACAGATGGACTGGGAAAAAGTGTTTCCACTGACGGTCTGGTCGGTACTGGGCGGTTTTTTGGGCTCGAAGATTCTGTATCTTCTGACAAGACTGCCGGATATTCTTGCAAACCCGGCGCTTCTTGGCAGCAGCATTAAGGACGGCTTTGTCGTATACGGCGGCATTATCGGGGGTATCCTGACTGCGTGGATTTACTGCAAATGTACGAAATGGAACTTTTGGAAAATTTTTGATATCGCGATGCCTGCGGTTGCGATGGCACAGGGCTTCGGGCGGATTGGCTGCCTGCTCGCCGGCTGCTGCTACGGAATAGAGCTGGATCCCGCAAACCCGATAGGGATCGTGTTCCACAATTCCGCCTATGCACCAAATGATGTCGCGCTTTTGCCGACGCAGATTATTTCCAGTGTGCTGGATTTTGCAAACTGCTTCGTGCTGCTTGCACTGTCGAAGAAGCTCAAAACAGACGGGCAGGTGGCGAGCTGTTATCTGATCTTTTATAGCATCGGCAGATTTGTCCTGGAATACTTCCGGGGCGACCTGATCCGGGGAAACATCGGGGAGTTTTCCACGTCGCAGTTTATCTCCCTGTTTATCTGTCTGATCGGTCTTGTATTGCTTTTTGGACTTCCAGTTCTTGCAAAAAAGAAAGGAGCTTGCGCACAGTCGGAGGAATAGCGCCGGATTTTGCATAGGCGAAGCCGATTTTGCGGGCGGGAATGGAAACCGGCATTTTCAGCTGGACAAGCCTTCCCTCTGCGAGCTCGTCGCGGACGAAATTTTTGATGACGCAGGCGATTCCTAAGTCGATTTTTGCAAATTCGATCAGAAGATCCATGGAGGTTACGTCGATAATCCGGGAGGCGCTTAAGTTTTCCTGGGAAAGATAGCGGTCGATGTACCGGCGGGTAATATTTTCTTTATTCAATAACAGGAGCGTAGACGCTGCAAACGCCGTCCGGGAGGAAAGATGGTCGTTTGGACGGATGCGCTCTTTTAAATTGTCGAGATAGGTGTGCGTGGTGACAAAAATATCCTGAATGTCGGTGAGGGGTTCAAAAACGAACGCAGACATGTCATCCTCTGCGCCGATCAGCCCGATGTCGAGCGTGCCTTGTTCGAGCGCCTGCATCGTTTCGAGGGAGGACTGGCAGGCGATGGAAAGCTGGATATGCGGGTTTTGGCGGATAAAGGGCTGTAGGATCGGGAGCAGGACATATTTGCACAGCGTCGCAGAAACGCCGATGGAAAGATGTCCCATGCCGAGCTTTTGGAAGCGCTGCAGCTGTTCTTCGCCCTGGGTGATCGCCTGGAAAGCGTTTTCTACCTGGGCAAACAGGATTTCGCCCGGTTCCGTCAAGGAAACACCGCGGGAGGAGCGGTAAAAAAGCGTCGTGCCAAGACTCTGTTCAAGCTTGGAGATCGCCTTGGAAATGGCGGGCTGGCTGATGTAGAGCTCGCGCGCCGCGCCGGAAATGTTGCGGCATTTGGCGACGGTATAAAAAATGTGGTAAAGATTAAAATTCTGTTCCATAAGTTTCCCTTTCCGGCAGACCGGCAGTAATTTTTACCATATGCGGTCTGTTTCTGTCTGTTACTGGTATAACTGATTTTGTATATAACACAATCCTACCATAACTGATGATTATAGTAAATATAAGAGAAAGGTATTTTTCTTTCTGAATATACTATGATACACTTAAATACAGAAAAAAGACGTCCGGGGCGACGGACATCTGCAAATCCGGCTGTTTTTCAGCCAAAAAGGAGATCGGATCATATGGGAATGACAATGACACAGAAGATTCTGGCCGCGCATGCCGGACTCGACCATGTGGAAGCAGGACAGCTGATTGAAGCGCAGCTGGATCTGGTTCTGGGCAACGACATTACAAGCCCGGTTGCCATCAAAGAGATGGAAAAAATGAAGGTGGACGGTGTGTTCGATAAGGACAAGATTGCGCTGGTACCGGATCATTTTGTACCGAACAAGGATATCAAATCGGCAGAACACTGCAAATGCGTTCGCGAATTCGCACGCCGCAATGAAATCACGAACTATTTCGAGGTCGGCGAGATGGGAATTGAGCATGCCCTGTTGCCGGAAAAAGGACTTACCGTAGCAGGTGATGTCGTAATCGGTGCAGACTCCCATACCTGTACCTACGGTGCGCTTGGCGCATTTTCCACCGGCGTCGGCAGCACAGATATGGCGGCTGGAATGGCGACCGGCAAGGCGTGGTTTAAAGTTCCGTCTGCAATCCGGTTTAACCTGATCGGCAAACCGGGCAAGTGGGTCAGCGGCAAGGATGTGATTTTACATATCATCGGCAAGATCGGCGTAGACGGCGCACTGTATAAATCCATGGAATTTACCGGTGAGGGTGTTGCCAATTTAAGCATGGACGACCGGTTTACAATTGCCAACATGGCGATTGAGGCAGGCGGCAAGAACGGCATTTTCCCGGTAGACGACAAGGCGATCGCATACATGAAGGAGCATTCCACAAAGCCATACCACATTTATGAAGCGGATGCGGATGCTGTTTATGATGAGGAATACACAATTGACCTTTCTGCACTGCGTCCGACGATCGCATTCCCGCATCTTCCGGAAAACACAAAGACCATCGATGAAATCCAGGAATCTGTTGCCATCGACCAGGTTGTGATCGGTTCCTGTACAAACGGCAGACTGGATGATCTTCGGATCGCTGCAGAGGTGCTGGAGGGCAGACATGTGGCAAAGGGGATTCGTTGTATCGTAATCCCTGCGACTCAGAAGATTTACATGGAAGCGATGGAAGAAGGGCTGTTAAAGACCTTTATCGAGGCGGGAGCAGTGGTCAGCACACCGACCTGCGGACCCTGCCTTGGCGGTTATATGGGCGTTCTGGCAGAGGGCGAGCGCTGTGTATCGACGACGAACCGGAACTTTGTCGGACGTATGGGGCACGTCAAATCAGAGGTTTATCTGGCGAGCCCGGCAGTTGCGGCAGCCAGCGCGGTGGCGGGACAGATCGCATGTCCTGAGCAGCTCGATTGAGGAGGGACAAAACAGCATGAAAAAGGCGAACGGAACAGTTTTCAAATATGGAGATAACGTGGATACGGATGTCATTATCCCCGCACGTTACTTAAATTCCTCCGATCCGGCAGAGCTTGCACAGCACTGCATGGAGGATATTGACAAGGATTTCATCAAAAACGTAAAGCCCGGCGATATCATTGTTGCGGATAAAAACTTCGGCTGCGGTTCTTCCAGAGAGCATGCGCCGATTGCTATCAAGGCGGCTGGCGTCAGCTGTGTTATTGCACAGACCTTTGCCCGGATTTTTTACCGTAATTCGATCAATATCGGACTGCCGATCATCGAATGCCCGGAGGCGGCAGAAGCAATTCAGGCGGGTGATGAGGTCGAAATCGATTTCGATACCGGTATCATCACCGACAAGACGCAGAACAGACAGTTCAAAGGACAGGCGTTTCCGCCCTTCATGCAGAAGATTATCGCTGCAGGCGGACTGATCAATTACATTAACGAGGATTAAAATAATAGAATGCATGCTCCGCCGCAGGTTTGAAACGCCTGCGGCGGCTTTTTGCAGTTGCGATTTTGGGTCCGTCCGGCTCCGGCAAATCGACGCTGATGAACATCATTGGCTGTATGGACCGGTCAGAAGCAGCGTGTGTCGATTATGGATGGACAGCTGTCGCAAAAACAAGCAGAATTGCCAGAAAACCAATATTTGCAAGGGTGAACAGAAGAAAGTACTGCCCTTTCTGTTCGGGAAGCTTCCGGGCGATCTGCCGATAAGAAATCAGGCTTGCCATCGAAGCGATCAGGGTTCCGAGCCCACCTAAATTAGTGCCGACGATCAGCGCTGGAACGTTATTGGAAAAGCCGGACAGCAAAAGCGCCGCCGGAACGTTGCTCATGACCTGGGAGGCGAGGACGCTGATGAGGATTTCCCGACCGGAGAGCGCTGCAGAAAGCCAGGAGGCAAAGGCGGGAATTCTGCCGAGATTTCCGATGAAAATAAAAAATGCGAGAAACGTGGCGAGCAGGGAATAATCGACCTGTGCCAGCACTTTTTTATCTGCGATCAATGCGCCCAAAAGGACGAGAACAAAGACTGTCGGGTAAGGAAGCACATGCAAAACGGCAAGGAGGCAGAAGAAAAACAAAACGATGTAAAGCCGGATCAGCGCCGGCTTTTTTTGTGCAGCGTTTGTAGTCGGATTCTGGATTGAGGAAGAGACTGTTTGCTGCCGATGCGGATGTCCCAGATAGAAAATGCAGACAGAAAGCAGGATGGCAGACAGCAGCGTATAAGGGAGCATGAGCTGCAAAAAAGCGGAAAAGGACAGTTGGCTTTTGCCATACAGATATAAATTCTGAGGGTTCCCGATGGGAGTCAGCATGCTGCCGAGGTTGGCGGCAATAGTCTGCAGGCAAACAACGGGCGTCAGGAGTTTTTTACCGGATGCTTCCGGCAGCTGTCCCAGTACAGCAAAGGAGAACGGAACGAAGGTCAGGAGCGCAACGTCGTTCGTGATCAGCATACTGCAAAAAAAGCATAAACCGACCAGGACGAATACCAGGGAGGTGATGCTGTTTGTGCGGGACAGCAGGGAATATGCGAACCGTGTAAAAACGCCCTGACGCTGCAGCCCGGCCATGACAGTCATTAGGGAAAAGAGGATGGTAAGCGTGCGAAAATCGATATAACCGAAATAGGATGCGTCCGGCAAAACGAAGCAGGCAGAGAGCAGGGCGAGCAAAACGGCAATCGACAGGACAGTCTCCTGGCGGATTTTGTAAAACAGTTTCTGAAAGATGGAATATAGCATGGGAAAGCCTCTTTTTCTTTTTATTATGGGATATTTCTTGTAAATACTATAATTTTTACAAATAGGAAAGTCAAGGAACAATGAAAAAGGGATGACTTTTTGGAAAGATTATTGTAATATGGAGAAAGGTCAAAACAACGAATGTAAAGGAGTATTGACTGTATGAGATTTCGGGAAGAGGTTTTAGCAAAGATTTTTACCTATATTACTGTCGCCGTGCTGCTGGGAATCGTTGCATTCGAGGCATGGGGGCTTTCGCGAGAGCGAAGCCGCAGAAAGGATGCAGAGGACAATGCAGCAGTACTTCAGGAAGAAGTAGAGAACATGCGGGATATCAACAGCACCCTGAAAAAAGAAAACGGAGAGCTTTCTGCATTTCGCAACAAATGGAATGTATACGTTTCTTCTTTGACCAGCAGTGAGGTTTTAGAGCTTCAGCACGATTTGTTTATGCGGACAGATTTGATTCCGCAGGAGGCGAAGGAAGAAATCGCGGAACGGGAAGCCGGGCTTCTTACGGAAGAAACAGACGGGAAAAGTACGTCTGAGCAGAGCTCTTCCAAAAATAAAACGTCGAAAACGGATACCAAAAGCAAAACGACAGACAACGCCAGAACTGCAAAAATCGTCGTCGGGGAATATTCGTTTGACAATCCGAATGGGGAAAATATTTTTCTGCCGGTCAGCGCCAACACGGGCGACGGGGAGAATTGTCTGATCTACACGGCTGCCTATGAAGAGGAGGGAAGCCATGTGATCGAATTATTATATGAAATTACGCTGGATGAATCGGGTACGATCGCGCGCAGGGATACGACCGGGGAAGTGGAATGGTACTGTGTCGCCTATCAGGCGGGCGGAGGCTGGAAAGCGACAGCAACAAAGGAGGGCGCAGGGCAATGATGACAATTGACCAGATTTTAACAAAGCTGGATCATTATTATAAGGAGGATCAGCTGACAGAGGTAGAGCCGTTTCTCTTATCCTGTCTGGAGGATGCCAAAAAAGAGCAGGAGTATGGCATTTATATTTCCGTCGGCAACGAGCTTCTGGGCTTTTACAGAAGCATCGGACAGTTTGAGGCTGCATTTGCGGTCGGGGAGGACGTTCTTCTTTTGATGGAGGAGCTGCAGCTGGATCATACCGTCCATTTTGCAACGACCCTGTTCAATGTGGCGACTGCGTACCGCACGGCGGGAAAATACGAGGAAGCACTTGCAAATTATCGGCGTGCCCTTGAAATTTATCAAAAAGAGCTTCCCAAAGACGACTATCGTCTGGCAGAGCTATATAGCAGCATCAGTATTTTATTGGAAAAGCTCAACGAAAATGAAAATGCGGCGCTGTTTTTGGAAAAAGCGATTCAGATTATGGAAAAACAGCCTGGAACAAGGGTTGAAGTGGCGACTTCCCGGACGAGTCTTGCACTGATCGAGCTGAAAATGGACAAGCTGGAAGCGGCGGAAAAGCATCTCGAGCTTGCGATTTCCGCGTTTAAAGAGGATGGCGGCAAGACGGATACACACTACAGCGCAGCGCTTGCCGGACTCGGCGAGGTCTGCTACCGTCAGGGCAGTCTGGAACGCGCCCTGGAAAATTATGAGCACGCGCTGTTTGAGGTGGAAAAGCATTTTGGCAGAAAAGAAGGCTACGGTCTGCTCTGCGGCAACTGCGCGGCGATCTGCAGAGAGCTTGGACAGAGCGCAAAAGCTGAAGAGTATGAGGTGCAGCGCAAAAAATACTGCCCGGAAGCCTGACAGGACGGGGAAATAAAACTTGAAACATATGTTCGAAAATGATACAATAAGCAGCGGCGAACACAGGAGGGATTTCCTTTTGATCGCCGCTGTTATACTGGCAGCGGCGGCAGCTGTCTTTTTCTTTCAGGTCAAAAACAGGACTTCCGGTACGGTTTATGCGATCGTGGAGCAGGACAGTAAAGAGCTGATGCGTCTGCCGCTGTCGGAACCCGGGGAATATCGGATTTCCGATGGAGACAGCTATAACGTGATCGAAATTACAGAGGGTGGCGTCCGGATGAAGGAAGCGGACTGCCCGGATCAGATCTGCGTCAGCCGCGGACTGATTCAGAAAAGCGGACAGAGTATCGTCTGCCTGCCGCACCGGCTTGTCATCCGTCTGGAACAGCTGGGAGATCAGGAACTGGATGCGGTAGTGGAGTGAAACAATAGAATGCACGCTCTGCGAGCATTCTATTGTCATGAATAAAATGACTGAATCGGTCAACGGAATAGACCAAATGGGTCAATGATATATTCGGTGACATAGACAGATTGGATCCGCCAGAAAGGAGCAAAGCTTCATGAACAGCAACAGCACACGCAATCCTTCCGGAAAAGTAGCCTTTCTCGGTGTCATGACCGCGGCGGCACTGATGCTTTCCTATATAGAGTCGCTGTTTATCCTTGTCCCGGGCATCCCGGGGATTAAACTTGGATTTGCGAACCTGGCAGTGGTACTGTGTCTGTACCGCTATGGTTGGAAGGAAGCCCTTTTTCTGAATGCGGTTCGGATTGCACTGGCAGCATTTTTGTTCGGGAGCATGTTTACGATGTTATACAGCCTGGCGGGGGCGGCATGTGCGTTTGCTGCGATGGTGCTTGCAAAGCGCCTGAAGCTGTTTTCTGTCGTCGGCGTGAGCGTCCTTGGCGGCGTGTGCCATAATCTGGGGCAGCTGGCGGTGGCGGTCGCAGTGCTCGGAGGCAGCTGGGCAGGCTGGTATCTGCCGTGGCTTATGCTGGCAGGCTGCGTGACCGGGATTTTTATTGGCGTGTGCGCAGGGGCGGTCAACCGGGCGCTGCCGCCGCAGAGATAGGATACGGCAGAGGGAGAACACATGATTGCATATTTAAACGGCATACTCGCCGAAATCGAAGAGTTAAATGTTACTTGCGGAATATTCTTTAATCTAAAGTCTTTTAAGTAAATACAATCGTCCAGCTTGTCTCCTGAAGAATCCTTTCGATATGTTATTTCAACTTTATCGCCCTTCTTAACCTGAAGCACATAAGTTTTCCACTCTGTATGATTTGTCGTACCTATTTGCTCATTATTTATCTTTATATAGTCATATGAACTGCCTTCAGCACTTAAAATATAGTCAAAGGATAGTTCATACGCACGATCCAACTCTGAAAAATCAATCTGAACGGTTGCCGACATATTTTTTTTGCCCGCAATATTTGATTTCAGGCACTCGGCCCCTAATTTAGCTGCATCAGAGAATGCATCATCCGACATCACTTTAGTTTCATCAGAAGAAATATATTTGACTTCTGCCTTATCTGCCAATGCGTTAAAAACGCTGCTTGGGAATGGTTTTTCTTTAACGCTGATTTGGTATTTTGTTGTTGCTCCTTTATAGCTTACAGTAATGTCCTGGCTTTCGCATGCAGCTTCTGTGTTTAAACCACTGACCTCAAATCCGGATCTAATGTCAACAGTACTGCTGTCATTATAGTTTACTGTAATCACTAAACCTGTTGCGTCAATAGTCTTATCTCCGACATAATATTGAGTCTTTTCCGGCTGTGTCTTAACCTTAATAGACTCCACCTTTTTGAGCCGAATCACTTCTGTCTTTGTTTTTACATCTTCAGTCAGAGTAATGCTGCCCGCTGCTTCTTCCACGCCAATTTCAGATGATGAAACAATGTAGTTATACTCTTTATTGATAAGTAGCTCATATTTATGTTCTTCGCTCGTTGGTTGAACCTCAACACTGTTTTGCGTCAGCTTAATCTCGTAGTTGTTTGCACCGCTTACCGCAAAAGTCACTTTTCCCCATTTGCTGTCGTCTTTTGTAAGACTAACAGAAATGCTATCCGAAGAAACTTTCAGTGTTCCATTCTCATCAGTCACTGATACTATTCCTGTTGTCGAAGTATATCCTTCGCAGCTTACGGTGTAGCTGTACTCGCCGGCAGCAAGTGCAATAGTACCGCCTGTTCCGGTATATACAACACTGCCTTCCTCAGCACCGGTTTTTGTTATCGTCAATTGTGCATTCGCAGGCGTAATATTGAAGTTCACGCTTGCAGTCGGTGTTTCCCATGTTAATGCAGGATAATCGCCTGCTTTGGACATGAAGGCAGAGCCGAGAAGAGAAACAAAAGCTTCACTTTGCATATATTCTTCGGTTTTAAACGCAGACTCATCATCTTTGTCTATTCCACTCGAATAGATAAAGTTTCCTGCACTTCCGGAAAGTGCATAACATTTCTCGATAGTAACCTTTCCATTGCGATTTGAAGCACTACCTATGATTGCGAATCCACTGTCTCCCGTGATTCCCATTTGAAGATGATTCCATTCGAGACCATTCGATGATTGCATTCAATTCTCTGCCAAGAATGCCTGCAACAGAATTTTTGTCAGAAATTGTTCCTTTGTTGTAGCAATCTTCTACTACAAAAGTACCTTCGATATTGCCTGCAATGCCACCCCCCTGTCTTGAAGATGCTACTATTGCCCCTGTGTTGGCACATTTTAAAATATGTACATTGTTCGTGTCTCCATACCCTAAAATTCCTCCAACAGATTTCGAACCTGTAATATCAGCATTGTTTTTACATCCCTCAATTGTGATAGTACTACCGTCCGAATTCACTGTTCCTGCAATCCCGCCTACATTATTGTAACTACTTGCCTGAATTGCTCCCGTAGTAATCACATTTTTAACGATCGCACCGCCTCCGAGAACACTAAAAAGCCCTGTGTTCGCGCCGGTGCCGGTTATGTTCAACGTCACCGTATGTCCATCGCCATCAAATGTGCCTGTAAACTCTTCTGCATATGGCGCAGTAATGGTAATGTCCGTGGTCAGTTTATAATTCCCACCTGCTTCCATAGCAGCAAACCCTGCTGCATCTTTGATAGGCGTTGCTGTATCTGCCCAAGCGGTTTCAACACCCCCCCCACATGCCGCTCGGCATCATGGTCAGCACCATCATCACTGCCAGAAACACAACGAGTGCCCTGCTTGGATAGCTTCTGTTTGTTCGTTTCAATTTTTTTCTCCCTTCGATTTTGTCACTCTTGGGAATCGCATGCCGCCGCTTTCTGACATCGAATTTTCAGCTTAGCCGGTTTTTGTTCCTCCCTGCGTAGAATCAAAAGCACACAAAAAACTGCTGTCTTCCTCGGCGATTTGCCGACTGACAGCAGCCCGTTTTCGCTGTTTGTTCAATTTTTTCGTCACAAAAACATCCACCTGCACTCCTCCGATGCTGTGAATCTGATCGTGTCTCATCTGTGCATGTCTCCTGGCTTGGCGTTCATCACGTTTCCTCACCTTCCCAAGGGTCATACACGGCTTGTCTGCCGCACCCTCAGTGGTCACTTCGGAAATACCATCGGTGATTGGCGGTATTCCTTTGCTTTTAGAAAACGCTCCTTCCTTACAGTGGCGGGACCGCGCAGGATTCTCACCTGCTTCCATCTTAGCCCCCTGCCCAGCCGCCCGCAGTCTGCAAAGCGCCGCGCAAGAAGAACATAAATTATCTTTTGTGATTCTGTTTTCACTCGTAAGTATAGCACAGCCCGGAAACAAATACAACCCCCTTGCCATGTATAACATGCAGTGTGCTGGTAAAAAACTGCATATTTTTGCGGAAATCAAACAAAAACGGGTATAAGGCATGTGTGAAAGGAAAATATCAAGTCGTTTTGTAATTTGCTGATGATTCGTTCACTTTTGCCAATACTAGCAAGGTAAAAGGGAGGTAATGCAAATGAATCAGAGAAATAGACGATATGGATATGTGCGTGTATCAACAAAAGAACAAAATGAGGACAGACAGCTGCTGGCGATGCAGCAGGTCGGCATTCCCGCGGGCTGCCTCTTTACAGACAAGCAGTCCGGCAAGGATTTTGACCGACCGGCCTATCGCAGGCTGCTGCATGTCCTGCGGGAAGGAGACATTCTGGTAGTCAAGAGCATCGACCGGCTCGGCAGGGATTACGAAGAGATCATCGAACAGTGGCGCTGCATCACCAAGGAAATCAAAGCAGACATCAAGGTGATCGATATGCCGCTGCTGGATACGACCCTGAGTAAAGATCTGCTCGGCACATTCATCGCAGACCTGGTGCTGCAGGTCTTGTCTTTTGCCGCCGAAAACGAGCGGGAAAACATCCGGCAGCGGCAGCGCGAAGGTATCGAAGCCGCCCGGGCGCGCGGCGTGCGTTTTGGCAGACCCTGTGTCGAGATCAGCCCGGAAGCTGCAGATGCGATTCTGCGATATAAGCAAAAAAAATTGCCCCTGCAGCAGGCGCTTATACAAAGCGGGCTGAGCCAAGGCACCTTCTACCGGACCATGAAAGCAATGGAGCTTTGACTTTTCAAAAGGTACACTTTTTGGCAGTGGATTCGACAAAATACGACAACAGCATTTTTTCACAAGTTCGACACATTTTTATCGAAATATATTGCTTTTTAGTTTTTGATATGATAGGATATAGGTGTTCAAAAGACAAAAACTATGTAAATGAATAGTTTCGGAGACTTACCAAAAAGTGTACCTTTTGAAAAGTCAAAGGTTCATGGCTTTCATCGTTCGATAAA
>OLNQ01002948.1_pt1 | contig 14337 bp, 11 predicted proteins | sample 1672821 | NCBI WGS metagenome assembly OLNQ01 (sample SAMEA3136727, study PRJEB25190) | human gut metagenome | biome: human gut; feature: human-associated habitat; material: faeces | place: Austria | collected 2013 | reverse complement strand
TAATGCCGCATGAACAGAGTTTTCTAAGCTCTGTTTTATCGGTATGGGAAGATCAACTCACCGTCATGCGGCTCTTTTTAAGTCTTGTCCATCCGCTGCTTCCTGCCAGCGGAAAGGACAAGACAATGAAAAGAATCCCCAAAACACCCGTTGAGTTCGACTATGACCTCTGGACTACCGAGGACGGCAAGTGCATGGTGCGCGTAAAGGCCACCGGCGAGACTACGGAGGTTGACCGCGAGGTCATGAAGACGCTCCGCAATGAGGAAAAGAAGCTGCGGCGATCCTATGATACTGGCGGTTCGTCTGCCAGCGGAGACGAAGAAGAAACGCAACCTTCCACTATACTGTCGCTGGACGCTATGCCGGAGGATGATGTGAAATCGTCCGCATGGCTGGCTGATCCGAATGATGGCATTAAGGATGCGGAGTTGAGGATGTTAGAAGCAGAGTTTATGGAGACATTAACTTCTGTTCAACTGAATATTTACAAAGCTTGCATTACCAGTGGACAAACGCCGACGGACTACGCAAGGACACATAATATGAGAAGACAGAGTGTGAATGATGCAATCACACTCATCCGAAAGAAGGCAAAAAAATTTTTTTAATTTTTTCTATGCGGTACCTGCGTTTTACGAAAAAAATGTCCGTTGTAAAGTGAAGGGGTCAAACAAGACCAGCTTCACAGAACCTTGAAAACAGAATATCCAGTGCTGCGGATCTTTCCTCTTTTCTCGAAGCGACTTGCCTTCTGCCGCCAAGACCTTCCTACGGGAAGCGAGCGATCAACAGAGAGGCTAAACTGCCGTGTGGTGCGGCTGTTCGCCATGATGGAGAAGTTGGGTATAATGATACTTCCGTTCCCGGGTTGCCGGGGGCGGCTCGGAGCGTTCCTCGGAGGGGTGAGAGTCCCATGATACCGATTCACCGTTGGTAGTCCGCAGCATTCCCTGAGCCACAAGGCTCTTCCGGCAGGGGCGCGAGCTGCAAATATGCCGGAAAACGAAACAAACCAATTAGCTACATTCAGCATACAAGTTTTCAGGATGAAAACTATATGGCGGAGTGTCCCCAACAGGCGCTCCGCCATATCCTTTTGTCCTGAATACAGTTCACATCATCAGGGAGGTGTTTGTAATATGATGAGCGTAGAAACCATGAGAAGCGTCAACCCGAAGACGGTTGACCGCAGTACCCTTGTCCAGCGGGACAGCATCCGGCTTGAGCCTGCGGCTGCGCAGGATGACCGGCTGCGGGATTTTATCCGACAGATCAGAAACCCGTATTGCTATCTGGACGGGAAGACCGTCGTGAAGATCAGCTTCTCGAAGACAGACACCACCTTGGAGGACTGTCTGGAACATTATCTGAGAGGACTTTGATTATGAACAAACTGAATCTTTTCGCCCGGTTCTATGGACAAGCGATTGAGCCTGTGATACAATGAAGTTAGGTCAAAAAAGAATACACGGACTAAGCCGCTGCCTTTGAGGGTCATGTGGCTTTACCGTGTTTTCCTCATACAAGAAGCAGAAGCCTTCGTCTTTCTGATTTGATGTATCACACCAAACAGAAAACGGAGGTTATTTTTATGCCCGGAAAAGTTTACCGGACGGCAATTTACTGCCGCCTGTCCCGTGAAGACGGGGACAAAGTTGAAAGCAACTCCATTGCAAGCCAAAGAGCCATTTGCGAGGACTACATTGCACGGCATGACGATCTGGAAATTGTCTGTGAGCCGTTCGTTGACGATGGTTATAGCGGTGTTTCCTTCAATCGTCCAAACTTCAAAAAGCTCGAAGACGCAATCCGCAAAGGCGCGATTGACTGCATCGTGGTCAAAGACCTCAGCCGCTTTTCGAGAAACTACATCGACGGCGGTCGGTATCTGGAAAAGATATTCCCGCAGCTCGGCATCCGCTTTATCGCGGTCAACGACGCTTACGACAGCCTGACCGGCGATCCGCAGTCGGATTCCTTTGTTATCCCGTTCAAAAACCTCATCAACGACTCCTACTGCAAGGATATATCCATGAAAATCCGATCCAGCTTGGAGGTCAAGCAAAAGAACGGTGAGTTCGTCGGGGCATTCGCGCCCTATGGCTACAAGAAATCGCCGGATAACAAAAACCAGCTTATCGTCGATGAGGCCGTCAGCGAGTATGTGCAGATGATCTTTGCCATGTACAAGGATGGCTTCTCCATCGGTCGCATTGCTGCAAGGCTGAATCAGATGGGCGTGCTTTCTCCAATGGAGTATAAGCACTCGGCGGGAGTGAAGTTCGATACCGTCTTCAAGACCGGCGACACTGCAAAGTGGACTTACAAGGCTGTCCAGCGCATCCTCACTAATGAGGTATATATCGGTGTCCTTGCCCAAGGCAAGCGCGGTACGCCAAACTACAAGGTGCGCGTTGTGCAGCCGAAAGACGAAATCGAGTGGGTCAAGGTCGAGGGGGCGCACGAAGCACTTGTTTCCTATGAGGATTTCATGGCCGTCAAGACCATGATGAAGCGGGATATGCGCTGCTCGCCTGATCAGGATGAGGCACACCTGTTTTCCGGCTTCCTGTTCTGTGGGGACTGCCAGCAGTCTATGACACGCAAGACCGTCCCGTCGAAGACAAAGAAATACATCTACTATGTCTGCTCAACGAATAAGCATAACCGGACCTGCAGCCCACACAGCATCAGCGCAAAAGAGGTTGAGGAAAAGGTGTTCCGTGCCATCCATGACCAGATCGAGCTTGTGGTCAATCTGGAAAAAGCGCTTGAGATGATCGAGCGGCTTCCTTCTCAGAACCGCAAGGCATTCAACTATGAAGCGCAGATTGCGAAGCTCGAAGAAGAGATTGAGCGCTATCAGAAGCTCAAGCTCCGGCTCTATGAAGACCTCTCGGATGGGATCATCGACAAGTCGGAATACTTTGAGTTCCGCAACAGCTACACCAAAATCATTGAGGAAAAGCAGGAAGCTCTTCTTCGGGTGAAGAAGGAAATGAAGCAGTCGGTCGCAACCGGGGCTACGGAACGGAACTGGGTCACGCTCTTCAAGCAGTATGAAAACATTGAAGAGCTGAACCGCCGCGTCCTCATGGCGCTGGTTGACCGCATCCTGATTTATGAGGATCACGCGATAGAGATTGTCTTCAAGTACAAAGACGAGTATCAGCAGACACTTGAATATGTTCTCGGCTATGCCGACGAACTTGCCGTTGCCGGATAAAGGAGGGATGAGCGCATGGCACGAAAAAGCAGAAAAGTCGCAGCCGCAGAGCCGGTTTGCGAAGCAGCACCGCTGCAAATCTTCCCGACAGCCATTTATGCCCGTCTCTCCGTGGAGAATAGCGGCAAATCTGAGAAGGTGGATGTCATCACCAATCAGATTGAGATATGCAAGTCCTATATTGCCGGTTGCCCGTATCTCGATCTCGTCGATGTCTATGTGGATAACGGACGGACGGGGACGGTTTTCGACAGGCCTGAGTTTAACCGCCTGATGACTGACATCAAGAGCGGCAGGATCAAATGCCTTGTAGTCCGCGATCTCAGCCGTTTTGGCCGTGACTACATAGAAACCGGAACCTACCTTGAGCGCATTTTTCCACAGATTGGCTTGCGGTTTATTGCAATCAAGGAACACTACGACAACTTTGATACGGACGGCTCAAATGAGAGCCTGATGATCCCGCTGCAAAACATGATCAACGCCCTGTACTCGAAGGATATTTCACGGAAAGTCTCCACCGCTTTGAAAGCACAGATGGAGCAAGGGACCTTCCAGAAGCGCAATCTTCCGTACGGCTACCGGTGGAATGAAGACCATACAAACATGGTTATTGACGAAGAGACAGCGCCGTATGTGCGGCTCATGTTCCAGTGGAAAATCGAGGGCTGGTCAATCCCGATGATCCTTAACGAGCTTGACCGGCTGGGTGCGCCAAATACGGAGCTGCGGAAACGCCAGAACGGAACCCGCAAAGGCGACGGCTGCTCCTGCAAAGGCTGGTACAGTTCAACGCTGTACGGCATCCTGAGCAATCCGCATTATGTGGGTGATACCGTCCTTGGCCGCTCCATGAAGGCGATCTACAAGGGCATCAAATCCCATAATGTCAAGGACAAGGATAAGTGGATTGTGTTCCCGAACACGCACGAAGCGCTTATTTCCCGTGAAGACTTCCAGAAGGTGCAGGACATCCTCCAAGCGGCTTCTGAGGCTCGCCAGACGAGTATGCAGAAAACCGAGGAAATCCGGGCAACGCTCGTAAACCTTTTCGAGGGAAAAATCGTCTGCGCTGATTGCGGGAAGAAGATGTACTTCCACCGGAAACGGATCGACAAGGACAAGCGGAAGCGCTGGTATGCCTTCTATGAATGCAGTACCTCAGTAGGTCGGCGCTATGAGCATTGTACTTCCCATTATACGAGGCAGGACATGCTTGAAGCGAATGTGCTTGCAGCGATCCAGCTTCAAGTCAAGGCAGCGCTTGATTATGACAAGCTGCTGGATAAGCTCAGGGGCAGCGAGGGCGAGAAAAACATCCGAGATCAACAAAATGCCCTCATTACAAGCCTGAATCTGCGGCTCAACGGCGTTTCTAAGAAGCGGACACGCCTCTACGAGGATTATGCCGAAGGGCTTCTGGATGAAGCGGAATACTCCTTTGCCAAGAAGAGCTATGACGAACAATACGCTGACCTGTCCCGCCGTCTGGATGAGGCAGTACAGCGCCGGAGCAAATTCGACGAAGCTATGTCGGTCGATAACAAGTGGATTACCTTGATGAAATCCGTCAGCACGGCAACGCAGCTCTCTCAGGATTTAGTAGACGAGTCTGTTGAATTGGTCAAAGTCCATGAGGGCGGCGCTGTCGAACTGGTCATGAAGTACGGTGACATCTACGAGCTGACCATTCAGAGTATCAAAGAAGTTCAGGAGGCGATGTAAATGAACAAAGACTACACAATCGGTATCTACATCCGCCTCTCTATGGCTGATGAAGATACCGGCACCGGCAACAAGGCTGAGAGTGACAGCATAAGCAACCAGCGTATGCTCATCAACCGATACCTTGACAACCATCCGACGCTTTCCAAATATCCGAGACTTGAGTTCGCGGATGATGGCTATACCGGGACAAATTTTCATCGTCCTCAGTTCTCGGCGATGATGGAGAAAGTCCGGCACGGGGAGATCAACCTGATCTGCGTCAAAGATTTTTCCCGCTTTTCTCGTGATTACATCGAGACGGGTAATTATCTCGAATGCACTTTCCCGTTCATGGGCGTTCGCTTTATCTCCATCAACGACGGCTATGACAGCGACGATTACAAGGGAACAACCGGTGGCCTTGAGGTTGTCATGCGCAGCATCATCTATGCCGCATACAGCAAGGATCTTTCTGTCAAAACGACAACGGCAAAAATCCAGATGATGAAGCAAGGCAAGTATGTGGGCGGCTACGCTCCTTACGGCTATGTGCTTCATCCCGAAATCCGCAACAAGCTCAAGCTTGACCCGGAGGCCGCAGAGGTCGTGCGCAGGGTCTTCGATGAAGCCCTTGAAGGCAGGAATACCTCACAGATTGCTCTCAGTCTGAACGATGATAATATCCCGACGCCCGGGCAATATTTCAAAGGCAAACATCCTGACAAGAAGAAGTATAGCCGCATGAGCGAAAAGATAAGCTGGACGGCCTCTATGGTCTACAAGATCCTGACGAGCTATGTTTACACAGGGGCAACGGTCGGCCACAAGCGAAAATCCGGCGGCGTAGGTTCTCGGAAAACTATTTCTCAAAAGAAAGAGGAATGGATCATCGTCGAAGGGATGCACGAAGCCATTGTCAGCAAGGAAGAGTTTGAGCTGGCTCAGGCAGTCATCCGGGGCGGCGAGAAGAATCCTAAACGGAATCTGCGCTATTATCCCCTCAAGGGTCTTGTGTGCTGCGGCAACTGTAAACGCGCCCTTACCCGGCGAAAGCTCCGAAATGAGGGTGGATATTTCTATCAGTGTACTTACTCAACGCATGACCGCGATACGGAGTGCCCGGTTGGTGAAAGATACAGCGAGGCATGGATTGAGGACACCGCTTACAAAGCGATTGGGCAAATGCTCACACTGGTCGAAAAGAAAGCTGTTAAAGAGCATGAGATCAGCAAGCGCAGGAAATCTGCCATCACAGAATGCGCGGATGCAATCCGCGATTTGCAGAAGCAGTACGAACAGCTCAAGGCAGTGAAGCTCCGGCTGTATGAGAAATACACTTCCGGCAGCATCACAAAGGCTGAATATCTCAAGCGGAAAGCAGAAACAGACGCGAAGATGTCTGAGAATGAAGAAGCAATCCAGCAAGGTCATCAGCGGATGCAGGAGCTTGATTCTGAACATCCCTGTTCGGATGAAAGGCTTGATGCGGTGCTCGGCGAATACCAGAAAGGCGCAGGGCTTACATACGAGCTTGCTCATGCTCTAATCTCCGCTATCTATATTCATGGGCATGACAGCATCGAAATCGTCTGGCAGTTCAAAGACATCTTTGAGGATGCAGAAATCTAATAGGCTGAATGTTACAAGCCGTTCACGGGTGGTCATCCACCTATGAACGGTTTGTAAAATCTCAAAAATTTTTTAGTTCCTACTTGACACAAGAAGATATGTCCCGTTTTGGGCGAGATTATTTGCAAGTCGGTTTTTATACCGATATGCTGTTTCCCGATTTTGGCGTGCATTTTATCGCTGTCAACGACGGAGTGGACAGTACGCGGGGCGAAAATGAGTTTACCGCAATCCGCAACGTGTTCAATGAGATGTACGCCCGCGACACTTCAAAGAAGATACGCGCTACTTTTCAATCGAAAGGTAAATCCGGTGAACATCTTACCACAATCCCGCCTTACGGCTACATGAAAGACCCGGACAACAAAAAGAAGTGGATTATAGACGAGGAAGCCGCAGCCGTTGTGCAGCAGATTTTCGCATTGTGCGTTTCCGGCATGGGACCGACGCAGATTGCAAAATGGTTAGAAAAGCACGAAATCTATAATCCGACAGCTTACTCCCAAGCAAAGGGGCGGCCTGTTACCAACAAGCCAACGGCTAACCCATATAAATGGACAAATGAAACGGTTTCCCGCACTTTAGAACGCATAGAGTATTTAGGGCATACCGTAAACTTCAAGACCCGCAAGCAATCCTACAAGAGCAAAAAGAAGTTGTGGAACGACCCGTCGGAATGGGTGATCTTTGAGAACACGCAGCCGCCGATTGTGGAAGAAAGCGTATTCCTCATTGTGCAGAACATACGCCGATCACGCCGCCGTCCTACCAAAATGGGCGATATGGGTATTTTCTCCGGGCTGCTTTATTGTGCAGAGTGCGGCGGCAAGATGTATCAATGCCGCGCAACGAACTTTACCGAAGAACAGAAGTATTTTATCTGTTCGACCTATCGGAAAGGCAAAGATTTGTGTACGACCCATTCCATTAAAAATGTTGTCCTGCACGAAATTGTTTTGCGGAACTTGCGGGAAGCAATCGAGTATGTAACGCAGTACGAAGCCGAGTTTATCCAAGAAGCAGCGGACAGCCGTTTACGGGAGCGCGACGCGGAGTTTTCTCGCAAGCGCGAAACACTTTCCAGAGCCGAAAGCCGGATTGCCGAATTGGATAACCTGTTCAAGCATTTATACGAGGACAATGTAACCGGGAAATTATCAGATGAACGGTTTATCAAAATGTCCCGTGATTATGAGTTGGAGCAGGAAAACTTAAAATCAATGGCAGAAGTGTTGCGGGAAGAAATCAAGCAGCAGGAAAAGCAAAAAACCAACGTTAAGGCGTTTATCAGCGTCGTAAAGAAGTACACCGATATGCAGGAACTTGACGCTTCCATTTTGCGGGAGTTTATAGACCGTATCGAGGTTTCCCATACCGATAAGAAATCCAAGACAAGGGAAATCACGATTGTTTATAACTTCATCGGTGCATTTGATTTTGAACGGGCAAAAGAAAAAGCCCAAAATACAACTCAAAAACAGCAAAGAACGGCATAGCCGTTTGGCTATACCGTCCCTTGCTTCAATGTTTTCTTAATTCACCGCCCCATTACGGGCGGTGTTTTTCCTTTTCCAGGCAGCCTACCGATCCGATAGGCGGGGATTATTTCGAGTATAAACCATTTCTTTGTGGAAAACAACTGAAAATTCACACAAACTTAACACTTAAAAATTGTAGACTTTTTCACTTGAAACTTGAAAATGGGAAGCGTATAGTATGAATCGTGATTTTGACGGCTTGATAACGTTTTCAAGTGCAAAAAACGCAGCTTTTTCAATTTTGCCTTTCACACGCGAAATTGTAAAAACACCCAGCGTAGTTTCGGCGTCGTTAAGCCGTCATTAAATGTCTGTTAAGGATTTCGCATGAGAGGAGGCGTACCATGACACGTCAGGAAGCTATTGACCGGCTCTGTACCGTTTATCAAAGCCAGTTTGACATCAACCGCTGCGAGGAGGATGGCCAGCCGCTGGCGGTCACCATGGATTTCTACGCCACATCCGAGAAGTTCGTCCTCTCCAAAAAGGCAAAGCTCTGGGAGGCCAAGAGCTTTGAGTATGTGTACCTGTTCAACGTACCCCATCTGACGCGGGAGATCTACGAGGCCTGCGAGAAGCTGGCCTACGAGCAGGGCATGGCCCGTATTCAACCCAGCTCCACCCATATGTACACCTACATCACGGCGCTGTTTGTGTGTGACAGCTGTGATGAGGATGCACGGAAGGCGCTGAAGCGCTGCAAGCTCTACAAGAGCTTCCGTATGTCCTACTGGGGCTGGATGGATTTTCATACCGCTCTGGTTGTGCTTCCGGAGGAATCCGTCAGCACCAACCGCAGCGGACACAGTGCAGCGCAGGTCCTGAAACAGGGCCTGTTTCATAAGCAAAAGAAAAAACTGTTCAGAAAGGAGAGAGCTTAATGAATGCTGCTTTGTTTTTGATCATTGGCTGTGCCGTTCTGGTCGTAGGTTACATTTTCTACGGCGGCTGGCTGGCCAAGAAGTGGGGTGTGGATAACTCCCGTCCTACTCCTGCTCATGAGCTGGAAGATGGTAAGGACTATTGTCCCGCCAAGGCTCCCGTGCTGATGGGCCATCACTTTTCCTCTATCGCCGGCGCCGGCCCCATCAACGGCCCCATCCAGGCCGCTGTCTTCGGCTGGGTCCCCGTCATGCTGTGGATCCTGATCGGCGGTATCTTCTTCGGCGGCGTCCATGACTTCGGCGCCCTGTTCGCTTCCATCCGCCACAAGGGCGAGTCCATCGGTGAGGTCATCGGTGACGCCATCGGCGCCAAGGCCAAGAAGCTGTTCATCGTGTTCGCTTACCTGACCCTGATCCTGGTGGTTGCCGCTTTCGCCTCCATCGTTGCCAACACCTTCAAGGCTACCTACACCGCTGACGGCGCTGTGGATCTGGCTGCCTCCGCTGCCAACGCCTCCACCGCTATCATCTCCATCCTGTTCATCGTGATGGCTGTCCTGTTCGGCTTCTTCGTATACCGCCGCAATGCCCCTCTGGGCATCTCCACCGTTATCGGTGTTATCGGTATCGTGGTCTGCATGATTATCGGCCTGAACTGGCACCCCATCTATCTGAACTACAACGTGTGGATGATCATCGTCGGCCTGTACATCGCTGTGGCCTCCGTCACCCCCGTGTGGATCCTGCTGCAGCCCCGTGACTACCTGAGCTCCTTCCTGCTGTACGGCATGATGGTTCTGGCTGTTGTGGGTATCGTCGGCGCTCATCCCGACGTGGATATGCCCGCATTCCTGGGCTTCAAGGATACCTTGGCTCCCACCGGCACCTCCCTGGGCTATATGTTCCCCGCTCTGTTCGTGACCATCGCCTGCGGTGCTGTGTCCGGCTTCCACTCTCTGGTTGGTTCCGGCACCACCTCCAAGCAGCTGGATCAGGAGAAGGACGCTAAGCCCATCGCTTACGGCGGTATGCTGATCGAGTGCGCTCTGGCTCTGATCTCCGTCTGCGCTGTCGGCTACATCTGGAACCAGTATGCTGACGGCACCACCGTTACCCCCACCGTCGTGTTCGCCACCGGCCTTGCCTCCATGTTCTCCAAGGTGTTCGGCGCCGGCTGCTACAACGTGGTGTACTCCATGCTGATCCTGGCCGTGTCCGCTTTCTGCCTGACCTCCGTGGATACCGCTACCCGTCTGGCCCGCTACATGTTCGCCGAGTTCTTTGTTGAGCCCGGTCAGTCCGCCGAGGACCTCAAGGGCTGGAAGAAGGTCATCACCAACCCCTATGTTGCTACCGCCATCACCGTGGTGGCCGGCGTTGCTCTGGGTCTGACCGGCTATGCCAAGATCTGGGCTCTGTTCGGTGCTGCTAACCAGCTGCTGGCTGCTCTGGGTCTGCTGGCTGTGTGCTGCTGGCTGGGCAAGATCGGCCGCAACAACAAGATGTTCTACTTCCCCATGTTCTTCATGCTGATCGTGACCCTGACCTCTCTGGCCTTCACCATCAAGGCTCAGATCGTCGGCATCATGGCCGGTGGTCAGGACGTGGTGTGGTTCTACATCCGCGGTATCATCGGCGTGCTGCTGGTGGTGCTTGCCATCGATCTGGTCGTGGAAGGCATCCGCGCTCTCGGCCGCAACAAGAAGGCTGCCGAGGCTTCCAAGTAATCTCACTTGCTCAAACTTGCATTTTAAACAGAAGACCTCCGCTCAGCGGAGGTCTTCTGTTTTTGTGTAACCCCCACCCCCGCTTGCACGGAGCCGGTATTTCCGGTATAATCTGGGCATCGCAAAAGAGGATAAGGAGGAGTTTCCTATGAACCTGAAAAAGCTGGCCGCACTGGTTCTGGCGCTGGTCATGGCGCTGACGCTTTTCGGCTGCGGCAGGCAGCAAGACGACGTGCAGCAGGACGACCCCAAGCAGCCGGAGACCGTCACCGTTACCGACATGATCGGCCGCCAGGTCACCGTTACCCCCGGCAGCTACCAGCGTGTAGTGTGCATCGGCGCAGGCGCCCTGCGGATGTACAGCTACATTGCCGACACCGCGCTGCTGTGCGGTGTGGAGGATATCGACAACACCACGCTGGCGGAGCGTCCCAAGATGTTTGACGCCGTGGCGCGCCCCTATGTGCTGGCCTATGGCGACGTGTTCGCCGCCCTGCCCTCCTGCGGCGTAGGCGGCCCCACCGCACAGGCGGCCGAGGCGGAGAAGATCCTCTCCTGCCAGCCGGATATCATCGTCTCCGAGTATGAGGATGTGGAGAAGGCCGACGCTCTCCAGCAGCAGGTGGGTGTGCCCGTCATCACCCTGCGTGCCGGTGCCGACGGCGTGTTCGCCGAGGCGTTCCCCGGCTCCCTGCGCCTGCTGGGGCAGGTGTTCGACCGCGCAGACCGCGCTGAGGAGCTGATCACCTTCATTGAGACCGAGACGGCGGAGATCACCCACCGCACCGCCGATGTGGCGGAGGCCGACCGGCCCGGCGTCTATGTCTGCGGTCTGGGCAACTGGGGTACCACCAACCACCTGATGACCGCCCAGAGCTATGCCGCCTTCCGCGTGGCCAACATCCGCAACGTGGTCACCGACCTTGCCGCCGACGGCATCCAGCCTATCGAGGCAGAGAAGTTCGCCGCGCTGGGCGGCAGCATGGATATCATGCTTATCGACGCCGCGGCGGCGAAGAACATCGCCCCCCTCTACGCGGAGGATCCCACCATGCTGGATACCTGCAAGGCGTGGCAGGACGGCAGCGTCTATCTGGAGATGGCCTACAACGCCTACTACACCAACTATGAGATCGCGCTGGCCAACACGTGGTTCGCCGCCAAGTGCGTGTATCCCGAGCTGTTCGCCGACGTGGACATAACCGCCAAGACCAACGAGATCACCAAGGCCTTTTTGGGTCAGGAGCTGGCCGCGCAGATCTTCGCCTGCCCCTCCAGCTTCGGCGGCTACCAGCAGATCGACACGGCTTCCTTCTTCCGCTGATATTTGCAGCTATCTGCCATGTAAACAAGGCTCCCGGCACATGGCCGGGAGCCTTACTTTTTTACTTGTTTTTTTCCTGCTTTGTCAGCATTCTGACCGCATATTTCAGGAACCGCCGCACCGCCGGAGACAGGTCGGCCCGGGAGTGCAGGGCGATACCAAGCGTAATGGACGCCGGAGGGTCTACCGGCAGCATGGCAATGTCACAGACGCGCTTCTCCGTGATGAGCTTGTTCATGACGCTCATGCCCAGCCCCTGCTCCACCATGGACATGACGGAGAAGCTCTCCAGCGTGGTGAAGCGCACGTTGGGCGTCACGCCCGTCCGCCGGAACAGCGCCATCACGTCGTCGTCGCAGCCTCTGGCGGGCATGATGAACCGGTCTGTGGCGCAGTTGGCCAGCGGATAGACCTCCGCGTCAGCCAATGGGTGGTTTCTGGGCAGCAGCGCCAGCATGGGGTCCTCCGTCAACGACACGCCCTTGGTGTTCCGCCGGAACAGCGGAAAGCCAAATTCCTTCTCCAGCGCTGAGACCAGCTGGTTCACGCCGGAGGGCGTGTAGCTCAGCGCCTCCGCCGCCTTGGAAAAGCTGCCCGTCTCCGCTGCCGCCAAAAACGCTCTGCACCGTGCCGTCTCCATGGCTGTCCCTCCTGTTCTCCGCCGGGATGCGCCCCGCGTTTCTCCTACGATTCTACTATATCCCCGCCGCGACCGCAAGACCCCACCTGTCACGACAGACAAAAAGCCGCCCGCTGTGACGGCTTTTTTGTGCGCCCCTGCCTATTGCGCGGCGGCAGGGCGGCGGGGGACAATGGTGGAAAAATCGGAAAGGATCTGCCGCCATGAATACCCGCACGCTGACCCGTACCGCGCTGTTTGCGGCCCTCACCGCCGCCGGTGCGTTTATCCGTATCCCACTGGGATACTCCTCCATCACGCTGCAATTCTTCTTCACCGCCATGGCCGGGTGTCTCCTCGGCCCCGTCTGGGGGCCGGTCAGTCAGGCCGTATATGTGGCGCTGGGTCTTATCGGTCTGCCCATCTTCACCCAGGGCGGCGGCCTCACCTACCTGCTCCAGCCCACCTGCGGCTTTCTCATCGGACTGATCCCCGCCGCGTGGGTCATCGGCCTGCTCACCGCCCACCGTCCGCCTCACCCCATTCGGACGGCGCTGGCGTGCCTTGCGGGGCTGACGGTGCTGTACGCCGTGGGACTGCCCTATATGGCGGTGATATTGAATCAGTACATGGGCAAGGCCATGGGCTTCTCCGCCATCCTCTGGGCCGGTATGCTGCCCTTCCTGCCGGGGGATATGCTGAAGATCGCCGTCACAGCGGCGCTGGCGCCGCTGCTGCAAAAGCGGCTGTCCGCCGCCCGGTAAGCCCGGCTGCTCCAACATCTGGATACGACAAGCCCTCCGGCTGAGCCGGAGGGCTTGCGCGTTATTTCGTATGCGTGCTGTGGCACTGTCCGTGCATGGCACAGTTGGCACAGCCGCAGCCACAGGAGCTTTTCCCCGCCTTCTTCTGTCGCAGCAGATACCGGATTATGAGGAATACGATGAGGATAAGGATGGCACAGATCAATATAGTGGCAAGGTTCTCCGCGATCCAGTTCAGCATGAAGATCACTCCTTTGTTAGCGTTTTATTTTTCCCTGCGCCGGTCAGATCGCGGCGCGGAGCTTGGTGGCCTCCTTGTAGGGGCGGAACAGCATATAGAGGATGCCCGCCAGCAGGAGGACCGCCGCGATGACGCCCGGCACATTGACATTGCCGGTGAACAGGCCGCCGAACTGGTTGATCATCAGGGCGACCACATAGGCCAAGCCGCACTGGTAGCCGATGGCGAACCACGTCCACTTGGCGTTGTTCATCTCCCGCTTGATGGCGCCGATGGCGGCGAAGCAGGGGGCGCACAGCAGGTTGAACACCAGGAAGCTATACGCGGTGATGCCGGTGAAGGCCTGCGCCATGGCCTCATATACGGTGCCGTCGCCGCCGCCATACAGGATGCCCAGCGTACCCACGATGTTCTCCTTGGCCACCAGACCGGTGATGGAGGCCACGGCCGCCTGCCAGTTGCCCCAGCCCAGAGGCTTGAAGATCCATGCGATGGCGCCGCCGATGGCAGCCAGAATGGAGCTGTCGATCTCGGACTCATCCAGCATACGGAATGTGCCGTCCACCCAGCCGAAGTAGGTGGTGAACCATACAAAGATAGTGGACAGGAGGATGATGGTACCGGCCTTCTTGATGAAGGACCAGCCGCGCTCCCACATGGAGCGGAGGACGTTGC
>OLNQ01002943.1_pt1 | contig 14352 bp, 4 predicted proteins | sample 1672821 | NCBI WGS metagenome assembly OLNQ01 (sample SAMEA3136727, study PRJEB25190) | human gut metagenome | biome: human gut; feature: human-associated habitat; material: faeces | place: Austria | collected 2013 | reverse complement strand
GTGGCGCGGCGAAGCCGTGACGGAGAGGTTGTGCCGGGAAGATACGACCTCTCCGTCAGCCTGCGGCTGACAGCTCCCCTGCAAGGGGAGCCTTTGGACTGTGCCTTCTCTTGACCTTACAAATTCTGAATGAAAAAGGAGCGACAGACATGAAAAAACTTCTTGCGATCGTGTTGGCGGCGGCGTGCGCGGTATCGATGGCGGCGTGCGCGGCGAAGACGGGCGGCGATATCACGCTGCCGGAGGCATCGATGACCGACGGGCAGCTGGCTGCGCCGCCGGAGGTGACGTCGGTGCCGTATCCGAAGGAAACGGACTATGTCAAGAACGGAACGGTCGACTATGACGCCTACGACAAAGCGTATGACGACTGGCAGGCGGCCCGGCAGGAGAAGCTGCAGACCATGGTGGATCCAGCCGACGTGGCACACTGGTTCACCAGCAGCATCCCGGTGCTGCTGCAGGGCGCGGGAGATGAAAACCGCGTGTGCTCGCCGCTGAACGTCTACCTGGCACTCGCCATGCTGGCGGCGGTGACAGACGGGCAGACGCAGGGGCAGATCCTGGACGCGCTGGGCGCGGATTCCCTGGATGAGCTGCAGACATGCGCCGCGCTGCTCTGGCAGGAGAACAGCTGGAACGACGGGCTGGTCACGAGCCTGCTCGCAAACTCCATCTGGCTGCAGGACGGGTACGAATACAACGAGGACACGCTCAAAAAGCTGGGTGAGGAATTTTTCGCCTCGGCCTTTTCCGGGGAAATGGGCTCGGAGGACTATAACAAGCAGCTGCAGAGCTGGCTCAACGACAACACCGGCGGGCTGCTGACCGAGCAGGCGGGCAGCGTGCAGCTGCGGCCCGAGACCGTGCTCGCGCTGGTGTCGACGATCTACTACAGCGCGCAGTGGAGCGACCAGTTCTACGAGGGCGCGAACACGGAGGAGACCTTCCACGCGCCCACGGGCGACGAGACCGCGACGTTCCTGCACAGCAGCCGGTCCGGGACAGTGTACTACGGCGACGAGTTCATGGCGACGGAGCTTCCGCTGCGCAGCAGCGGGTCGATGTGGCTTTTGAAGCCGGACGCGGGCGTGACGCCGGAGGATCTGCTGCAAAGTGAGGACGCGGTGGGCTTCCTGCTGGCAAACGGCAGCTGGTCGCAGACGCAGCAGGCCGAGGTCGACCTCAGCCTGCCGAAGTTTGACGTTTCATCGGATCTCGATCTGCTGGACGCGCTGGCGCAGCTCGGCATGACGGACGTGCAGACGCCCGGCGCGGCGGATTTCACGCCGCTCACGACCGCAAACGACTCGCTGGAACTGACGCAGGCCAAGCACGCCGCGCGCGTGAAGATCGACGAGGACGGCTGCGAGGCCGCAGCCTATACCATCCTTGGTGTCGAGGCGACTGCGATGATGGGGCCGGAGGATGAGATCGATTTTACACTCGATAACCCGTTCGTCTTCGCTATCACCGGCATTGACGGCCTGCCGCTGTTCGTCGGTCTGGTCAATCAACCGAACTAAGTCTTGTTATGAAAAATCTCCCTCTGCCCATACGGCAGAGGGAGGTTTTTTATCCTGCTGCACGAAGTTCTATCGCCTTACAGAGCGGCGCATAGCTTCCCTTTGCGGCGGCGAAAATCTTCACGGTTTTTGCCGCGCCAGGCACGGGGATATCCAGTTCCTGCTGATTCAGGATCCGCATACCAAGCAGCTTTCCGCTCCCGTCGTACCACGCTGCGATAACGCTGCCGGTTTCCGTGCCGCTGCGCTTCAGATGGAGCGTTCCATCCTTCAGATAATAGGCATAGCCGCCCTCCGTGACGGTGATGTAGGGGCTGATCTGGATGCTGTATATCGTTTCCGGCCGCGACGGTCTTTGCAGCAGTACATACTGCAGCAGGTTTCCATTTACTACGGAGCCATAAATATCGCCTATTTGTTTCTCTTCGTCCGTAAGCGTATAAAGCACCTGTTCCTGCTCCGTTTCCGGATCATAGCTGTAAATCTTGTCCATCGTGTTATAGACCAGCCTGCCGTTGTAACTCGACAATCCTGAATAGCAGCCCCATCCACGCCACTGCCCATAAATCGTTTTTTTCGCGGTTCCCTGATATTCCGGGTCATTCGTCTCCATGATTTGGTTTCCATCCAGATAATACAGGTTTTCTCCAACTGCCACAATCGGACTATCGAGATCGCGCCAATAATAGTTATCGTATTTTTTACTGTCTGCCTGCACATCTGTGCCATATACCCAGTCGTCTTTTTCCAGATGTCTAAGTTCTGCAGACTTCATTTTTTCTTCGCTGATGCAGAAATACTTGCGCCCGGACTTTGCGAACCACGTCGAATCGTCCCATGTGACATCTACATGATACCAGGCCCCGTCAAGCTGTACCAGCGACCAGACATGTCTCAAGCTGTCGCTCTGCACCCAGCTGGAGGTAACGCCAGCCCGATTCAGAAGCAGACGGTACGCCATCGTATAGCCCTGGCAAACGCCTGTTCCGTTGATCAGCATACGGTATGCGTCATAATACTTATAATCGTAATCATAGGTACAGTGTATGGCAATATAATCATGCAGATACATCGCTTTCGTCAGGTCTGACCAGTCGCTTCTGACCTCCTGCATGATCTCCAGAAGCTTCTGCTCCAGTATTGCCTGCTGCCGTCTGATCTCCTGTTTGTCTTCGTCCGTCAGCTGGTCCCTCTCATCGCTTCCATCTGTCGTATAACATGGAGAAATCGCCCATGCAATCTTTTCGCCTGAAGAATCGCTATAGCTACATATATAGCCGGTTTTTGCGTAAAACAAGTCCGGGTTTTCATATGCAACCTCAAGATAGAGTTCCTTTATGCTTTCTATCGGGATTGCATAGCGCGAAACATTAATATCGTCCTGCATTTCCTGTATGCCCTGTTTCAGCGTTCGCTTAGCTGCTTCCCAGTTTTCAGTGTTGACCGGCGACTGTGTACTCTGCGCTTCCGCCAGCCTCCGCGCTTCTGAAATATCGATCTCATCGACGGTTTCGATGTAAAGTTTCCCTACCGCCTGTTCCGTCTCCGGCGCTTCTGCCTGTGCGCTGACGCACAGCGCGCACATGAGGGCCAATAGGCTCAGAATCAGGGTCAGATATTTTCTCATGTCGTCCTCCCTTTCCATTGCGCCGCAGCTGACAGCGCGTATGCACTGTCAGCTGCGGACAGTCTCAAGCTTCGATCTGAATGTTCTCCGGCGCCCTGGACGGCTTGCCGCCCTCCAGGAAGAACAGCCTCAGTTCGCAGTTCCGGTAATCCAGCCCGCGCGGGAGTTTGCAGCGAATTACGCCGTCCCGCGCCTCCGCGTAGACCATCCTGACAAAGCGTCCGTTCTGGTAGGCCGCGAGAATGACGCGGACGCTCTGCTCAAACGGCTTATCGTCCGTATTTCTCGGCGGCTCGATTAGGTCGCTGGATGACTGTATGGTAAGTGTCGTCTCGCCTGTCGCGCTGTCGGTACTGGCAGACGCGGTAAACGCAGATTTCCATTGCGCATAGAGCACGCGCGGCGAATCTTTGATCAGGATGGCGTATGTTCCGATCTCATAACGTGTTCCGCTTCCGTCCGGCTTGGTGTTCCAGCTTTCGACCACTCTGCCGTCCTCGGAAACCAGCTGCAGACAGCTTTCGGCGCGTATGATCCGGCTCCAGTTCTTGAAGGTCGTACCGGTCGCCACAAGCGCAACCTCGCCCGGACTGACCGACGCAGCAAAAAGCGTCGTGTCATCCGGCTCCTGAACTGTTTCGCCCGGCAGATAGCAGCGACTGTCTGCCGTTTCTGTTCCATTTTCGGATGTGTACCAATAGACCAGATCGCCATAACTGGCGGCATTCTGATAGACCAGCTTCGGCGCAGTCAGCGTGTCGCTGTTGCGGTAATAGGCAACATAGCTGTCAGCTGGAACGTCTTCTCCTTTCAGGATGCCGCTTCCCCGGAACGCGATGTACGGATAACCGAGGTCCTTCCATGTAAGCGTGAACGCAAGCTGCGGATAGCTCCAGATCGTCGTGCCATAAGAATTGCCCGTGCTGCCCTCTGCACCGATCAGATCGGCGTACTGTTTTTTAAACCCAGCGCTGCGCAGGTTGTAGCCTTCGCCATACTCAAGCTGAAGCGTAATGGATGCAGCGCCGTCGGCTGTCGTGCCGCCGTTACCATCCACTGTCGTCGTACACATGACCGGTTCGGTGCGCAGCTGCCACATGTCGCCGATCTCACCCTCGCCTACGGAGTTCTCCGATGCTTCCCTGCTGGTTCTGCCGTAATAGTGAGTAGTATCCGTATCGATATTGAACTCTTCTTTCCCGCTCAGACTGGCGATCGCCTTGCTGTTTGCACCAGCGGTCAGCGTCATGTGCGGGACGCGTTCAAGGGTCAATTTGTTCGTCAGGATTGCGGGCTTGTCCGCCTCTTTTGCCGTAATCGTCAGGCTGGGATGCTCCCCCCATGCGCAACTCTCATCGAGACAGAGTTCCCCCACACAGCTGAGTGTTCCGTCAATCCAGTTCTCACCGCCTATTACGCGTACATTCGCCGCACACGGGAGAGAAATGTCGCTGCCCTGATAGCCGCGCAGTTCCATTTCAAGCCTGCCGGATTCAACATAGAAGTATGCCGACCATCCATCAAACTCGAAAGAAGTGTGTCCAGCCTCAACCGCATAATCTATACCATCGACAGTCAGCTTTCCGTCTGGCAGCCAGCGGGCAACCGCATTGATTTCCTTCATATCCTCCGTAACGGTTAGGGACTCGCCTGCTGCGATCATGCCGATCTGTTGATACCTTCCGTTCTGGTCGCGGTAATAGCAGCGCCACTGCGTAAACCGAAGGCCATCCGGAGTCTCGGAGGGTTCTGGAAGGACATAGGAAGAGCCGATTTTCGCAGAACTGATCTCCTGACTGTAATCCACATAATTATACAGTTTAACCGGGACACTCCCTGTTTCCAGCCACTGCGCGTAAAGCTTTTTGACATTACCGGGAATCCCTCTGTTGAACGCGTAGCTGGTTCCCGTGCCGTCCGGCTGTGTGTTCCAGCTGAACAGCTGCGAACCATCCGTTGCATCCCAGCGTTCACTGTAGTTTCCGTAAGACCCTATGACCTTTTTGCCGTATTTACCGCCGTTATCAAACAGCTTACCGTTGGCATAAAAGACAAGGCGATACTCTCCATCTGCCACAGCGCAGAGCGTTGTGCCGCTCTGAATGCCGTTTTCCTTCTCTGTGATGCTCTCCCCCGGCAAGAACTGTTGGCTATCCTTCGTTTCAGATGCCTTGCCGTCCTCGGTATACCAGTACAGCAGATCACCGTAGCTGGCATAATTCTCAAACTGCAGTTCCGGAACCGCTGCTGTGCCATTCTGGTAATCTACAAATACAACACGTTCCCTCCTTGTTTTGAAGAAATGCGCAGGATCCAATTTCGTCTCATTCTTCAGTTCACCGCTGACACGGAAGGCAAGGAAGGACGCATAGCCAGTCGGCACCCATTCCAGTTCAATCGTGCAGTCCCTTTCTGGGACAGACACTTCATAGGTGCTGCCAGCCACATTGCCAACAACATTATGATAGCCGGAGCACCAATAGCCCGGATAGGTAAATCCAATCGTGTGGTAGCTTGTCATTTGTCCGGCTTCGACCTGTTTGCTGACCTGCGTTCCACCGTCCGTTGTCGTCGCACCTCCGCCCTTTACGGTCAGTGTGCTCATATGCGGGTGGATATACAGGTCGCTGATCGCGGCGGGCATGTCCGAAGGATCGAGCGTAATTTCAGCTGTTTCTCCGTTCAGAACGCCGGAATAGCTGCAAGCAGCTGTGCCCAATTCAAGGGCTGTTCCATCCGCAAATACATTTTTACCTGCGCCTGCGTGGAACTCCATATGCGGCGCGCGGCTGTTTATCACGCGGACTGCCATGACTGTGGGCGCACCCTCACCGGCGAAAGCCCGAAGTGACGCATGGCTGTCGTCGCTGCACGCGGTTACAAGTTCCAGTCCATCGATACATGCGATTGCGGGTTTTCCCGCTGCCGCTGTGATCGTGTTTTCACCAAATCCGACTCTCAGCTGTGTATACGCAGGCAGGCTGATCGCCGATCCCTGATATCCGTACAGCTGCACGATAAATAGCCCCTCATATGGATAATACCGTACGCTCCAGTTTTCTCCGAAAAAGCTGCTGGTTCTATTGGAAAGCGAGAAGCTTCTACCTCCGATCACAAGCGGCTCCGCCGGAAGCCAATAGGCGTTGAGTCTGCATTCAGCTGCATCTGCCGGGATCGTGATGGTCTGGCCGGACAGATGCTTGTTCTCACGGATTCTTCTTCCATCCGCATAGATGAAATCCACATCCCAATACGGCTGTTCCTGTCCGTACAACGCCCCCAACTCCGGTAGTTGGATCTGGCTGCCGCGCGGAAGCCATTTTTCTTCGTCATAACCCACCGCACCGGCGTAGAATCTGACGCGCACGCTGTTTTCGGGGTCGTCCCACTGTGCGTAGAGGCGGACAAGGCTGGTGTGCGCCGCCGGGACTTCTTCGCCGTCCGCCGCATAGCTTGTGCCGGAGCCGTCGGGCTCAGTGTTCCAGCCGGTCAGGACTTTCCCGTTCTGGGAGCCTCTCCTCATCGTCCGGCGGGCATTGCTGTCCTCCACAACGGCCATGCCGTTCGGGAATGTCTCACCGTTTGCGTAGAAGACGATGCCCGTTGTGCTGCTTGTATACCGGCCATAATAGCCCACGCCTGCTGTCAGCGCAGTCTGCTCCTGTCCGGGCAGAAGATAGGTGTACCCGTTTTCGGTTTTCCGCTCCCAGCAGAGGAACTCATAGGTCACCGACGTCTGCCCGTACTCGTTGGTATATCCGGCCTGCTCCGGCGCTTTCCATCCGTCCGCCGCCGCGTCAACGACCTTTACCTCTGTGAAGTTCGTTGCGTTTACATAGAACACGGCAGGAACCTCCGCGTTGCAGTCCTCCCAGAACGCTGTCAGCTCCAGATCGCGGTCTGCGTTGAACAGCGCCCCATACCAGTTGCCGTTTTCGTCCTTATAGAATCTGACATACTTTTTTGCCTGCGTGAAAAGGTTGGTAAGGTCGACAAGGCCGTATTGATTCACCGTCCGTGTGACTGTCTGCGTTTTTGCCTCGTCGCTGTAGACCGTGATCGTGACACGCATCGGCTCGCCTGTCGTGACGCGCACAACGACACCATCCTGCCGTTCCTCGTTCACGCTGCATACGCTTCCGTCGTATCTGAACGAACCTGCCGTATATGCGGGGCCGTTCAGGCCATCGAGCGTGATGTTCCGTCCGCTCAGGGTCAGTCCCTTGTCTGTCCGAACAGCGGGCTTGCCGCTGACGGTGAGCGAACTGCCGTTTGCCTGTTCCTGAAGCGTCAGCCACAAATAACCGCTGGCTCTGACCGCAGGCCCGGCCTCGTTTGTGATCTTGTTCTGCCCGGTGTAGTTGAGGATCGCGATCACATCTGCTGTCTCCCCTGCGTTATACGGCGCGCTGAATGAGATCGCGCCCCCCGTATAGCCGTTCAGGTCAACGCAGAGGGTCGGCAGGCCGTCGCCGCTTTTGGTGAGGACCGCGCCCCATCCGCTGCCGGAGACATGCGGGTACTGTTCGCTGAGATAATAGCGCTGCCCGTCGACGACCAGATAATGGGAGACATCCCGCATGACGAGCTTCGTCACGAGGTCGCCTGTTTTCGTTTCGTTTGCCTCGCAGCGTCCGTCGTTATAGACGAAGCCGTTCGCAGCCGCATATGCCGCGGCGGTTCCGCCGTCGAGGGTGATGCCGCCGCTGAAAATTTGCAGCCGACCGCCCGTCTGGACTGCGGGCTGGCCGCTGACGGTGAGGGATGCCGTCCGGCTGTAGCGTTCAATGGTCAGAGCGGTATAGCCTTCCGCGGTGATGCCTGCGCCGGACTGCGCCGTGACGGTGTTGGTTCCGCTTATGCTGACCAGCGCGTAGACCTGCTTGGCTGTTCCGACACCGGTTGGATCGGAAATTCTGATCGGCCCGCCTTTATAATCGTTCAGGGCCAGCACGAGCAGCGGCTCGTTGTCGCCGTTCAGGAACGCATAGGCTTCCCAGCCGTCTCCGGTCACGGTTCCTGTGCCGATGGTGTGAGTTTCGCCGTCGATGGTGAGGGTGTGCTTGCCGGGCTGAGGGCCGTTCTGCTCCCACTGCGCGTAGAGCCAGACGAGCTGGTTATGCGACTCCGGAACGTCCTCGCCGTTGGCGTAGGTCTTGCCAGTGCCGTCGGGCTTTGTGTTCCAGCTCAGGAACTTCTTCCCGCTTTCGCACCGGCTCCAGTTTTCATTTGCAGTATACGTATAGACCGGCTGCAACACGACCCAGCCGTAATCGAACGTCTCGCCGTTGGCACAGAAGATCAGGCCGGTCTCCGAGACGGTATATACGGCGTGGTACGCGGTCGGGCGCGTCAGCGCGGGCATTTTCTGCCCGGAGAGCAGCTGCGTGACCCGGTCGCCGATCTGATTTTCCCAGCAGAGCGGCGTGTTATGATACTGCGAGATATCGTATGGCTCGAACATGGGCGCTGTCCATTCTCTGCTGCCGTCGACCACGGTAACGTTTCTGTCGTCTCCGAGATTTCCGTAGAAGATCGCAGGGATCTCATAATCGCATTTATCCCAGACGGCGGTCAGGACTGTATTGCCCGGCTTCAGGTCGGGGTAGATCAGGAACGGCGAATACGTTTGCCCATCGTCGCCCTGATAATATGCCACGTATTTTTTGCTCTGCGTGAAGGCGTTCGCCAGATCAAGCTGGCTGTTTTCCTCGCAGGTCAGGGTCACATCGTCTGTCGTACCGTTCCAGTTCGTGCCGCCGTTGCCCTTGACGGTGACGGTGCGCGGCTCGGCTGTGCTGATGAACCAGATCCCGCCATTGCCGTTGTCTTTGGTTTTGTAGGTCGGCAGATCGCAGTTCACGCTTTGGGCGTTCACTGCCGGGTCGCCGTTCCAGCTGGTGAGCGTGATCTCATTGCTGTCGAGACGAACCCAGCCGTCCGGGATGGAAATGGTGGGATTGCCGCCGATGGAGAGCGCTGAGCTGCCAGCCACGGTGCTCTCGTCCATCATGATGACCAGCCCGCGATATCCGCTGAGGGACAGCGCCGCGCTGTCCTGTCTGCCTCTGATATTGCATTGGCCAATGAAGCGCAGCATGACGATTGGGCGGGTCGAGCCCGTATAATCGTGATTGGACGTTATCGTGATTGGGTCGCCTTTGTAGTCGTTCAGCGTCAGTGCGTATACCGGCTCTCCATCACCGTTCATAGTGGCAACAGAAGTCCAGCCTACTCCAGATTGCCGTTCCGTGCCGATGGTGCGGGTTTCGCCATTGATGGTGAGGGTGTGCGTACCGGGGTTGGGTGCGGTGGTCTGCGGTTGGGTGGAATCTTCGGTGGGTTGGGCAGTTTGCTGGGGCTGGGCGTCGGCGGCGGGCTGGGCCGCAGTTCCTGCGGCGGAGGCCGGGAAGACGGCGCAGAGCAGCAGAATAAGCGCCAGATTCAGCGCCAGCAGGCGCTTGAGTTGTGTTTTCATGTCAATACTCCTCTCTCTTTTGCGCATGGATGAGAAAAAGGGCCGCTGCGCGGGGCAGCGACCCTTTTTTATCTAGCTTCAGCGCCCCTGATAATATCTGTAGAGGAAAGTCACGATCTGTGCGCGGGTGCAGGAAGCGTCCGGGCTGAAGGTCGTGTCGCTGGTGCCGGTGGTGATGCGGTTGTCATAAGCCCAGAGGATGGCGTCGTAGTTATAAGCCGTAGTCTTAACATCCGTGAAGGGGTTAAACGTATTGGGCTTGGATGCGGAGGCTGCGCGGTAGAGGAACGTTGCAACCTGTCCGCGGCTTACTGTGACGTCGGGGCCGAAGGTGGTAGCCGTGAGGCCGGTGGTGATGCCCTGCTCAACTGCCCAGAGAACTGCGTTGTAATAGTAATCGCGGGAGTCCACATCCGTGAACGCGCATGTGCGATATCTGGGCATCGGGGAACCGGCTGCACGCCAGAGGAAGGTGACAGTCTGTGCACGGGTGCAGACGGCGTCGGGAGAGAAGGTGTAGCGGCCCGTGCCGGAGGCAATGCCGTTTTCTGCGGCCCACTTGACTGCGTCGTAGAAGTAGTCGAAGCGGCTCACATCATGGAAGTTGAAGCTGCCGGAGTTGCCGTCGATCACGCCGGGGATATAATCCGTGCCGTCGTCAACATAGGGAATCAACTTGCCGGTGAGCGTCGTATAGTTGTGCGTGTCAGTCGGGGTGAAAGTCCATGCGTATTCCTTGCCATCCTTAAGCACAGTCGTGAGGGGCAGATCCCATGCGATGGTACCGGCCGGGCGAATCGTGCCGACAGTCAGCTTGGTGTCAGCAAGGGTCTTGCCGCTCGTCTCGATCTTGGTGTAGGCGGGCGTGCCGGCCGGGGTCGCCTTGGTGATGGTGAAGGTCGCAGTCTTGTAACCGTAGCTGCTTGCATCGGAGTAGGTCGCAGTGACGGTGTAGGTGCCGACAGTCAGCGGGAGGGCAGCTGCGTCGAGCGTTGCACCGGTCGCTACATCGGGGGCGTAGGTATAGCGCATGCCGCTGGAGTGACCTGCAATGGTTGCCTTTTCGTACTTGATGCCGGAGCCGGTGTAGACAGCGGAGCCGGATTCAAAGACGATGCGGTTGGAGACGTTGGTCTTGTCATAGGCCTGGATCTTCAGATCATAGGTGCCGGCTTTGTAGTTGCTGGAGACTGGCGTGACAGTCACGTTGAAAGTTGCTTCGCCGGTTCCGCCGTTCAGCTGGTAGGTGATCACGTTTTCGCCATCGACCACAGCGGGCTCCTGCGTGAAGATCGCGTCGCCGCCAGCGGCGGTGAGTGCGATGGAGAAGCCAGTCTCCGTCTCGTCGGCGAGGAAGAAGTTGGACGGGAGCGTGCTGGTCTTCACCTCAGTCTCGGTGCAGAGGCTCGAGATGGTGTAGACGCTCAGGTTCAGGTCAGCCTTTGCAATCGTGAAGGTCGTGTTCGCCGAGCCGGTGAAGTTGCCCTTACCGGTGACGGTGACGGTGGCAGTACCAGCGTTGACGTTGGAGGCGTAAGAAACGGTGTAATCCTTATCTGCCTCAAGCGTTCTGCCGCTGATCGCAACGGTCACTTCCGGAGTATGTGCCTTGGTGTTATAGGTCACGTCAGCGATAGGCGCGAACGTGCAGCCGGAGAGATCCGCCGCCGTGATGGTGAAATGCTTTTCAACCGAGCCCTTGAAGTGAGTACCCGTACCGGTAATGGTGACAGTTGCCTCGCCTGCGTTGACATTGTTCGTGTAGGCAACGGTGTAATCCGTGTCAAGCGCCAGTTCCGTTCCGTTGAACGTTACGGTAACTTCAGGCTCATAAGCAGTCCCGGTATAGCCAACGGGGCTATCAATGTCGCTGATGGTCGCGCTGGAGATGTCCGCCTTGGCAATCTCGAAGGACTTTGTGACTGTGCCGGTGTAGTTGCCCGTGCCGGTGACGGTAACGGGATAGCTGCCTGGCTCAGTGCCGGTCAGGCCGGTGACGGTGTAGTCCGTGTCTTTGGTCAGCTCTTTGCCGCCGACGGTGACAGTCACGGTCTGAGTCAGTTCATTGCCGGTGTAGGTCAGTTCCTTATCAAAGGCAACGTCCTTGGCTTCGATCTCGCGCGGTTCGACCGTGAAGGTCGCTGCTGCGGTGTAGATCGTGCTCTCGCTCTCGCAGGATGCGGTGACTTTGTAGGTGCCTGCGTCGAACGGCTGCGCGGTGGTGAGCACCTCATGGTTGTCCTTGTCGAAGAACTTGAACGTGACGTCGCCTGCACCTGCCGGTTTGGACTCGCCGACGCTGGGGGAAACAGTATCGCCGTAGGTGACGGTAGCAGGAACGTCGATCTGGAGCGTATTCGCGTCGGTGTTCTTGTCAATGATCTTGATGGTGAGCGTACCGGACGCCTCGTTATAATTCGCCGAAGAGAATTTCAATGTAGCCGTGTCAGACGCGTTATTAGCAGCATCTGTCTTATCCGTATCTCTCAGCATAAACGTGACAGAACGCATGTCATCGCTTGGTAAGTAACCTGTAATCAGGCTATTTCCCGCGTGAGTAACCTCAATTTTAATGCCGTCCTGCGTCAGACCGAAATCAGCCGGAGTAACCGTGACTTCCTTTGTACCGAAGAGCACGGATTTTTCTGCGTCCGTCGGCGCGAGGTCACCCTTGTTGATCTTCCAAGTGTGCTCGCGCGTGAGAACATTGTCCTCGTTGAATTTGTAATTGGCCGGGTCTACCAGTTCAAGCGATGCAGAGGCCGTATATTCACCGACGGCCTGCGCCTCAGTGTCACCAGTATACTCCTTAACTTTGACGATACCAACAAGATCCTCATCAATTTTCAGCTCGACAGAATGGCTTTTCCCGTCATAGGTGAACTCGTTGGCACTCCATGTGTTAAGCTTATCGGTAATGTCGATTTCCTTCTGCGCGACAGTCACGGTGACCTTGCCGGTAACAGTGGCGTAGAGGTCCGTGTTGGTGGGCGTGAAGACTACATCAAATTCATTCACGCCAGCATTGTCGACCGTGGTTTCTGCATTGTACTTATTCGACCATGCGAACGTGCCCTCAACAGGCTTGCCGTTAAAGGTTGCAGTGCCGGTCGGAATGAGCGTGGAGAGCAGATCGCCGTAGGTGGCGTTGATCGGATTCGGCGTGATCGTCGGGGCATCCTTATCCGCAGTCGTAGCCGTTACAACAGCTACGTTTCCAACGATATCAACCGTCTGCTCTTCGCCGCCGTTGACCGTAACCGCCAGCGTCTGTGCATTAAGCACATGGTTCTTGTCTGCCTTCAGAACAATCGAGATACTGTAAGTTGTGCCAGCCTTGAATCTCTCTTCCTCAAGCTGATTGCCATCTTCATCAAAGCAGGTGGCACTCACAGACAGACCAGATGTCGCCGTCTCTACTGTCAGGCCAGAGACCAGCTGTCCCTTGGCAAAGTTGCTGATGGCTACCACGGGCGCGGTGATCTCCTGCTTGGTGATCGTGAAGGTTGCGTTCTGAACAGTCACGCTCTCATCGATTCTGCAGTTGTCTCCATTCGGCTCGGCAGTGACAGTATAGGTACCGGCATCTGCTGCAGCAACATTCAGTTCATTGCCGTTGTTGACAACGAAGCCAGCAGCGTCGTTGCCTTCTACATCCTTCACCTTGAAGGTGACGAAGCTGGTGATATCCTTATTAGAAGTAGACGTTGCACCCATGGTGAGCACTTCGTCGCTACCGTATGCGACTTCAGTCGGGTCAATAGTGGTAGCACCAATGGTTGGATTCTGTCCACCAGTAACCGTCAGAGCAAGCTTTTTTGAGAAATCTACATTTTCGACTTCTTCATCCTTGGTTTCACCATCTTTAATATGGTTGAAATAGTTCTCGCCTTCAAACCCAAACGAGTAACTGCCGTTTTCTACGTTCGTCTTTGCCTTGAGCAGCAAATAGCCAATCGTTTGCTGTTCACCGGATGCCAGCACCGGCTGATTCGCTGTTTTCTCGCAGGTACCTGCAAAAACAGCCAGTCCGGCAGTTCCTGTATTATTTTGCATTGTCCAGCCCTTCAGACCGCCCTTTGTAGATGAAGGCATAGCGTCTGGACCAACCGTACCGCTGTCATCGTCATTTTCAAATGTGTAGGTGTACGTCTCAAAAGCGTCCACATTATAAGTAAATCTAAATTTAAACCCAGACAAGCGAAGCGGGTCGGAAGAGGGGTTCGTTACGGAAATCTTAATTGCAAACGTATTGCCTGCTGCAATTTCCGTAATAGCATCGCCCTCAACTGGGTACTTCGATGTGTTTTTTTCCGTGAAAGTAACTGCTTCCAACTGAGCAGTCGGAGTCGGTTCAAACACGATTGCAGAAACTGGTGCTGCAAAAAGAGATACCAGCACGCAAACCGCAAGAATGATTGCTAATAATTGTTTCTTCATGTTTTTCTACCTCTCAGTCAAACGAACCTATGTTCTCTGCGACATACTGAAGAATCAGCAATGCGTCAGTTGTTTTAATCACGCCATCTTTATCAACGTCGGCAGCCACAAACTCGTTTCCTTCCAATGTAATTGTTTCTGATACATGCTGCAATACCAGCAGTGCGTCAGTCGTTTTAATTTTTCCATCGCCATCCACATCGCCCAGAACGACATCCGGCTTCTCGCCGTACTTGAACGATGCGACCTTCTTGAGCGCCTCGTCGGTCGTGCTGATGTAG
>OLNQ01002939.1_pt1 | contig 14361 bp, 9 predicted proteins | sample 1672821 | NCBI WGS metagenome assembly OLNQ01 (sample SAMEA3136727, study PRJEB25190) | human gut metagenome | biome: human gut; feature: human-associated habitat; material: faeces | place: Austria | collected 2013 | reverse complement strand
GCAGGCAGCAATCGAGTACAGAAACGAGAAGCTCAAAGCTGCCTGGTCACCGGAGTAAATTGCCTGCACATCGTGCGGCTTGAAGATGCCGAGCAGGCGCACGATATACCGTTGGATATACGAAAAATATCTCATGAACGGAAACCTGAAAGTGCTGCGGCGCAAGGGGAAAAGCCATGGCGTGAAAGAAACGCGAGGCAAGTATAACAAGGGCAAATCCATGCAAAAAGCCCTTTGCGTGCGCATACTCTGCACGCAAAGGACTTTTTTGAATCGGTAGGACGCGCGCGTTACTGCGCGGGCTGGAAATTCGTCTGATAGATCTTCTCGGCAATCTTTTTCGGCGCAAAGTCTACGATGACGACACCATAGGCCGTTCCAGCCTGCCAGTCGTAGTCATAGAGGTCGAGGTTGATGCGCTTGGCGTATTCCTTCGGGTGGCCGATTTTCCCGCTGCCGCTCGTTGACGTGAAGTTCAGGAAAAACGTGTCCTCGGCCGCCTGGCTGTTATCCAGACAGGTTCGGATGGCGCTGATTTTATCGTCCGTGTCATAGTTGTAGCGGTCCTGCACGCACAGTGTTTCGCGTCCATTGATTGCGGAGCTCGCGGTGGGGTCGTCCAGAACGGTGCGGTCGCCCTGATCGGCCCAGCCGAAGTACAGGCCGCACCGCTCGCTGCCGACTGTCAACTTGTCGTCAAACCGCGTGGCGAGGACGATTTTTCCGCGTACCTCGCCCAGCGTTGGGATCTCGTTTTTCAGGTACCAGCGGTCCGGGTCTGTGTCGATACGCTCATACAGGGCTCTCTGAACGTCTGCAACGTCATCCTTGCTGTTTTCCGCCTTCATGCACAGGATGATCGTTTCGGTGGGGTGAGCGTCCAGAAAGGCATAGACATCGCGCAGCACGTCGTCAAGCGTGAGTGTCCCGGCGAACGGAGAGTTGGAGGTCTTGCAGCGCGCAATGTTGTGCTTGAGCACCAGCGTCTGCCGGTCGTGCTTCTGTTCGAGCACCAGCCGCATGTCCAGATAGCGGTAGCCGTAGATCAGCTGCGTGGCAACGCCCGCGTCCTGGCACTGGAAGATGTAGCGCATGTCCACATACTGCGTGCAGCTGTCGTGTGTGCCGGGGATGGACATATTGCTGAGCCTGGTGTCGTCGGGCACGGTTTCCATCCAGTCGGTGCTGGAGATGTTTGCTGCCATGGCCGTCGGCGCGGTGATCCCGGCAAAGACGGAAATCACCATGCAGACGAGCAGCGCGCAGAGCCAGAGGCGGTGTTTGGTGACCTTCATAAAAAATTCTCCCTCGTTATTTTTCGCCGCATGCGCATGCGTGCGGCGGCCATACATCACCAGTATAGCACAAAACCCGCGTGTTGGGAATGGAAAATCGAATCGCCGGGCGTATGCGCCGGTGCGCGGCTGTAGAAAATGCGCAAATGCTGTGGTATACTAGCGCAGGAATGTGTCGCAGAGAGGAGGGACGCGCATGCAGCATGCGGGCGCGGACAGCTGCCGCGAGAATGCGCGGTCGGAAATGAAGAAGCGAAAAGTTTCTGCTTTTTACACCGGATTATTTGGGTTTACGTCGATTCTCTTCTCGATTTTAACGACTATTTTTGTGTGGATTTTTATACAGTGCATAAAGGAAGCCGCTGATTCAGAATATGATGTGGTATTTGTGCTCGCGCTGCTCCCTGTGGTTGTTGGAGCGATTGGCTTATTTTTATCCCTTTATATGGTCTTAAAGGGCGCGTTTTCGGCCGCATATACCGTGGATACAGATGGCATGACTACCTACTGGAGAAAAAACACATACCGACTTTTGTGGACTGACTGTGTCGAGTTTGAGATCGTGCAGGTCCCGGTCAACTGGAGTACCTCGGCTGCGGTCGTATATTGCTCCACACGTGTACTTTCCCAGAAAGAAAAAGAGAATTTCTTCTGGTTCCACAAGAACGACTTTGTGCACGTGCAGTATTTCCAGTACAGCGATGAGGCCGTTTTTCAGGAGTTTTTGCATTGCGTTCCGGAGCGGGCGCGCAATTATCTGGAAGCGAAAGCGCTTGTGCTGGGCCTTCCGGGGGAGTGAGGCTCTTTCCGTGCGGCATATCCGGCGGATTCCACAAACAATGGTTGCGGCGCGGCCGGTTTTGCGGTATAATCAAACCAATTTGTGCCTGAGTGCGTGAAAGGAAACAACATTATGGGTAACGACGCCAACGTCAGCAAACGCGACGGCTTTCGCAGCCGCGGCGGCTTCATCATCGCCTGTATCGGCTCGGCCGTCGGCATGGGCAACATCTGGCGCTTTCCGACGCTGGTGTCCAAATGGAGCGGCATGACCTTCCTGCTGCCGTATTTCCTGTTTGTCATTCTCATCGGTTCCACCGGCGTCATCGGGGAGTTTGCGCTCGGCCGTGCAGCCGGTGCGGGACCGGTCGACGCTTTCGGCATGTGCACCGAGGCGCGCTGGGGCAAGCGCCGGCCCGGCGAACTGGTCGGTTATATCCCGGTGCTCGGCTCTCTGGCGCTGGCCATTGGCTACACCTGCGTCATGGGCTGGATCTTCAAGTATACATTCCTGGCGTTTGACGGCGGCCTGTCCGGCATGGGGCAGGACATGGACGCGATCGTCGGCAGCTTCAACGCCACCGCCAGCGCGTGGGGTGCGAATGTCTGGGTCGTCGTCGCGGTCGCTGTGAGCTTTGTCATCATGTCGTTTGGCATCGCAGGCGGCATTGAAAAGGCGAATAAGATCATGATGCCGATTCTGTTTTTGCTGTTTGTGGGTCTGGGTATCTACGTGGCCACGCTGCCCGGCGCATCGGGCGGCTATCGGTATATCTTCACCATCAAGCCCGCGGGCCTGCTTGACCCCTATGTCTGGATCTATGCGTTCGGTCAGGCGTTCTTCTCGCTGTCTGTTGCCGGCAACGGCAGCGTCATTTACGGCTCTTACCTCAGCAAGAGCGAGTGCATCCCGAGTTCTGCGCGCAACGTGGCGCTGTTTGATACGATCGCGGCGCTGCTGGCGGCATTTGTCATCATTCCCGCCATGGCGGCGGGCGGCGCGCAGCTCGACGCCGGCGGCCCGGGCCTGATGTTCATCTACCTTGTCCATGTCATGAACGGCATGGCGGGCGGCCGCATCGTGGCGATGGTGTTTTTTGTCTGCGTGGCCTTTGCGGGTGTCACGTCGATCATCAACCTCTATGAGGCGCCGGTCGCGTCCCTGCAGGAGCGGTTCGGCCTCAAGCGCGTGCCGGCCACGGCGGTGATCCACGTGATCGGCCTCGCCGTTGCGGTGTGCATTCAGGCCATCGTGTCGCAGTGGATGGACGTCGTGTCCATTTACATCTGCCCGTTGGGCGCGCTGCTCGCGGCGGTCATGTTCTTCTGGATCGGCGGCAAGAAGCTCGTGCTCGAGAGCGTCAACCTCGGCGCGCGCAAGCCCATCGGCGGCTGGTACTACCCGCTGTGCAAGTATGTTTACTGCGCGAGCGTGCTCGTGGCGCTCGTTGCCGGCGCGTCCCTCGGCGGCATCGGCTGAAACAATGGATGAAAAAAACGGCCCTCCGCACATGCGGAGGGCTGTTTTTTGCTGTTTATTTTACGTTTTCACAAAATGCCGTCAGGATGGCGGCGGACTGCTCGCGCGCAGCGTTGCTCTGCGGACTCAGCCAGGCGGTGCCATTGCCGTCGGTCGTGCCGGAGATCAGCCCGAGCGCGACCGCGTCTGCCAGCGCATCCCGCGCCCAGTCGGACGCGCTGCCACTGTCCGGGAAGCGGCTCAGGTCCGCGGGTGTCCAAGTACGCGCCAGCTTCAGGACCCGGCTTGCATATTCCATGAGCAGAACAGCGAACTGCTCGCGTGTCACCGGGGCCTCGGGGGCGAAGGTCGTCGCGCTCGTCCCGGCCACGACGCCGGCCTGATAGGCCCAGAGGACGGCATCCTTGTACCAGTCCTGCGTCAGATCCGTAAACGGTGTGGTGCCGGCGGTCTTCGGTCCGCCTGCGAGATTATAGAGGATCTGTACGACCTGCGCGCGTGTGGTCGTGCCCTTCGGGTCGAAGCGGCCGCCGCCGACGCCGGACATCAGCCCGCTGCGTACGCAGTAGTCAATGCCCGCATGTGCCCAGTTGTCGGGCGCGGGGATATCCGTCAGGTCTTTGCTGGAGCAGGAGGGCGCGGGGATGGTCTCCGTTCTGGTCGTGCCGCAGCGCGTGCACGTATAGCGCCGCACACCGTCACCCGCGCAGCTCGCCTGTTGGACGACCGTTCCGCCGTCCCACACGTGCTCGCCGCCGAGCGGGCGCAGGGGCTGCGTCACGGAGGCACCGCAGCCCACGCACGTGTAGACGTTCTGGCCGAAGTCCGTGCACGTCAGCGCGATGTGCTCCGTGATCCGGTAATCATGTGTGTGGTCCGCGCGCAGCGATGCACCGTACCGCAGGTCGAGATCCACGTTTGCCTGGATGCCGGGGATGCGGCCGCTGTTGCTGTTTTGCCATGTGCTGTAGCTGCCGCTGTAGCCGGTCTCGGCGGCCCAGACGGCGAGCCAGCGGTCCCACCGGTCATAGGCCGGGTCGTCCAGTGTGGTCGTCCACCAGTAGCGGTTGGCGTACACGCCGACCGAATAGCCTGCGGCCTGCAGCGTCTCGCAGAAGATGGTCGCGTGGCGCAGGACCTCGGCCTTTGTGCAGTTGTCGCGGATGCCGCTGTCCTCCAGGTCGAGGTACACCGGCAGTTGCGGGTGCTTGCCGTCGAGCAGGCGCAGAGCGTGCGCAGCCTCACTGCGCGCCTCCTCGTCGGTCTGTGCGAGAGAGTACAGATACACGCCGTACGGGATGCCGAGCCGCTCGCATGCGGCGGTGTTGACGGCCCACTTCGTGTCGTCCTGCGCGGTCAGGTCACTGCCGCGGCCACAGCGGATGATGGCAAAGTCAATATACTGCGCCGTGGTGTCCCAGTCAATCACACCCTGATACTGGCTGACATCGATACCGGCGCCTGTGATCCGTTCGCCGGCGGAGAGCACATCAGGAGATGCAGCGTCCTCCGCCGGGAGCTGCGCGGCGGAGGCGCTGCCGGCCAGCAGCGCGCACAGAAGCAAAATGGAAAGCAGTCGTTTTCGCATGGTATTCCTCCGATCTGATGGTGATGGGCGTATGGCTTTGCTTCCCATTGTAAGGCCAAACGCCGGAAAAGGCAACCGCAGATGCAGGAAAGAAACACGGCGCTCTGCCGCAGCAGAGCGCCGTGTTCGATATGCGTTTTAGAACATCTTGATGTACGCGTCGCGGTCAGGGCCGACGGAGACGTACTTGATGCGGCAGCCGACGGCGGCTTCCAGATAGTGCACGTAGTCGAGCGCTTCCTTCGGCAGGTCGCTCACCGTGCGGCAGCCGGAGATGTCGCAGTGGAAGCCGGGCAGATACTCGTAGATGGGCTTGGCCTTGGCCAGCTTCACGCCGATGGGGAAGCGGTCCACGCGCTCGCCGTCGATGTCATAGGCGACGCACACGGGGATCTTGTCCAGGTAGGACAGCACGTCGAGCTTCGTCAGCGCGATGCTGGTGCAGCCCTGCATCTTCACGCCATAGCGGGAGGCGACCACGTCAAACCCACCCACGCGGCGCGGGCGGCCGGTCGCGGCGCCGTATTCGCCGCCGGCGTCACGCAGCGCGGTGGCCTCGTCGCCGAACATCTCGCAGGTGAACGGGCCCTCACCTACGCAGGTGGAGTAGGCCTTCATGATGCCGATGATGTTGTCGAGCCGCGCCTCCGGGATGCCCGCGCCGATGGGAGCGTAGGCCGCGATGGTCGAAGAGCCGGAGGTGTACGGATAGATGCCGTAGTCAATGTCGCGCAGCGCGCCGAGCTGTGCCTCGAAGAGCAGGGACTTGTTGTCCTCAATGGCCTCGGTGAGGTAGTCGGTCGTGTCACAGACATAGTCCTTGAACGGCATGGCGTAGGTGTCGATCCAGTCCATCATCTCGTCGAGGTCGATGGGATCGTGGTGATAACCGTTGACAATGAAGAGATTCTTCCACTCGAGGATGTCGGTCAGGCGCGCCTTGAGCGCGTCGCGGTCGGCCAGCTCGCCCATGCGCAGCGCCTTTTTCATGTATTTGTCCGAGTAGGCGGGGGAGATGCCGCGGCGGGTGGAGCCAAACTTCTTGTCCGCCAGACGATCTTCCTCCAGGCAGTCGAGCAGCTTGTGGTACGGCATGCAGATGACGGCCTTGTCGCTGATCTTCAGGTGCTCCGGCGTGATGGTGATGCCGCCGGCGCGCAGGCGCTCGACCTCATGGAACATGTGCTCGGTATCAATGACCATGCCGGGGCCGAGCACGTTCACGGTCTCGTCGCGCAGGATGCCGCTCGGCATGAGATTGAGCACGAACTTGCCCTTGTCGTTGATGACGGTGTGGCCGGCGTTGTTGCCGCCCTGATAGCGCACGACGACGTCGTACTTCTGGCTGAGCAGGTCGACCATGCGGCCTTTGCCCTCGTCGCCCCAGTTGATGCCTACGATGGATGTCAGCATTGTTGAGAAACCTCCTGTTTCTTTTACACGTTTACGGATGCGTCGCATCCGAGCAGTGTGGTATATTTGTTCAGGACCGGCGTGACCTGCTCGCGCAGGAACGTCTCGGTCTGGTGTACGGCCATGCCGGTGAAGGCATGGGGGTCAACTAGCTTTTGAAGCTCGGCGCGCGTGAGCCCGAAGATCGGGTCGGCAAGAATGCGCTCGAGCAGGTCGTTGCTGCCGCCATTGAGTTTGACCTCTTTGCCGGCGGCGACGCTGTGCTGCCGGATGGCCTCGTGCAGGGTCTGCCGGTCGCCGCCCTTTTCCTTGACGCAGTACATGAGGATGTTCTCCGTCGCGAGAAACGGCAGTTCGTCCGCCAGATGCTTTTCGGCCATTTTCGGGTACACGGTCAGCCCGCGGATGACGTTGAGGTACAGCGTCAGGATACCGTCGGTGGCGAGAAACGCCTCCGGGATGCTGATGCGGCGGTTGGCCGAGTCGTCGAGCGTGCGCTCAAACCACTGGACGCTGGCCGTGACGGCGGCGTTCTGCAGGTCGCAGATGACGTAGCGTGACAGGGAAGCGATGCGCTCGCTGCGCATGGGGTTGCGCTTGTAGGCCATGGCCGAGGAACCGATCTGGCCGCTCTCAAACGGCTCGTCCACCTCCTTGAGGTGGGACAGCAGCCGGATGTCGCTGGAAAACTTCGACGCGCTCTGCGCGATGCCGGACAGCACCTGCAGCACCTGAAAGTCCACCTTGCGCGAATAGGTCTGGCCGCTGACGGGGTACGCGCCGGGAAAGCCCATCTTCTCACAGATCTTCTGTTCGAGCGCGACGACCTTCTGTTCGTCGCCGTCAAACAGGGCGAGGAAGCTCGCGCCCGTGCCGGTCGTGCCCTTGCAGCCGAGGAGTTTGAGGTTGCCGAGCTGAAACTCCAGCTGCTCAAGATCCATCAGCAGGTCCTGCGTCCAGAGCGTGGCGCGCTTGCCGACGGTCGTCGGCTGCGCGGCCTGAAAGTGCGTGTAGGCGAGCGTCGGCTGCGCCTTGTGCGCCTCGGCGAAGTCCGCGAGCGCCTGGATGACGTTCACCAGCAGGCTGCGGATCTGCTCAAGTGCCTCGCGCATGAGGATGATGTCCGTGTTGTCGCCGACATAGCAGGACGTGGCGCCGAGGTGCAGAATGGGCTTTGCCTCCGGGCAGCACGCACCGTAGGTCAGCACATGGGCCATGACGTCGTGCCGCACCTCGTGCTCGCGCGCTGCGGCGTAGTCATAGTCGATGTCAGTGATGTGCGCGCGCAGCTCCTGGATCTGCTCATCCGTGATCGGCAGACCGAGCTCCTGCTCACTCTCCGCCAGCGCGACCCAGAGCCTGCGCCATGTGGAAAACTTGTTGTCGTCGGAGTAAATGTGCTGCATCGTGCGCCCGGCGTAGCGGGTACACAGGGGATTGACATAGCGGTCGTGCATACTTATCCTCTCTCTGCGTGGCGCAGCGCCGCCGAGATCAGCCCTTTGAACAGGGGGTGCGCCTTATTCGGGCGGCTCTTGAACTCGGGGTGGTACTGAACGCCGATATAAAAGTCGTTTTCGGGGATCTCGACGGTCTCCACGATGTGGCCGTCCGGCGACAGGCCGGAGAGCACGAGCCCCTTTTCCTGCATGAGCGCGCGGTAGTCGTTGTTGAACTCGTACCGGTGGCGGTGGCGCTCGGAGATGTCCAGCGTGCCATAGCAGGCGGCCATTTTTGTGCCGGGCACGATGTGGCACGGATACGCGCCGAGGCGCAGCGTGCCGCCCTTGTTGATCTCGTCGCTCTGGTCGGGCATGAAGTCGATGACCTTGTGCGTGCTGCCTTCGTCGAACTCGCCGGAGTTGGCGTCGGCAAGGCCGCAGACGGAGCGCGCAAACTCGATGACCGCGATCTGCATGCCCAGGCAGATGCCGAGGTAGGGGATGTTGTGCGTGCGGGCATAGTGCGCGGCCGCAATCTTGCCCTCAATGCCGCGGTTGCCGAAGCCGCCGGGCACGAGAATGCCGTCGCAGCTGCCGAGCACTTCCTCTACATTATCGCGCGTGATCGTCTCGCTGTCAATCCATTGAATGTCCACACGCGTGCCATAGACATAGCCGGCGTGGCGCAGCGCCTCGGCAACGGAGAGATACGCGTCGTGCAGCTGCACATATTTGCCCACGAGGCCGATCGTCACGCGGTGCGAGCGGTTGCGGATGCTCTCAAGCATGGCGTCCCACTCGGTCATGTCCGGCGCGGGCGCGTCGATGTGCAGCTCGCGGCAGACGATCTCGGAAAAGCGGTTCTTTTCGAGCATGATCGGCGCCTCGTACAGCACGGGAATGGTCATGTTTTCGATCACGCAGTCGGGCTTGACGTTGCAGAACAGGGAGATCTTGCGGAAGATGGACTCCTCGAGCGGCTCATCGCAGCGCAGCACGATGATGTCCGGGGAAATGCCCATGCCCTGCAGCTCCTTGACTGAGTGCTGCGTGGGCTTGGTCTTGTGCTCCTCACTGCCGTGCAGATACGGCACGAGCGTCACGTGGATGTAGAGTGCGTTCTCGCGCCCAACCTCCAGCCCGACCTGACGGATGGCCTCGAGAAACGGCTGGCTCTCGATGTCGCCGGTCGTGCCGCCGACCTCCGTGATGACGACGTCGGCATTTGTCTTGCTGCCGACACTATAGATAAAGTCCTTGATCTCATTCGTGATGTGCGGGATGACCTGCACCGTCTCGCCGAGGTACTCGCCGCGGCGCTCCTTGTTGAGCACGTTCCAGTACACCTTGCCGGTCGTGAGGTTGGAGTATTTGTTCAGGTCCTCGTCGATGAAGCGCTCATAGTGACCGAGGTCGAGATCGGTCTCCGCGCCGTCCTCGGTGACGTACACCTCGCCATGCTGATATGGGCTCATGGTGCCGGGGTCGACATTAATATAGGGGTCGAGCTTCTGCGCGGCGACCTTCAGGCCGCGTGCCTTGAGCAGACGGCCAAGCGAAGCCGCCGTAATGCCCTTGCCGAGGCCGGAGACAACGCCGCCGGTCACAAAAATGTACTTGGTCATGATCCACACTCCTCAATCTTCATAGGTACGAATGATATTTTCTGCAATGGTCCGCCGGCGCATACTGGTGTCCATTGCCTGTTTCTCAATGTATTTGTGCGCCTCCGTTTCCGTCATCTGCAGATGCTGCACGAGCAGGAGCTTCGCGCGGTTGATGATGCGGATGTCGGCAACCTTTGCCTCGAGCTTTTCCGTCTTGTGCTGCATCTGCTCGAGCTGGATGCGGACGGCGGCCAGCAGCCGGATGGTCTGCACAATGAGCGACTCCGGCGCGTCAATCGGCAGCACCAGCACGCCGGACTGTTCGAGCAGGGCGGCGGCCGCGTCTGCGTGTTCCGGCGCGGCCAGCAGCAGCACGGCCATGCAGTGCCGTTTCTTGAGCTGCAGCGCCAGCTCCTGACCGGAGCTGCCGGCAACGGGCTCTGCGATGAGCACGCCGTCGATGCCGCCTGCATCAAACTGTTCGAGCGCCTGGCGTGCGCTGTCGGTGTGATCGAACGGGACGATACGCGCCCGCGTGAGCAGGGCACTGATGCGCTGGGTCTGCGCCTCAGAGCCGGAGACCAGCAGGGCGCGCACGGTGTGCAGCGATGTGTTCATGGCAGTCACCTCGGATCGGGAATCTGAGCGGAAAAACAAAAAGACGCTTCCGATGCCGATAAGGGGCACTTTCCCCCAGGTCATCGTGAAACGTCAGCGTTCTCGAAAAGTTACCATATGAACTTATGTTTGCGGCCGCGAAAACAGCACGCAGAATTTTGCCAATCAAAATCCATGTATATAATACACCACGGCATTTGCACGTGTCAAGGATAAAAAAGCGGGCAAATTCGCCGAAAATTCTGTGAAATCCGCCGAAAGAAATTGCGCCCGACCCGCTTGACATTTTTCCGCAACAGGCGTATATTTTGCTACATTGAAACGGCAATGGCGTCGTGGAGAGCTCAAGATCTCCGGGCACCAGTGCCGTTTTTTTGTTGTTGACACCGATTTTTGAAATACAGAAAGGGGACCATGCGAGATGGAAAAGATCTCTGACATTTTTGGATCCATGGTATTTAACGATGCAGTCATGCGCGAGCGTCTGCCGAAGGAAACGTACCGGCAGGTGCAGGCGACGATGGAAAAGGGCAAGCGTCTTGATGACGATGCCGCGCGCATCGTGGCCAATGCCATGAAAGACTGGGCGATCGAAAAAGGCGCCACGCACTTCACGCACTGGTTCCAGCCGATGACCGGCATCACCGCCGAGAAGCACGACAGTTTCATCTCTCCCTGCGGCGGCGGTCAGGTGATCATGGAGTTCTCCGGCAAGGAGCTCGTCCGCGGCGAGCCGGATGCGTCCAGCTTCCCGTCCGGCGGCCTGCGCGCAACGTTTGAGGCGCGCGGCTACACCGCCTGGGACCCGACGTCCTATGCATTCATTAAAGATAATGTGCTGTGCATCCCGACGGCGTTCTGCTCTTACGGCGGCGAGGCGCTCGATAAAAAGACGCCGCTGCTGCGCAGCGCCGAGGCGCTCAACCGGCAGGCCCTGCGTGTGATCCACCTGTTCGGCAACGAGGACGTGACCGCCGTGCGCACGACCGTCGGCCCCGAGCAGGAGTACTTCCTGATCGACAAGTCCGTGTATGACAAGCGCAAGGACCTGATCTATACCGGCCGCACGCTCTTCGGTGCCAAGCCGCCGAAAGGCCAGGAGCTGGACGATCACTATTTCGGCAGCATCAAGCCGCGCGTTGCGGCGTTCATGAAGGATCTGGACGAGGAGCTCTGGAAGCTCGGCGTTTACGCCAAGACCGAGCACAACGAAGTGGCGCCCGCGCAGCACGAGCTCGCGCCGGTGTTCACGACCGGCAACATCGCCGCCGACCAGAACCAGCTGACGATGGAGATCATGCAGAAGGTGGCAGCGCGCCACGGCATGGTCTGCCTGCTGCATGAAAAGCCGTTTGCCGGTGTCAACGGTTCCGGCAAGCACAACAACTGGTCCCTGACCACCAACACCGGCATGAACCTGCTCGAGCCCGGCGAGACGCCGGCCGAGAACGCACAGTTTCTGCTCTTCCTGTGCGCGGTGATCCAGGCGGTGGATGATTATCAGGATATGCTGCGCATCAGCGTGGCGTCGGCCGCGAACGACCACCGTCTCGGCGCGAATGAAGCGCCCCCGGCCGTCGTGTCGATGTACGTCGGCGATGAGATCGAGAACATTCTCGACGCCATTGTCAACGAGACGTCCTACGCCGGCCAGGAAAAGGAGCTGCTGAAGATCGGCGTGCATGCGCTGCCGCGCTTCCCCAAGGACACGACCGACCGCAACCGCACCTCTCCGTTTGCGTTCACCGGCAACAAGTTCGAGTTCCGCATGCCCGGTTCCTCGGCTTCCATTTCCGGCATCAACGTCGTGCTCAACACGGCGGTCGCCGAGAGCCTCGAGCAGTTTGCTGACGCGCTCGAGGGCAGCAAGGACTTCGAGGCCGACCTGCAGGCGCTCATCCGCAGCGTGCTCATCAAGCACAAGCGCATCCTCTTTAACGGCAACGGCTATGACGATGCCTGGCTGGCGGAGGCTGAGCGCCGTGGCCTGCTGAACCTGCGCACGACGCCGGAGGCACTGCCGTATTACCTCGCCGACAAGAACGTGGCGCTCTTTACCAAGCACCGCGTCTACACCCGCACCGAGATGGAGGCCCGCTATGAGATCCACCTCGAAAACTACAGCAAGGTGCTCAACATTGAGGCGCTGACGATGCTCGAGATGGCGCGGCGCGACATCATGCCCGCCGTCAGCAGCTATCTGCGCGAGCTGTCCGAGACCGCCACGGCGATCCACACCGTGTCCGTCACAGCTGACTGCTCGTATGAGGAGAGCATCATCCCCGAAATGTCCGCGCTGCTGGGCGATGCCTACCGCAAGGTCCGCAGCCTGGATGAGGCGCTCATGGGCGCCAAGACCGTCGAAGGCAGCCAGGCACTGGCCAACTACTACCGCGACAAGGTCTTTTCCGCCATGGCGGAGCTGCGCATCACGATCGACCAGCTTGAGACCATGATGCCGTCCGACAAGTGGCCGGTCCCGTCCTACGGTGAGCTGCTGTTCAGCGTGCGGTAAAAAACGCTTTCTCTTTCTTTTTCTCTCTTCTTTCATTTTCATACTTCTGTCAAAAGCATTGACGGAGAAAAGTAGCACGGGCGATCATTCCCAGCGAGTGCGGGACGGTGCGAGCCGCATAACAGAGCCTGTGTGAAGAACACTCCCGAGCTGCAATCTGAACGGGCGAGAGCCTCAGTAGGTGCGCCGTCAAAGCCGGACGTTATCCCGGTGCGGTTTGTTAGAACCCGTGAGAAGTAAAATAGGTGGCACCACGATACGCAGCTACTCGTCCTATTGTCGGATGGTAGCTGCGTATTTTTTGATGTATTCAGGAGGAAAAAATCATGTGTTCCATCATCGGTTATCTCGGCTCGTCCATCTCTGCGCAGGATCTGCGCGCCGGCTTTGACAAGACCATTTCCCGCGGCCCGGACGATACGCGCATGCTGCACATCGGCGCGGCGACGCTCGGCTTCCACCGTCTGGCCATCATGGGCCTGCACCCGGAGGGCATGCAGCCATTCACGCGGGATGGAAGCGCACTCGTGTGCAACGGCGAGATCTATGGCTTCCGGCCCATCCGCGAGCGGCTCATCGCTGAGGGCGAGACGTTCGAGAGCGAGTCCGATTGTGAGATCCTGCTCCCGCTCTACGAGCGCGAGGGGCTGGACATGTTCCGCGGGCTCGATGCGGAGTTCGCCATGGTCATCTATGATGCCAAGCGCGGCGGCCTCGTCGCGGCGCGCGACCCCATCGGCATCCGCCCGCTGTACTACGGCTATGACGCCGAGGGCGCGATCATCTTTGCCAGCGAGGCGAAAAACCTCGTCAGCCTCGTGCACGACGTGATGCCGTTTCCTCCCGGACACTATTATGCCGACGGCAAGTTCACCTGCTACCGCGACATGACGCAGGTCGACGCCGTCTGCGAGGACGATCTGGAGACCGTCTGCACCCACATCCGCGAGAAGCTCATCGCCGGCGTGGAAAAGCGGCTCGATGCCGACGCACCGCTCGGCTTCCTGCTCTCCGGCGGCCTGGACAGCAGCCTTGTGTGCGCCATCTCGGCAAAGCTGCTCAAAAAGCCCATCCGCACGTTTGCCATCGGCATGCGTGCCGATGCCATCGACCTCAAGTACGCCCGCGAGGTGGCGGAGTATCTGCACGCCGACCACACCGAGGTCATCATCACGCCCGAAGATGTGATTCAGGCGCTCCCGGAAGTCGTGGCGCTGCTCGGCACCTATGACATCACGACCATCCGCGCGAGCATCGGCATGTACCTTGTCTGCAAGGCCATCCACGAGCAGACCGACCTGCGCGTGCTGCTCACGGGCGAGATCTCCGATGAGCTCTTCGGCTACAAATACACCGACTTCGCGCCCAGCCCGGAGGCGTTTCAGGAGGAATCCGCCAAGCGTATCCGCGAGCTGCATATGTACGATGTCCTGCGCGCCGACCGCTGCATCTCCGTCAACAGCCTCGAGGCCCGCGTGCCGTTCGGCGATCTGGACTTTGTGCAGTATGTCATGTCTATCGACCCGGCCAAGAAGTGCAACGTCTATGGCAAGGGCAAGTACCTGCTGCGCCACGCCTTTGAGGGCGACTGCCTGCCGCACGACATTCTCATGCGCGAGAAGG
>OLNQ01002938.1_pt1 | contig 14370 bp, 10 predicted proteins | sample 1672821 | NCBI WGS metagenome assembly OLNQ01 (sample SAMEA3136727, study PRJEB25190) | human gut metagenome | biome: human gut; feature: human-associated habitat; material: faeces | place: Austria | collected 2013 | reverse complement strand
ATGACGGTTTCGGCGCCTTCACGGAACACGGCTAGGAAGCTCAGCATGGCGAGCGAAACGACCATACCCAGGCCCACGCCTTCGCCGGCGGCGACTTTGTTTTGCGCGTCGGCCACGGCGGACTCGGTTTTGGTGCGGATGTAACGGTTCCACGCTTCCACGGAACTTTTGTTGAGCATCCAATTGCTGGTCCACAGCAGCATGAGCATGGCGATCAGCGCGCACACGCCTTCGGAGATTTCCTGAATCGGGCCGGAGCCGCCGAACAGGAACGTGAAGAGCACGGCGATCAGGCCGGAGCCGGCAAGGCCCGCGAGCACGCCGAGGTAAATCCACTTGGTGAAACGCCGGTTGCCGGATTTAACGAGGTAGGCCACCACGGCGGCCACCACCAGCAGCGCTTCGAGGCCCTCACGGATCAGGATGAGGAACGCCTGTCCGGCGGAGCTGGTGATGGCTTTGGTGAAGGCGTTGACGTTGCCGGCCGCGCCACCGTCGAGGGTGGCCGCGTCTTCGACGAGCCAGCTTTTCAGGTCGTCGACGAGCTTCTTGATTTCCTTGTCGGAACCGCCGTCGCGCATGGTTTTGCGGGTCATTTTGAACTGGTATTCGACCTGCGAGACGCGGTCGCCGGAGATGGCGTTCATGACGTTCTTTTCGAAGCCGAGCTTCTCGTAGTACTGGTAGTACGCGTTGTTGACGAGGCTGGAGCCTTCCGCGCCCTTGCCGGAGACGGCGGCTTTGTAGGCTTTGTCGAGGATGACGTTCATTTCGCTGGCGACTTCGCCCCACGTGCGGTCGCCTTTGCCTTTGGAGGAGTTCTTTTTGGCCGCGTCGAGCTTCTTACGTTCGGCTGCGGTCTGTTCGGCGCGCTGCTTCGCGTAGGTTTTGGGGTCGGCGAGGTTCGCGTTGCCATCGAGCGTCTGCGCGGTGGCGGTGAGGTCCGCGTTCAGCGCATCGATTTTGCCGGCGATCGCGCCGCCCTGGCCCTGCTGGTAGGCGAGGCCTTCCAAGTCGGTGAACTGTGTGAGCAACGCCTGCTGCTTGTCGGCGGAAATGGTGTCGTTGACGGCCTTCGAGAAGTTGGAGGCGTCGTAGCCGATCCAATGCGCGGTCTGGAAGCCGGTGCCGGCCTGGCCGTAATCGCCGTCGTTGTAGTCTTTTTCGGCGGTGGCGAGCTGCTTGGCGATGTTCTGCGCAGCGGCGGTCCAGGAATCGAAATTCGTCTGGTTGCCGTCAGCGGCGGACGCCTGCCGCGGCATCGCGATGCCGACAAACAGCGTGGCGAGCGCGATCATCAGCGCGGCGACGAGCGTGATGAGACGGCCGGAAGCCGAGACGCGCGAATCGCACGAATCGTAGGAACCGGCTGCGTGGCGCTGCGCGACGCGAGATGACATGGGTCGAACCTTCCTTCCGCAAATCTTTTCGGCGCGATTTCCCCGACGTACCCGACGTACGAAGCGCGCATCGGAAGCCAAGATAGAACGAAAGTTTTTTGAATAACAGTCTTGATTTTTAATTGGTCTTGTTGTATCGCGCATGAAAAAACGTTGGAATTCCGCCGTTTTTATTTTTCCCGTTTTCCGCGTGTCGTCTCACATTGTGACGCTCACCGCCGTTCCGCAACACCCCCGTCCGCCCGAAAACGTGAAGCGAACTCCATGCCAAAGCGTCAGTTTGTATAATCGCGACTTGCATAATCACGATTAGCATAATCGTAACCATACAAAGCTACGGGGGTATCAAAATAAGGCGATGCCTCATGCCACACCCACGAAAAAACATCTCGCTTATGAGTGGCGGATTTGGCGGGGTGACAGTTGGTATCTCGCTTATAGATGGCGGCCCCTTTGCAAAATACAAGGGTTAGAGGGGCGAAAAGATGCCCCCTAGGTTCGTTTCTCCGCCGAGACCCGCCATCTATAAGCGAGATAGCACCGGGCGAACCCCGGAATCCGCCATCTATAAGCGAGATACGCGTCTCAATTGGCTCAATCACCCAACAGCCAATCAATGGCGTTGACAATGCGTATACCATCCTCGGTGACGCCCGCGCCTCGACCGCACGCAAAATCCCGCGCGCCCGCCAGCCCCAAGCACGAACTACGCCAAGCCGGGCACGCGCTAGCATCGTGGGTATGGATTCCCTCGCACCGCTCGCGCATCGCATGCCGTATACCGCCGCGTTCCCCAAGGCGCTCGGCACGGGGTTGCTGATTTCGATGCCTCGCCCGATCACTGCGGAATTGCGCGGCGAGATGGAACGGTTCATCGATGAATACGAGCATGCGCTTTCGCGGTTTCGCGCTGATTCGCTGGTTGCGCACATCGGCAATGCGGAGCATGGCGGGCATTTCGATTTTCCCGATTGGGCCGGCCCGCTATTCGATTTGTACGACGCGCTGCACGCCGCCACGCGCGGTGCGATCGACCCGTGCGTGGGCGAGGACCTGATCCGTCTCGGTTACGATCCCGCGCTGAGTTTCACCGTTGAAGCCGACGCCGGCGAGCGCCTGGGCGCGCTGCACGGACGGGCCGTATGGGGTCGTGATGTGGTTCGTTCGAGTGGTACGACATTGGTTACACGCAGTCCGGTTCATGTGGATTTCGGCGCGTGCGGCAAGGGTTATCTGGTGGATTCGCTGGGCGGATTGCTCACCGATTCAGAACTTTCGCGCACATCGCATGTCAAGTCAGCCGAAACGACCAACCCGACATGCCAATCTTCCATCTCAGACAGCAAACGCGAAAGCGCTGCCCCGGAATTTGTGATTGATGCGGGCGGCGATCTGCTGGCGCGCACGAACAAGCCGATCCGTGTGGCGCTTGAGGATCCGGATGATCCGTCCTGCGCGGTCGGCGTCGCACTGATCGGCGATGGCGCGTTCTGTGCGAGCGCGCCCAGCCGTCGCCATTGGGAGGTGGCGGTGAACGAACAGACGCATCTGGCGATTCACCACCTGCTCAACGCCATCGACGGCCTGCCTGTGCAACAAACGGAAGCCGCCTGGGTTGCAGTGCAATCCGCGTCATTTGGCGACTATCCGACTGCGGTGGCGGACGGGTTGGCTACGGCGCTGTTCGTTGCGGACCCGAATGAACTGCGCAGCGTTTTTGTTTTCGATTGCGCCACGTTGGACGCCGACCGTCACGCCACCATCAGTGCCGGTTTCCCCGGCCGTTTCTTCTGATTGCCGACCGGTCACTGATTGCCAGGTTGGCCGGTTGGCGGCCCGCCAATCGCAGACCGCAAACCGGCCAATCGCAAGCAAAACTCACGGAATGAGGTTGCCGGCGGCCACGTACAGGTCCCACCAATCCTGCTTGTCGAGATCGATGTCCGCGCCGTCGAGCATTTCGCCCAGCCGGGTGGGGTTCATCGAGCCGAGCACGATCTGGATCTTCGCCGGATGCCTGAGCACCCATGCGGTGGCGATGGCGTTGGCGCTCACGCCGTACTTGGCGCCCTTTTCGTCCAGTGCCTTGTTCAGCTCCGGGAAGTGCTCGTTGCCTACGAACGGGCCGTATTCCGTGCCGGACTGGAACGGGCTCCACGCCTGGATGGTCATGTGGCGCAGTCGCGAGTAGGACAGCAGGCCGTCCGAATGGTTGGCCACGACCATGCCTTCGGCGCCGGAGTTGGTCATCAGCTCGTCGCTGACCATCTGCGCGTGCATCAGGCCGAACTGCAGCTGGCTCGCTTCAAGCCTCATGGCCGGGTCGTCGCCGAGCCAGGACTGCAGCAGTTCCGCCTGCCACGGGTTCACGTTGCTCACGCCGAAGTGGCGCACTTTGCCCGCCTTGTGCAGGGTGGTGAACGCTTCGACGATTTCTTCGGCCTCCATCAGGGTGTCGGGCCTGTGCAGGAGCGCGAAGTCCACGTAGTCAGTGCCGAGCGCTTCCAGTTCCTCGTCGAGTCGCGTGATGAGGTGCTTCGCGGAGAAGTCGTAGCGGGTGGCGTGCACGTTGTTCGGGTCGCTGAAGTCGATGTTGATACCGAACTTCGTCTGCAGGAAGATGTCCTCTCGCTTGAGCCCGGCGTCCTTCCACGCGCGGCCGAGCACACGCGAGCTGGCATGGTCGTGTTTGACGTTGAATCCGTAGATGTCCGCCGTGTCGAAGAAGTTGACTCCATGCTCGGCGGCCGTACGCACGACTTCTGCCGCAGCGTCCGCATCCAGCGCGTCCATGCGCATCACGCCGAGCGCCGCCTGCGATGCGACCACTGCCGATTTGCCGATTTCGATGCTTTTCATGGCTGCCCACTTTCTTTGTGATTTTCAAATACGTCAATCGATTGACGTCAGTCACCTCAATGGTAAATCCGCCGTCCCGTCAGCGCAACACAATAAAAATGCCGAAGCCAAAACGCAAAAATCCGGAGGGGTGGTCCCTCCGGATTTTTTAGCGAGTCAGCACACCAACCTCACTCGGCCAGCGTGAACTGGCTGTTGTAGATGTCGGCGTAGAAGCCGCCCTTGGCGAGCAGTTCCTCGTGCGTGCCGCGTTCCACGATGTCGCCGCCGTTCATCACCAGGATCATGTCGGCGTCGCGGATGGTGGACAGGCGGTGCGCGATCACGAAGCTCGTGCGGCCCACGGTCAGCGCGTCCATCGCCTTCTGAATCAGCTCTTCCGTACGGGTGTCGACGGATGAGGTGGCCTCGTCGAGGATCAGGATCGGCGCGTCCTCCACCATCGCTCGCGCGATCGTCAGCAGCTGACGCTGGCCCTGGGAAAGCGACGCCTTGTCGTCGAGCACGGTGTCGTAGCCGTTCGGCAACGACATGATGTAGTGGTGCAGGCCGACGGCCTTGCATGCGGCCACGATCTGCTCGTCGGTGACGTCCTTCTTCGAATACGCGATGTTTTCACGCACTGTTCCACGGAACACCCACGTGTCCTGCAGCACCATGGAGAACTGGTCGTGCACGTTCCAGCGCGGCACGGACTTGGTGTCGATGCCGTCAATCGAAATCGTGCCACCGGAAATCTCGTAGAAGCGCATCAGCAGGTTGACCATGGTGGTCTTGCCGGCGCCGGTCGGGCCGACGATAGCCACCTTCTGGCCGGCCTTCACGGACGCGGAGAAGTCGTTGATGATGGTCTTGTCCGCGTCGTAACCGAAGCGCACGTGGTTGAATTCCACGTTGCCGCGCACCGGCCGCGGCTTGCCGTCCGCGCCGACGCCGAGCAGCGCCTGCTTGCCGGTTTCGTCGGACAGTTCCGGCTCCTCAAGGAAGCCGAAGACGCGTTCGGATGCGGCCGCGCAGCGCTGCAGGTTCTGGAACGCCTGCGCGAACTGGGACAGCGGCTGCGTGAACAGGCGGATGTACATCATGAACGCCACGATCACGCCGAATTCGATCTTGCCGTCCATGGCGAGCGCCGCGCCGACCACGCACACCACCACGTAGCCGAAGTTGCCGACGAAGTTCATGATCGGCATCATCAGGCCGGACAGGAACTGGCTTTTCCAGCCGGACACGTACAGGTCGTTGTTGTACTTCTCGAACTGCTCGATGGAGCGTTCCTCGCCGCAGTATGCCTTGACCACGGTGTGGCCGGTGTACATTTCCTCGACGTGGCCGTTGACGTCGCCGAGCGCCACCTGCTGGCGGGTGAAGTACTTCTGCGACACCTTCATGATCACGCCCATGATGATCAGGCCGAGCAGCGCGGAGCCGATGGCGCACAGCGTCATGGTCACGTTGTTGTAGAACATCATGATGAGCGCGCCGAAGAACAGCGTGACCGATGTGATGAGCGAGCCGACCGACTGGCCGAGCGTCTGTCCGATCGCGTCGACGTCGTTGGTGATGCGGCTCAGCACGTCGCCGTAGCTGACTTTGTCGAAATATTTCAGCGGCAGGCGATTGATTTTCTGGCTGATCGCCTCACGCAGCTGCTGTGCCGTGCGTTGCGTGACGTTGGCCATCAGCCAGCTTTGCAGGTAGCTCAGCAGCGCGTACCCGACGTACAGCGCGACGAGCAGCCATGCGATGCGCGACACCGCGTCCATATCGATCGAATTCATGACGGGCTTGCCGTGCACCATGGCCGGCAGACCCTTCGTGATCTCGTTGGTCATGTCCTTGAGCTTGTCCGGGCCGATGATCTGGCACACCGTGCCGGCAGCGCCCAGAACCAGCGCGAGAATCATCACCGGAATGTACCGGCTGCAGAATTTCACGAGCTTCTTCATCACTCCGCCGAAGTCCTTCGGCTTTTCCACGGCCCCACGGCCGCGTCCCATTCCTCTTGGCATGTCTCCCCCTTTCAGCGCTTCAGTTCGTCTTCGCTCAACTGCGATTCGGCGATCTGCCGATACACTTCGCACGTGTCGAGCAGTTCCTCGTGCGTGCCCTGGCCGACCACTTTGCCGTCGTCGAGCACGATGATGCGGTCGGCATTCATGATGGTGCCGATGCGCTGCGCGACGATGAGTTTCGTGGAATCCTTCGCTTCCTTTTCGAGCGCGTCACGTACGGCACGGTCGGTTTTGAAGTCGAGCGCGGAGAAGGAATCGTCGAAGATCAGGATTTCCGGATGGCGGTAGACTGCGCGCGCGATCGACAGGCGCTGTTTCTGCCCGCCCGACACGTTGGAACCGCCCTGCGAAATGCCGGAATCGTACTTCTTCTGCTTTTTGTCGATGAATTCCGTCGCCTGCGCGACGTCGCATGCGCGGCGCACGGTGTCGTCGTCGCGGTCCGTATCTCCGTACGCGACGTTGCTGGCGATCGTTCCCTTGAACAGGAACGACTGCTGCGGCACGTAGCCGATCTTGTCGCGCAACGCCTTCAGCTTGTAGTCGCGCACGTTGACGCCGTCGACGAGCACCTCGCCTTGCGTGGCGTCGTAGAAACGCGGCACGAGGTTGATGAGGGACGATTTGCCGGAGCCGGTCGAGCCGATGAACGCCACCGTCTGACCCTTCTTCGCCTTGAAATTGACGCCTTCGAGCATGGCGTGACGCGAGTCGGGGTAGGCGAAGCTCACATTGCGGAATTCGATTTCGCCTTCCTCGCCCGGCTTGCCCGCGTCCTGCGTGCCGTCGGCGACCATCGGCTCGGTGTCGATGACTTCGAGCACGCGCTGCGCGGACACGTCGGCTCGCGGCCAGAGCACGAACACCATGCTCAGCAGCAGGAAGCTCATGATGACCTGGATGGAGTAGCTGGAGAACACCACCATGTTGGAGAAGGTGGTGAGCTTGTCGACGGCGTCGGCAGCGTCGATGAGGTACGCGCCGATCCAGTAGACGGCGAGCATCAGGCCGTTCATGATGGTGTTCATCAACGGCATCATGATGGCCATGGCGCGGTTGGTGAACAGCTGGGTTTCGGTGAGTTCCTTGTTGGCTTCGGTGAACTTGGCTTCCTGATAGTCCTCGGCGTTGTACGCGCGCACCACGCGCAGGCCGGTGAGGTTCTCGCGCGCCACGAGGTTGATGTTGTCGGTCAGGCGCTGCATGGCCTTGAACTTCGGCATGACGAAGCTCATGATCACGGCGATGACCACCAGCAGGATGGCCACGGCGATGCCGGTTGCGAGCGTCCAATCGAAGCCCTTTCCTGCGATCTTGCACACGGCCCACACGGCCATGATCGGCGCTTTGACGATCATCATGAGGCCCATGGTGATGAACATCTGGATCTGCGTGATGTCGTTCGTGGAGCGGGTGATGAGCGACGCGGTGGAGAAACGGTTCATTTCCGCCGGTCCGAAGCTTTCCACCTTGTTGAATTCAAGCGAACGCAGGCGCTGGCTGAACGAGGCGCCCACGCGCGCGGCAATGAAGCCGGTGACGACCGCGCAGGCCGCCGAGCCGAGCGAGACGAGCAGCATTTTGCCGCCGGCCACCCAGATGTCGTGCATTTCACTGCCGGGGGTTTCGACGAGCTGCGTGATGTCGGCCATATAATCCGGCAGGGTCAGGTCAAGCCAGATCTGACCGACGATGCTGACCAGCGCGACGAGCATCTGACCGATCTCCGCTTTGGAGAGGTATCGTACGATGCGAAGCATGCTTGGTTCCTTCTCTTGTTTTGTGTTTTGCTTGTTTTCTTACGATTAGTTTTTGCGATTACTGGATTGCGATTACTTACACTGTGAATTATTTACAGCGTAAGATACTACGCGTCTTCCTGTGCGTTTCCTGAGAACGCGGCTTTGACCTCGTCCGCCGTGGGGCGCGGTTTGCCGGGCATGCACAGCGACATGTACGTGGTGAATTCCTCGGTGAGCTCAACGAATTCGCGCGCGCGGCGCTCCCCCATCTGCGAGAAGATCCAGCAGATCGCCTCGCGCATGCTTTCGCGCTGCCGTTCGGCGCGTTCCCTGCCGGCTTCGGTGAGGTTCACGTGCACCACACGGCGATCGTCGGGGTCGGATTCGCGTGTGATCTGGCCTTTTTTCTCCAACGCGGACAGCAGTGTGGACACGCGTCCGGTGGTGGTTTTCATTGAAGAGGCGAGCTGCGATGGCGTCAGCGGGCCTTTCCTATAGAGTTCCTGCACGGCGAAGGGTTCGCCCTTCGCGCCTTTCACCATCTCCTGCTGCATGCGCGAGCGTTTGTCCCATGTGTTGGTCGCCAATTCGTGGAACAGTTCCTCTTCAAAGCCCACGCGGCACCTCCTTCCGTCGCAATCGCCGTCATAATATCTTACAGTGTAAACATTTTACAGTGTAAGTTATTCCCAGGGCGATTTTGCAGCGAGCAAGCTACAGAAGGCACGAAAAAGGCCGCGTCCCGAATCGCGATTATTGTGCGGAATCGGGCGCGGCCAATCGTACGTATTGCGCGGAATTCAGCCGCGACGGGCGTCGACGGAGGCGTTCAGCATCGCCAGCTCATCCTGCGTGAGCGTCAGTTCGGTGGCGGCGAAGGAATCGTTGATTTCCTGCGGATTGCGGGCGCTGGGGATGGTGAACAACCGCTCGTAGCGGCTCAGTTCCCAGGCGAGCACCACGCGCTGGTAGGAGCAGCCGTGGTTGCCGGCGACCGTGCGGAACGGGTCGTACGCGCGCTGGTCGAACGCGTCGAGGAAGCCACCGAGGGGGCTCCAGCACACGAACGCGAGTCCAAGTTCCGCGCAGTGCTCCATCGTATGCTCAGGGTCGGGGTGCGAGGGCGAGAACTGGTTCTGCACGGCGATCAGCTTGTCGCCGAGAATCTCGCGGGCGATGTCGATCTGCGCGTTGTCCACGCGGGAAATGCCCGCGTACCGGATCACGCCCTCGTTAAGCAGCTGCTTCAGCGCGCCGACCTGGTCCTCATAAGCCACTTCCGGGTCCGGTCCGTGCGAATACAACAGGTCGAGCGTATCGACGCCCAAGTGCAGCGCGGATTCCTTGGCGTCACGAATCATGGTTTCGGGGCGCGAATCCGCCATCCACCCGTATTGACTGCCCGCCGCCTGCAAATGCTGGCGTTCCCCGCCAGGCCGACGACTGCAGCCCTCGGAATCCCGCCCCTGAGTGTCCGATTCTGGCGAATCGGACACAGGAGCAACAAAAGCGGGAACCTCCATGGTGCGTCGATAGCCGGTTTTCGTGGCGACCAGCACTTCATCGCGAGGGCCGTCCCAGCTGGCGAGCGCATCACGCACCAACTTTTCGCCGTACCCCAAATCTTTCGCAGTGCCGGTACCAGGCTCGCTCGGCAGATAATACGACCAAGCTGTGTCCAAATAGCGAACACCCGCGTCCAAACCGGCGTGAATCGTCCGAATCGCAGTATCGCGATCCGGACGCCCCTCAATCGCCAAAGCCATCGTTCCCATGCCGAGCTGAGGAATCGTAAATCCTGCCAACTCACCGTTCATCATCATCTTCCCCTTCCTTGCAAGCACGCAGCCGATTCGCGCATGTTCACATCAAGACTAACTCAACGTGGACCGGCGCAAGCTTGTCGGGCGCCTGCGCGAAGATAAAGGCACAACCGAACGGGAGCCGAAAGGCTGAGAGGGAGCTCGACGAGCTTCGACCGAGGACTTGATGCGGGTAATGCCGCCGTAAGGAGACGGGTTGTTCGCGCCGCGAGGCGCATCTCATTTCCGTTCGCGATAACCGAATATCGCGTGATTAGGGTCACGGAGGGGCGCACCACCTCATAGGGTACGGTTCCTTCGGCGACCCTTTTTTCGTACCAACCGTGAATGTCCGATTCACCGGAAGCAGACGCTCGGAAGCCCACAAAGCAGTTCTGAACGTCCGTTTCGGCGGGAACGGCACTCGTGGGGCCTGACATACAGAAGGGAACCGAAATGATCATCAACGGCAAGGAAGAGGACGTCGCCACGCCGATCACCGTGGCCGAACTAGTGGAGCAGCGCGGTCTGCGCGCCGACCGCGTGGCCGTGGAGCTCAACGGCGAGATCGTGCCGCGCGCCCAGCGTGCGCAGACGCAGCTCAAGGGCACCGACACGTTGGAAATCGTCACGTTCGTGCAGGGCGGCTGAGCACAGCAGCGAAACAAACCATACGAACGGAAACGAGAATACGAGAACAACCATGACTTTTGAACCATCCGCATCGCAGGCGCAGATCGACGCCCGCCAGCGCGCTTTCGACAACCAGCCCGACCCGGCCACCCTGGTCAGCCGCGAGGAGATCCGCGCGGCCCTGCTCGACCGTCACACGGCCGCCACGCAGGACAAGCTCGACGCGGCGCACGTGGCCATCTGCGGCTGCGGCGGCCTGGGCTCCACCATCGCGGTGGCGCTGACCCGCATCGGCGTCGGCCACCTGCACTTGATCGACTTCGACCGCGTGGATATGACGAACCTGAATCGCCAGCAGTATTTCCTGAAGGACCTCGGCCAGTACAAGACGGAGGCGCTGCGCAGCAATCTGCGCCAAATCAACCCGTTCACGGACATCACCATCGACACCGTCAAGGTGACCGACGAGAACGTGCCGACGCTGTTCAAAAACGAGGACATCATCTGCGAGGCGTTCGACGTGCCGGAAAACAAGACGATGCTCGTCAACGCGGTGCTGGAGAATCTGCCGGGCAAGAAGCTCGTCAGCGCGTCCGGCATGGCCGGCTTCCGCAGCTCCAACCTGGTGAGCACGCGTCGCGTTTCGAAGAACTTCTACTTCTGTGGCGATGGCGAGACGGCTCCGGTACCGGGTGCCGGCCTGATGGCGCCGCGCGTGGGCGTGGTCGCCTGCCACGAAGCGAACATGATCACGCGACTGATCCTCGGCGAGGAAGACGCCTGACGCACTGCTACGTTACTCCACTGCCGTAATCGAAATTTTTATTGCGATTACAAACGCACGTTGCACACAACACAACAGCGACGCAACGGCAACACAACAGCAGCACAGCAATCGCAACAACAGCAACACCAAACACCCCAACGAAAGGAACCGACGATGAGCACCGAAAACACCATCACCACCGCAGCCGCCGATGTTGCGGCCGCACCGAACGCCACGCTTGACGAGCTGGTAGGCACCACCACGAACACGGCGATCCTGCCTGAGCCGGACGCGCACGCGTACGACGAGATCGCCACAGGAGACGCCGATCCGCTGATCCTCGGCGGGCACAAGTTCACGAGCCGTTTCATCCTCGGTTCCGGCCGTTACGACCTGAACCTCATCAAGGCCACCATCGAGAACGCGGGCACGCAGATCGTCACCATGGCGCTGCGCCGCTGCCGCACCACCGAAAACAACCTGCTCGACTACATTCCGAAGGGCATCACCATGCTGCCGAACACGTCGGGCGCGCGCAACGCGGAGGAGGCGGTGCGCATCGCGCGTCTCGCGCGCGAAGTGTGCCAGACGGACTTCGTGAAGGTGGAGATCGAGCACGAGTCGAAGTACCTGCTGCCTGACAACGAGGAGACCATCAAGGCCACGGAAAAGCTGGCAAAAGAAGGTTTCGTGGTCATGCCGTACATGTTCCCCGATCCGATTGCGGCGAAGCGTCTTGAAGACGCTGGTGCGGCTTGCGTAATGCCGCTTGGCGCGATGATCGGCTCGAATAAGGGCCTGCGCGCACGCGATTTCATTGAAGTGATCATCAAGAATTCCAATGTTCCGGTGATTATCGACGCTGGTATTGGCCGTCCGAGCCAGGCTGCGGAGGCCATGGAGATGGGTGCGGACGCGGTGATGGCATACACGGCGATCGCATCCGCCGGAAACATTCCGCTGATGGCGCGCGCTTTCAAGAATGCGATCGAAGCTGGTCGTGAAGCGTATTTGTCTGGCTTGGGCAAGGTGACGGAGGATCACGCCGTCCCGTCCAGCCCGACGAACGAAGCCGACTACATCGGCTGATTCGCGCCGATTTCGTACGATTCGTGCACTAACGTTTCGCACGGTTTTATTGCGATTACACGACGAGGGCCGGTGGAAACGCACATTTTCGCAAGGTTTCCACCGGCCCTCTTTCGTCAGATGCGCGGCACGTAGCGCAACACGCGCATGCCACGCATACCGCAGCGACAGGCAATACGTCTACTTCCCTAGAGCCGCTTTCAAATCGCGGTTCTGGAATCGCTCGTGCAGCAGGCAGTAGCCGCCGAACACGACAAACCAGACCAGGCCGGCGACTGCGGAACCGAGCGTGTCGGAAGACAGGAACAACGTGACATACACGACCACGTAGAACGCGACCGCAATCCAATCGCACACCTGCCAGGCCGGCATCACGAAGCCGTCCGGCAGAAAGTCGGTGCTCTGACGGTAGCGGCGGTGAGCAAGCATCGTCAGAATGTAAATGAAGATCACGACGGCGCTGGCGGCCGAGGCGAACAGCACGAACGCGCCGGAAACGCCCGGAATCGCGTTGATCAGCGGGGAGAACAGGATCATGCAGCCGGACACGATAATCGCCTTCGCCGGAACCTTGCGGTCCGACACTTCGCCGAGACGCTGCATGGCGGGCGATTCGGAATCCTGCGCGAGCTGGTACAGATGGCGTCCAGCCGAGTAGATCAGCGAGTTAAGCGCTGACGCGGCTGCGGTGATCACCACGAAGAACACGAGCGCGGCAGCCCAGTCGAGACCCGCGTACTTAAACACCATGATGAACGGGGAGCCGAACGAGCCGTCCGCGTTCTGGTGGAAGTTGCGCCACGGCACGATCGCCATGATGGCCACGAGCGCGCCCACGTAGAAGATGAGGATGCGCATGATCAGCTCGTTGACGGCTTTCGGCAGCACTTTGCGCGGGTTCTGGGTTTCGGACACGGTCACACCCACGAATTCGATGAGCTGGTAGGCGAAGAACACCATCTGGAAGCTCATGAAGAAGTTCATCCAGCCGTTCGGCGCAAGCTGGAAGCCGTCGGCAATGTTCGTAAGGCTCACAGTGGCACCGGAAACCGTGCCGTCCACGCCCTCGATATGCGTGGCAGGGTAACTGAAGCCGATGATTAGCATCACGATGGCGGTGACGATCAGGCCGACGATCAGCGTGATCTTGATCATGGAGAACCAGAATTCCGCCTCGCCGAACACTTTCACCGCAATCAGATTGATGCCAGTGAGCGCCACGAGGAAGCACAGTTCGATCAGCCACTTCCACGAGTTCAGGTCTATGCCGAATGTGCCGAAGAACGTTACGAAATACGTGCTTACGGCAGTGATTTCGGTCATGCCGGTCAGAATGAGCACGATCCAATACGTCCAGCCGGCGAACTTGCCCCACCCGCGGCCGAGGTAGCGGGTGATGAAGTTGATGAACGTGTGCTGGCTGGGGTCGCTGTACATCATTTCGCCGATGGCGCGCATGAGCAGGAACATGATGAGGCCCACGCCGATGTACACGAAGATAATGCTTGGTCCGGTCAGTGCAATCGACTTGCCGGAGCCTAGGAACAGGCCGGTGCCGATGGTGCCGCCGATGGCGATGAATTGGACATGGCGATTTTTCAGGCCGCGTTCCATGTCGTTGTCTTTGTCGAGGCTTTCGACGGATTTGATGTGCGCGGTTTCCGTCGCATCGGACGTGCTTGTACCGGTTTTTTCGGTATTCGTATTCCCTAAAGTCATAATGTTCACACCCTACCGCGGGAGCCGCACAATGCGCCCGCTTTTGTCTGACAGATGACGCTTGCCGGCTCTGTTGGGAGGAACAGAAGCCGGCATGATGAAGAATGAGCGGGCTAGGCGGTCAGCTCGTCGAGTTTGGCGCGGAGGCCTTCGTTTTCGCGCTGCAGCTCGTCGATGCGGCGGGCCTGCTGTCTGATGATGCTGATGGCGGTTTCGGAGTCGAGCCCACCGGCAGGCTACTGCCGTACAGGTGACCCGCGCCGGACGCAAGCGTCAGCTCGGACGTGCCGTGGTAAACCGGCAGGTTCACGGAAATCTTCGGAATACGGATGGCCCCCATCACGC
>OLNQ01002934.1_pt1 | contig 14375 bp, 9 predicted proteins | sample 1672821 | NCBI WGS metagenome assembly OLNQ01 (sample SAMEA3136727, study PRJEB25190) | human gut metagenome | biome: human gut; feature: human-associated habitat; material: faeces | place: Austria | collected 2013 | reverse complement strand
GTTGCTGTTCCGTCTCCTGTTTCATTTTTCATTTGGTAGACCGAGCAGGATTCATCCCGGCAGAGCAACTTCATATTTTGCTGTGAGAAAAAAAGGTCGCTTCTGTTCAAACCGAAATCACCTCGAGTCTATGAAAAATTTTTGGAGGCGCCGAAGCCCTGCGGCATCCATTGCATATTGTTCCTGTACCACACCATGCTCCAAATGCAGAACATGCGTACAACAACTGACAATCAGCTCATAATCGTGGGTGATAACAAGAGAGGTCTTTCCCATTTTCTGTATCGTCACAAGTTCATCAGCCACTTCTTTCATGTGCTGTAAATCCAAGCCGCTGGTAGGTTCATCCAGCACTAAAACCTTGTGCTCGGAAACAAGGGCGGTGGCAATCGCCACCCGTTGTTTCTGCCCACCGGAGAGCGCCATCGGGTGTCGCTCCTTAAACTGTAACAAATCCAATCGGTCAAGAATTGCATCCACCTTATCCGAAGCTGGCTCCTCCATGCTAATGAGCATTTCTTCCTCTGTGCTTTCTGTAAACAACTGATGGTTGACATCCTGCATGACCATATAGGAGATATGCCTGCGCTGCTTCGCGTCATAGGAGGCCCCATCCATTTCAAGCACACCTTTTGCTTTTTTATCCAGACCGCACAGACACCGGGCAAAGGTAGATTTTCCCGCGCCGTTGTTTCCGATGATGCCAATGATCTCGCCTTGAGGCAGGGTCAGGGCTGGAATATCCACATTGAGGGGGCCGTGCTTTTCATAGGAGAACTGGAACCCCTTGATATGTAATTTCGGAGCGGCCGGTTTGGGGGCGGCCTCCGGGGACAGGTGGAATGGGTCCAGTGCCCGCAGCCCCATCCCCTGCAATTCATCGGGCGATAATTTTTGAAACTCCGTCCCGGTAAATTCCCGTACAATACTTCCGTGCTTCATATAAAGAATTCGATCTGCGTAGGGAACGAGATAATAAAGCCGGTGTTCCGCGACAATCACAGTCTTTTTCTCGGACTGCCAGTGCCGGATCACACCAATCAAATCTTCGATGGTGGCAATATCCAGATTGGAGGATGGCTCATCCAGTACCAGTACCTCCGGCTCCATGATCGACACGCCGGCGCAGGCAACTTTTTGTTTCTCTCCTCCGGAGAGGTGGAAGATATTCCGGTCCATCAGCTTTTCCAATCGGAAATCACAGACCGTCCTCTCCAGCCGCGCCCGGATTGTTTCTGCAGGCTGGCCCAGATTTTCACAGCCAAAGGTGATCTCGCTGGTTGTATCTACATTAAAAAACTGGGAACGCGGGTTTTGGAACACGCTGCCGACCAGCGGGGTGAGCCGGTCGATCAGCACGGTCTCCACATCCAGCCCGCACGTGGTCTGGTTGCCGGCGAACGCACCATGGAAGAATGAGGGGATGAGCCCGTTGGCAACGCGCGTATAGCTGGTTTTGCCGCAGCCGCTCGCCCCGCACAGCACGATGCACTCGCCTGCGGGCACGGTCAACGTGATGTCGCGCAATGCCGGCTCTGCGGCATGGTCATAGGTAAAGGAGATGCCACGGGAGGCGATGGTTCCCGCAGACGTGTCGAGTGGGCCACCCTTGCCGGTCCCAATAATGGCAGTTGCGTTCGGCTGCGATTGGTTGCCACCCATCAGATCACCCCCGCGATATCGAGCGCGAGCGGCAAAGTGACCACAATCATGACCAGCCAGTCGACCACGGTCATACGGATCAGCGTGCGCGAGGTGTGCTCGCCCTCACGCCCGAGCCCCTTGGTCAGTGCCGCCACCGACAGGTCCTGTTCCACATTGGTGGCGTTCATCAGCAGCGGAATCAGAATGTATTCCAACGATTGGGCCGGGTGACGAACCAGCCCCCAGCCGCCGGAGGCGATGCCGCGCAACGCCATCGCATTGCGAATCTGCCGGTAATCCTCGGCGATGGTCGGGAAGAAGCGGATGACCACCACACAGGGAATCACCACGGCCTCAGGCACGCGCATACGCCGCATCGCGCAGATGAATGCGCTCGCGGACGTGGTGGTGAACGTATACGCGCCGGTGATGAAACAGGGCAGCATCATCGTGACGCCCACGGCCAGCGCGGAGACCACATGCAGCCACGGCAGTCCCAGGGCATCGGGGTCGAGCATTCCCAGCGCGGTGAGTACTGCATAGGTCACGCCGAAGTTCAACGCGGTTCGCCATCGGGCGGCCGCCAGCAGGGGCAGCAGGAACAGCACGACCATGCCGATTTGCGTGGCGAGCCCTACGTGGAAGAACAGCATGAGGTTCGCCACCAGCAGAAGGTAGAGTTTCGCGCGCGGATCGAGCGTCCGGCGGGCAGGATTCATCAGGCGATACCGGCCTTGATGAAGTGCTTCTTCATCATGCGCTGGCCGAACCAGCCGCCGAGAACCGCGCACACCAGAATCGCGATCATCGAGATGAAGAACGTGCCGGTGTTGATGTTGACGAATACGCCGTCGATGTAGGCTGCGTCCTTGCCGCGCGCCTGCAGGCTCGCCACGTAGGCGTCCTTCATGAACCACAGGGGCAGGATCGGGCCGGTCAGGCCGTAGGAGAACACCACGTAGCTGACGAGCAGTAGCGCCTTGCTCTTATACTTGCCGGCGCGCGCGATGAGGTCGGCCGCCACCGGGAACACGATGCTGGCGATGAACGAAAGCACGAAATGCCCGGAGATGAACAGGAACAGTCCGATGATCACGCCCATGACGGTGATGCCGCCGAATTTGCCGAGGCGTGCGGCCAGCAGCATGTACACGCAGCCGGAGATGAGGGCCGTGATGGCGGGCAGGAAGATGGAGCCGAAGCCGCCGGTGAACAGGGTGCTCACCAGTGTGGCGATGCACACCATCACGAAGTACAGGGCCGCAAACACGCCGATGGTGATGAGGTCGGAGACCTCCAGTTTGCCGGATTTGGCGGGCTTGTTGAGCTGGTCAGAGGTTTCGGCGGGCGTGTTCGGTGCGGTCACGATGTTTTCCGTTTCGTATGCATTGACAATATTCCTCTCGCCAATCTAACGATGATTTCCCGCAAAGGCAATAGTCTGTCTGTGATTTTTAGCATGGCTTGGCGCCCCTCCCTGTGGGGGGCGAAGGACGTGGCGCGGGCGGGGTGTGGTTCGCGGCTATCGGCTAGTATGGTGCGGTCACGACAGAGGGAGGCATGCTGTGGCCGATGTGATGCGGGAGCTGGAACGGCTGCGACCGGTGTATGAGACGGGCGTCCTGCGGTTGCTGTTGCGCCAGAACGCGATGCTGTACGTGTCGCTGCTGCGTTCCACGTTCGACCCGCTCACCGGCGAGCTGCCGCGCGAGACCGTGGAGGAGCGGTTCGCGCAAAGTCTGAACGCTCTGGCCGACGCCGGCGAATATGCGCCGCGCGAGGACCAGACCTTCGCCGAGGCCGCTCATCAGATCCTCGCCGACCTGACCCGTGAAGGCGAAGGCGACTACGCCTGGCTCGCCAACTCGCATGATGCGGCCTCACACCGATTCCTCTACCGTTTGACGGCCCGCGCCCACCGCGCCATCGAGGCGCTGAGCAGGCTCGAAGACGAATCACGCGCCCTGTCCGGCGCGCAGGCCAACAGCATCATCATGGAAATCGAGCACGCGCGCATGCAGCTGACCGCCGACCCCGGCGAGCGCATCAAACTCCTCAACCGTGAAATCAAGGAACGCAAGCACGAGATCAAACGCATCCAACAGGGCAAGCAGCATGCCACGCTGAGCGAAGCCCAGGTGGAGGACGTGATCGCCGTGATCCACAACACGCTGCGCGGCGTGCCCATCGACCTGCGCGAACTCGTGCTCGACGAGCGGGACAACGGCGACGCCTTGCGCCGGCGCATGCAGGCCGGCGACATCAGCGTGGACGAGAACCTGACCCGCTACCACGATGAATACCGCCGCTCGTTCCGCGAATCAGACAGCGGCCGCCGCTTCGAGGACGCCTTCCAGGTGATCATCACCGACGAGGGTCGCCAGCAAATCGACGAAGCCCTGCGCGCCATCGCCAAAACCCCGTATCTGGCCGGCGAATCCGGCGTGCTGCTCGGCCAGATCCGCGACGAACTGGCCCGCATCTACGACGGCATCGAAGCCGTGCGCCGCCAGATGCGCGTCTCCGACGAGGCGATCAGCCGGCTCGTGCGCCAGCAAACCGACACTCGCTACCGTACGATGCTCACCCGCTTGAACCGACTGTACGCGCGCCTCAACGCGGATGCGAAAACCCATATGGGAGACGCCTCGCGCCCGTACGACACGGCCACCTCGGACGCGCTGTTCGCGCCATTGCCGATGCGCCCGGCCAAATCCATGACCCGCGCCACCGCACCCGGCCTGAGCGACCTCGCCGCCGAAGCCCCGCAGTCGACTCCGGTGGCCGATCTGCGGGACATGGTCAACAGCGGCGGCCCCCGACTCCTGCGCATGGTCAGCCTCATCCGGCGCAACCCGGTGACCGTTGACAGGTCCGATGACAGGCCCGGCGCAACCCTCGTGGACATCGCCGCCAGCTTCAACCGGCTGCCCGAAAGCGAACGCCGCGAAAGCGAGATCGTCGGCTTCCTGGGCGGGCTGGGAGCCGTAAGCGGCAACGCCATCGCCGACGAGCCGTCCACTGACGGCGTCGGCGTCGGGGTCGACAGCGACATCGCCACCGAGCCGGCCCCGGCGCAGCGCGGCGATACCGCGACCTGGCATTGCGTATCGATCGACGGCGAGCCCCGGAACTGGATCACTAGACCGGTGCTGGCCGACATGGACGAGCTGAGCATCATTGTGGAGGAAGGATGACCGTGGCCGAGGAACACGAGGAACACGAGGAGCATATGGACAACGCCAACCCGTACGCCCTGTTCGAAGGCGACACCGGCGACATGCCGGCCGAGGCACGCATGGCCGCCATCGCCCTCAAACGTGACCGCTATATCAGCGGGCCCACCTACGACACCGTGCTCGACAACCGCGACGCCGTCGTACGCTCCCTGAACAACGACCTGCTCGACTTGGTGATCAACGAACGCTACCGCATCATGTACGCCACGCCCGTGGCCGGCGACGACGTGACCCTGCGCTCGCTCAAAACCCGTGTCAGCCTCAAACGCGAGGAGGCCGCGCTGCTCGCCTTCCTGCGCATCCGCGTCCTCGAATACGAGAACGTGCACGCCGACCCCGCCGACTGGCTCGTCAGCTTTGAGGAGATCCGCGCCGCGCTCGCCACCGGCGCCGGCTATCTGGCCGCCCGCAACGATGAGGAAGGCGTGGCAAAGCAGATCGGCGCCATCGTCTCCGCGATGATCACCTACGGGTATTTGGTGCGCCTGGACGACGAAGCCATGTACCAGATCACGCCGCTCGTGCCCGTGGTGCTCGACCGCGAACTGGCCGACACCTGGCTCGACGTCGCGGAACACGGCGACGGCGACACGGAAGATGACGATGACGACGAGAAGGGAGCCGAATGATGCAGGCGACAGACGTGCAGATGATCGCGGACCGGTGGATGCTGGAATCCCGCCGACTCATCAACTGGGGCTCCTATGAGGGCTACCACGAATTCCGCCCCTCCACGGACCACAAGCTGCCGGTGACCCTGCTCGCCGGCGCCAGCGAATCCGGCAAATCCACGCTGGTCGACGCGCAGATCTCCCTGCTGTACCCAACCGGCACGCCGTTCAACAAGGCCTCGAACTCCGGCCGCTCCGAACGCAGCGACTACACCTACCTGCGCGGCATGGTCGGCGTGGGCAGCACCGAAACCGGCGACGAGCCGCTCTACCTGCGCGGCCGCGACGAGAACGGCGCACCGCAACCCGTGTGGGGCGCCATCGTGGACACCTATCGCAACCAGACCACCGGCCAGGTGCTCTCCTGCGCCAAATTCCTCTACCTGATGCCCGGCGACGGCCGCGGCGACGTGCGCCGACAGTACGTGGTCTGGGGCAAGCCCGTGGACCCCAGGCGCATGGACCAATACCGTGACGCCCCGTTCACGCCGGCCCAGCTCAAAGCCACCTACCCCGACTGCCTCACATTCCCCAGCGCCGAAGCGTTCCACACACACATCTGGAGCGCAATGGGCCTGAGCGAGGCCGCCTGCCGACTGCTGCACAAGATCCAGTCCGCCGACGCGCCCTCCCGGCTCGACGACATCTTCAAACAAGGCGTGCTCGGCGTGCCCGAAGCCCTGGACCTGGCCCGCACCACGGTCGAGGACTACGAACGTTACGACGAGAACTTCCACGCCATGGACGAGAAGACCCGCCGCATGGACACGCTGCGCGGCATCCAACAGGCCTACGGCGAATACGCCGCCGCACGCGGCAAGGCCCGCGCCTTCGAACCGGTCAAGCCGGCCGTCGACGGCACGGTGCCGGCCGTGCTGCGCGACTGGGCATTGGCCCGCATGCGCGGCGAAGTCGCCGTCCAACTGCCCGCCGACCGCGCCGAACAACAGAACAGCGAGGCGGAAGCCAAGCTGCTGCGCCGCCGAACCGAAGACCTGCACACCCGTCTCGACATGATCCGAGGCCAGATGCAGGGTCTGGACGGCGGCAACCTGACCCGACTCGAACTCGAACTCGACCAGGCCCGCCGCACCCTCGAAGACGTGCAAGCCAACCGAACACGAATCGAACAAACGTTCGCATCCATCGGCGAGACGCTGCCCGGCGACGAACAGGCCTGGAACGAACGCCGCATCAACGCCGTGAACTTCAAACGCGAATACAACAAACGAGACGGCGAATGCGAGGAAGCCCTCACCGCCGCCATCAACGCGCGGGCCGGCGCACGCGGCGACCTCGAACGACTGCAACGCGACTTCGACCGGCAACGCTCCCAGCGCACCCGCATCTCCCAGCAGATGGACGAAACCCGCGCCATGCTCTGTCGCGCCACCGGACTCACCCCCGCCGAACTGCCGTACGTGGCCGAACTCATGGACGTGAACGAACACGAGGAAGACTGGCGTCTCGCCATGAACGTCGCCTACGCGCCCATCGCCCAGACCATCCTCGTCGACAAGCGCCACGAACAGGGCTTCGCCGCCAAAGTCAGCACCATCGACCCGCGCACCATGCCCCGACGCACCTGGCAGTTCGTGGACACCGCACGCCACTACGACGACACCGGCGCGCACGCGAACATACTCACCGGAGAACAGGACGGCGACTGGCTGTCCGGCAAACTGCGCTACCGCGACGACTCGCCCTTCGCCGACTGGCTGCGCTCGCAGACCCAGGACGAACGATTCGACGCCCTATGCGTCACCGCCATCGACGACACCGACCGCACCAACCGTCAGGTGCAGGCCGACGGTCAGATCAAATCCGGCGCACGCGGCCAGCACGGCACCAAAGACCGCGCCCAGGTCATCGGATTCGTCAACGAAACCTACCTCAACGCGCTCGCAGCGCAGGTCGACGCCGCCCGCAACGCGCTCAGCCAAGCCGACACCGACTACACGGCCGCCAAAACACAGTCCGATAACCTCCACCGCGAACTCGAACTGGCCAACCAGCTCGCCTACACGTCCTGGGAGTGCATCGACATCGCCGGCGCGCAACGGACCATCACGGACACGCAGGACGCCATCGCATCCATCAAAAACGATCCCAAGCTCGCCGAACTCGCCAAACAGCGCGACGAACTGAACGCCGAACTCGACCGTGTGGAACGCCAGCGCATCGAATCCGACCAGGCCGCGGCCCGCGCCGGCAGCGCCGTCGAAGCGGCGCTCATCTGGCTGCGCGACCATGCCGACACCGGCACGACGGACGCCGCCGGTGCCACCGCCGACAATGACGATGACGCCGCGTCCGGCCCGCTGCCGGACGAAGTCACGGCGGCGCTCGCCGAATCCTACGACAACCGATTCGCCGGACTGGCGGACGCCGCCATGCGCGCGCACATGATCATCGGCGCGGGCGCGGCAGGAACGCAGGCACCGGGGGAGAGCTTCCCCGAACGCACCATCGCCGGCATCGGCAAGGACATGGCCTCCCGCATCAACCTGCTGAACGGCCAGGCCGATGCCGCACGCACCGGCGTCGAATCGAAGATGAGCACCTACATCGCGCTCTACGCGGCCGACGATGATTCGCTGACCGCCAGCGTGGAGGACTACCGGTACTATCTCGACGAACTCGCCAGCCTCACCCAGCTGGCCGCGGTTGCCGCCACCGACGCCGAATACCGGCGCTGCCTCGAACAGCTGCTCAGGAGCTTCCTGACCATCAAACGCGCCATCGACACGGATGCCAGCGACATCCACGACCAGCTTGACCGCATCAACGCCATGCTCAAAGGCCAGCAGTTCGGTCCCAAGCACGGCAGCCTGTCCCTGCACGCGGACGTGCGCCGTCCCGAGCGCACCTTCTGGGCGCAGCTCATCCGCGTCATCGGCACCCTGAACGATTGGAAATCCGCCGACGTCAACGATTCCGACGCCTCGCGCAAGGCTTTCGCGGCCTGCGCGCCGATGGTCGGGCTGCTGCGCGCCGAACTCGCGCAGGTCAAGGACGCGAACGGCGTGAAAAGCTACGGCGCCCGCAACCTCGACCCGCGCTGCCGCTCGTCCTTCTACGCCATCGTGCATCATGCCGACGGCCCGGATGAACGCATCACCTCCACCGGCGGCCGTTCGGGCGGCGCCTTGCAGGAGCTCACCTCATTCGTATACGGCGCGGCGCTCATCTACCTGCTCGGCGGCGGCCTGACCAGCGAGCCCTCGTACACCACGCTGTTCCCCGACGAGGCGCTCATCAAGGCCGACGGCCGTTACACGCAGCGCGCCCTCACGGTGCTGCCGCGCCTCGGATTCCAGGTCATCGTCTCCGCTCCGGAAAGCAAGACCGGCGAAATCCTCGAGGTCTCCACCAAGGCCTACGTGACCTACAAGGACCCCGACACCGGCCTCACCTCCCTGCGCGAGGCCGTGCTGCATCAGAATGACATGGACGATGAATCATCGTCGGATATATTGAAGGATGACGGGGTTGCCGAATGAGCAGTCCTGGCGTCGCCGGTATTAAGACGATTCGGTTCGACTCGACGATGTTCGAAAGCAGGTGATGGGAACTGTGGCCGGCATGAAAGACATCGCTGCGATCACCACATGCGTGAAGAAACATATGCGTTCACATATGTACGACATCGAACCGGCATGGCCATTTCCCGTGCCGGTGGGATTGCCGGACCAAGCATTTTTGGAAACCAATGCGATTGCGGTGCATGACAACAACAATGAGATACGGCAATGGGCAAGCAAGAATGGTTGCGAAATCATAACCAAGCATCGCACCATAGGCACCTCTGTCGAGCTGATCTCCAAAGTCGTCGTTCCTGACGAATCAATAGCCATGCGTGTGGTTGGTCGTACGCTGGCGGCGGAATGTCGCGAAGCGCGCCGCCGCATAGCATGTCTGGTTGCTGCTTGTGACGTTGCTCCGGAAACAATCGAATCGGCCGCTCGCATGACAGGCCATGAACAGCCTGACGACTTCGATCTGCTTGTCAGCGCAGTTCGATATTTCAGGCATCATGACGTGACCGGTATGACGCCGCGACAGATTCCACTGACAGGATTCAGCGGCAAATGGCTGAATGAGTCAAAAACCAATCGTCGTAAGGCCATTTGCCGACTGCTCGGTGTCGAAACGTTGGGTCTGTCAAAACGGCCGACCGAACTGCGGTTCCGTTATCTCGATCCGGTCCGCGACGATGCTGAGCTCGAACGCATCATATGGTGTCCGTGGGAAGGCGAAGCGTTATCCGGCATTAAATATGCTGTCATCGTTGAGAACAAAGACACGTATCAGACTATGCCGCCGATTGCGCAGGGCATCTGCATATGGGGTTCTGGTCGCGCTGTAAGCGATGCTGTACCTGCGGTTCCTGCACTGCGTGACATGCGTATCGTGTATTGGGGTGATATGGATGCGGATGGACTGGAAATACTTTCGACATTACGTGAATCAGGTATCGAATGCGACTCCATCCTGATGGATTGCGATGCATACGATCGGTACCACAGATTTGGTACCGATCGTACTGAACGCAGCGCGAAGATTGCTATGCGGGAGCCTAAGCCGACGCCCGGCCTTCAATCGGCGGAGCGACGTCTTTATGAACGACTGTGTGCTGACAAAACCATCGCTTATCGGCGCATCGAACAGGAACGCATTCCCATGCGTGATGCAGTTGACGAATTACGCAAGCTTGGCATCCCCGTGGAGTCCATTGAAAATCAGGATTTGCCGATTTAGGCTGAGTGATTGGGGATGTTGCCAAGAGCTAGAACGGCTTAGCTTTTTCTCGTCTCACATTATGCCTTCCGATTAATAATGCAACGGCATTGCATAGCTGCAAGGTCCGGCACTGCTATCCGATACTATCGAACTGTTGTTTTGCGTTGCGCGAGAAGGGACAAACATGGCAACCGCTTGGGGTGACGAGAGTGTGCGGAAAACCGGAGTTCCCTCGCCTATGTACTTGATGGGCGCATGCGTATGTGATGATACGGAAACCGAAACAAGGCAAAGATTGGCGTTGCTTAAGCCCAAAGGAGCAAGGAAATTGCACTGGCGAGACATGCGGCCATCATTGCGTGGCAAAGTCGTTGATGCCATGGCTGCAATGGACATTGATCATGTCATTGTGGCTGCGGTACCAATGAGCCAGTGGAATACCGCCGAACGCGCTCGCCGTAAATGTTTGGAACGTCTTCTGCCTCTGCTGGAAACAGAATACAACGTGGACACGCTTGTGCTTGAACGGCGCGAGATTTCACAGGACAGGAACGATATCCGTTTCATCGATGGATTGAGAAGCCGCAGATTTATCGGGCCAATTCGTGTCGAACTCTGTGCAGGGGAGACTGATGCAAGGCTATGGCTCCCTGATCAGCTGCTAGGAGCGTACGGTGATGCCCAGGCCGGTACTGGAAGATACGATGAATTCCTCGGCCATGTTCGAACAGTGTTCATCGACAGTGATTGATGTCCTAAAACCGTGTATACTTCATGGTAAGCCAACCCCGCTGGGGAAATGGAAGTGAGAGCCGGACGCCCCGAGTATCTTGGGGGCCGGCTCTTGCGTTTCGGTCCACTGATGGTCCGGAATTTTGCATACTCTGGTTCAGTTTTCCGGCCTGACACGCCATCGAACAAGCGTTCGAATTTGGTCGTGTGTTCGGGTATCCTTGGGACAGATTTGGCGCGCGCATGACCGTGCGCGCGGGAACGGTGAGATGGAAGGTGGGGTGTGGCTGTGGCGGCAATGCAGACTGGCGCAAGGCGCGCAACAAGCGCAACGGGCGCGAAAACCGGCAAGGGCAAGAACGGTGAGGTCATCGTCGAAAAGGTGATGACCAGCGACTCCTTCCTGAGCCGGGAGATCAAAAAGGCGCCGCTGATTGAACACGATGGTTCGCTGGTAGCTGATATCTCGCACATCCCGAACGATCTCAAGATCACGATTCAGGGTGCGCGCGAACACAACCTCAAGAACGTCGACCTGGCGATTCCGCGCAATCGCATGGTCGTGTTCACAGGCCTGTCCGGTTCGGGCAAATCCTCGCTCGCGTTTGACACCCTGTTCGCCGAAGGCCAGCGACGCTACGTCGAATCCCTATCCGCCTACGCCCGCCAGTTCCTGGGTCAGATGGACAAGCCCGACGTTGACTTCATCGAGGGCCTGAGCCCGGCCGTCTCCATCGACCAGAAGACCACCAACCGCAACCCGCGTTCTACCGTCGGCACCATCACCGAAATCTACGATTACCTGCGACTGCTCTTCGCCCGCACCGGCATCCCTCACTGCCCTGAATGCGGCGAGCCCGTCGCCTCCCAGACCCCGCAGCAGATCGTCGACACACTGCTCGGCTACCCGGAGCGCACGCGATTCCAGATTCTCGCGCCCGTGGTCAAGGGCCGCAAGGGCGAGTTCGTGGATATGATCGAGCTGCTGCGCTCCGACGGCTACGCCCGCGCGCTCATCGACGGCGAGATGACGCAGCTGTCCGACGACATCAAACTCACCAAGCAGAAGAAGCACACCATCGAGGTCGTGGTCGACCGACTCGTGGTCAAGGACGGCATCCGCCAACGCCTGACCGACTCGGTGGAAACCGCCCTCAAGCTCGCCAACGGCAGCATCGTCATCGACTTCGTGGACGAGGAGGAAGGCAGCCCGGCCCGCCGCCAGCCGTTCTCCGAACACCGCAGCTGCCCGAACGGGCACACGCTCGAACTCGACGAGGTCGAGCCGCGCACCTTCTCCTTCAACGCCCCCTACGGTGCCTGCCCCGCCTGCACCGGTCTCGGCTTCAAACTGGAAATCGACCCGGACCTCATCATCTCCGACCCGGACAAGTCACTGGCCGACGGCGTCATCGAACCGTGGAGCGGCACCAAGATGACCTCCCAGTACTACGGCCACATCCTCGAAGGTCTGGCCAAGGAAATGGGCTTCTCCATGAAGACCCCATGGAAGGGCCTGCCGGACGACGTCAAGCACGACATCCTCTACGGCCACGACTTCAAGGTCAACGTCTCCTACCGCAATCGCTGGGGACGCCTGCGCGAATACTCCACCGGCTTCGAAGGCGTGATCCGCACGCTCATGCGACGCCACGACGAAACCGATTCGCAGTCCATGCGCGAATACTACGAGTCGTACATGCGCGAAGTGCCCTGCCAGGTCTGCCACGGACGCCGTCTGAAGCCCGAAGTGCTCGCTGTCACTGTGGACGGAAAATCCATCTTCGACGTGTGCGACATGCCCGTCGTACGCGAACTCGCCTGGATCAACGGCCTGAAACTCGAAGGCTCGGCACAGCTGATCGCCGGCGAAGTGCTCAAGGAGATCAAGGCCCGACTCGGCTTCCTGAACGACGTCGGCCTCGACTACCTGACCCTCTCGCGCGCGGCCGCCACCCTGTCCGGCGGAGAAGCGCAGCGCATCCGACTCGCCACGCAGATCGGCTCCGGTCTGGTCGGCGTCATGTACGTGCTCGACGAGCCGTCCATCGGCCTGCACCAGCGTGACAACGAACGCCTCATCGAAACCCTGCACCACCTGCGCGATCTCGGCAACACGCTGATTGTCGTCGAACACGACGAGGACACGATACGCCGCGCCGACTGGGTGGTCGACATCGGCCCCGGCGCCGGCGAACACGGCGGCGAAGTCATCTACTCCGGCCCCGCCAAGCACCTCATAGAAGCCAAGCGCTCCATCACCGGCGACTACATCGCCCACCGGCGAGAGATCGCCGTGCCCGCCAAGCGCCGCAAGATCCACAAGACCCAGGTGCTCAAAGTCGTGGGTGCCCGCGAGAACAACCTCAAGAACATCGACGTGAGCTTCCCGCTCGGCGTGCTCACCGTGGTCACCGGCGTCTCCGGCTCCGGCAAATCCTCGCTGGTCAACACGATCCTCTACCCGGTGCTCGCCGACAAGCTCAACGGTGCACGCATCGTACCCGGCCGCCACACGCGCGTGGAAGGCGTGGACCAGGTGCGCAAGGTGATCCACGTCGACCAGAACCCGATCGGCCGCACGCCGCGATCCAACCCCGCCACCTACACCGGTGTGTGGGACAAGATCCGCACCCTGTTCGCCAAGACTCCCGAAGCCCAGGTGCGCGGCTACGGCCCCGGCCGCTTCAGTTTCAACGTCAAAGGCGGCCGATGTGAGGCCTGCCACGGTGACGGCACGCTGAAGATCGAAATGAACTTCCTGCCCGACGTCTACGTGGACTGCGAGGTCTGTCACGGCAAACGATACAACCGCGAGACCCTCGAAGTCACGTACAACGGCAAGACCGTGGCCGACATCCTCAACATGCCCATCGAGGAGGCCGCCGACTTCTTCAAGGCGTACACCGGCATCTCCCGATACCTGAAGACCCTCGTGGACGTCGGCCTCGGCTACATCCGACTTGGCCAGCCCGCACCCACCCTGTCCGGCGGCGAATCGCAGCGCGTCAAGCTTGCCACCGAGCTGCAGCGCCGATCCGACGGCAAAACCGTGTACATCCTCGACGAGCCGACCACCGGCCTGCACTTCGAAGACGTGAACAAGCTGCTCAAGGTGCTGCAGTCCCTGGTGGACAAGGGCAATACGGTCATCGTCATCGAACATAATCTGGATGTGATCAAGGAGGCCGACTGGCTGATCGATCTCGGTCCGGAGGGCGGCGACGGAGGCGGCACCATCGTCACGCAGGGCACGCCCGAACAGGTTGCCGAATGCGAAGCCTCATGGACCGGCAAGTTCCTGAAACCCATGCTTTAGCCTTCCATTGCAGCTGACCTCGGGTGG
>OLNQ01002933.1_pt1 | contig 14375 bp, 11 predicted proteins | sample 1672821 | NCBI WGS metagenome assembly OLNQ01 (sample SAMEA3136727, study PRJEB25190) | human gut metagenome | biome: human gut; feature: human-associated habitat; material: faeces | place: Austria | collected 2013 | reverse complement strand
AAGCAGATGGGCTGGATGCCCTTGACGATCTCATACGGGTCAAAGCCCTTGGCCTTGCAGATCTCGCGGCACTCTTCGACGGAAGAGATACCGTACTGAGCGAGGACGCCGTTGATCTTGTCGATTCTTCTCTCGTAGTTTTCAAATAAAGCCATTGTTTCGTCCTCCCTTCCTTATTCCTGACGCGGGTCGATGTACTTGGCAGCGTTGTCCCACTGACCATAGTGACCCTTGGCCTTTTCGAGCGCTTCGTTCGCATCGATACCCTTTTTGATGAAGTCCATCATCTTGCCGAGGTTGATAAACTCGTAGCCGACGATCTCGTTTTCCTTGTTGAGCGCGACGCGGGAGCAGTAGCCCTCGGCCATCTCGAGGTAACGGGGGCCCTTTTCGGCGGTGGCGAACATCGTGCCGACCTGGGAGCGAAGGCCCTTGCCGAGGTCCTCAAGGGACGCGCCGACAGCAAGGCCGTCCTCAGAGAAGGCGGACTGGGTGCGGCCGTAGACGATCTGCAGGAACAGCTCGCGCATGGCGGTGTTGATGGCGTCGCAAACAAGGTCGGTGTTCAGCGCTTCGAGAATGGTCTTGCCGATCAGGATCTCGGAAGCCATGGCAGCAGAATGGGTCATGCCCGAGCAGCCGATGGTCTCGATCAGAGCCTCCTGAATGACGCCCTCCTTGACGTTAAGCGTCAGCTTGCAGGCGCCCTGCTGGGGCGCGCACCAGCCGATGCCATGGGTGAAGCCGGAAATATCGGCGATCTGCTTGGCCTGGACCCACTTGCCCTCTTCGGGGATCGGGGCCGGACCGTGATATGCGCCCTTCGCAACGGGGCACATATGCTGCACTTCGGTCGTGTAAATCATAACGATCTTCCTTTCTTATCCTCTGTCTCCACAAAAAGCGGAACGTATCCATACGTACTTTTTATCATAGCAAACCAGAACGTCTTTTGCAAGGTGAAAAAACGGAAATACGGGCAAAATCCGTATTCCTTTCCCTCATTTTCCGCTATGCCGCACTTTTCGTTACAGCAGGTGGCGGATCGGGCGCTGGACAACGCTCAGAATCGTATACAGCGCGCGCTTTGTCCACGGCAGCGTCACTTCTTCAAACTGCGCGCCGTACTCCGTGCCGCCGTCGTGCAGGGCGAGGCGGCTCTGGTCGATGTACTGTACGCTCTCCTGCCGCAGCGCGGCATTGACCTCCTCGCTCTCGATGACGAGCATCAGCTCCGTGTCGAGATATGCGCTGCGCATGTCGGCGTTGAATGAACCGACGACGCTCAAATCGTTTCCGATTAAAATTGTCTTCGTATGCAGCGACTGGCCGCAGACGACCTCGTACACGTCGACGCCGCGCGATAAAATATTTTGCTTTTCGCGTAAGTAGTCCGAGCAGCCGCTCGGGTTCGCGCCGTTTTCAACGGCATTCGTCAGCACGCGCAGCTGCCGCGTCTCGGCAAGTGCTTCCAAATCGTTATACATTTTGTCGTTGCAGATGATGTACGGCGTTTGCAGCAGGACGTCATCGCCCTGCGCCATCAGGCAGACAAGCGCGTCCCACAGCTCAGGCGCTTTCGCCTCCGCGCGCGGCGAGCCGCTGAGAAGGCTCACATGCGTGACCGCCGCGGTCTCCACCTCCCAGTCGACGGCGGCAAGCTCTTTTCCATGCACCGCGCATAGCGCCGCGTAGCGCTCCTGCAGCGCATCGGTCTGCGAGGACATCTTGCCTGTGATGGTTTTATTCTCCGGCTGCGACCAGACGCTTTCAAAATACGTCAAAAGCTGGGAGACCGAGCTGCCCTCTCCCCCGTCCGACACGACGAGCACGTCGCGGTCGATGTTCTGGTTCTCCTGATATGAGCCGAGGAACAAATCGTTCGAATTTCTTCCGCCGAGGATGTATTTGCTCCCGTCGGCGATCAGATACTTGTCGTGCAGACGGTAGTTGAGCTTCCACGGGCGCAGCAGGTCGATGGGATCATAAAAGCGCACCTCCACATTCTCCTCCGCCGCGAGAGCGCGGAGAACGCCGCTGTTTTGCAGATGCAGAAAACCGTTCAGCCCGTCGACGATGATGCGCACCCGCACGCCGCGCTGCGCCGCGCCATAGAGCGCGGCCATCAAATCCTGTCCGCTGCCGTCCGCGCGCAGGTCAAAGGTCGAGAAGATGACCTCCCTTTCCGCACTCTCGATGAGCTGCAAGCGCCAGAGCAGCGCACTGTCCGTATCCTCGATGCTCCTCACGCGCTCCTGCGATGCGTCCGTACTCAATCGGGCTTCATACTGGCTCCACAGCTCCCCTGCCGCCTCTTTCTGCGGCAGTGGAACAAAAACGGCCGTCAGTACGGCGTAAAAAAGGTACACGCCCAGTGCGATGCCAAGCCATTTCAAGATATGTTTTTGCTTCATTTTTCACCTGCTTATCATAAAACGCATGCCGTCAGTTTATCATAAGGGATGCAAGCTGTCCAGCGGCGCGGCGGCGGTAAGTTTTCCCGACCGAAACGCCGCAACTTTCGCCCAAACGGAAATTTCTCGAAAAGAGGTCTTGACAATCCGCCAATTTCCAACCTATACTGTCGGTAAATGAAAAACACCCCACGCGGGTATTGTATTTGCCCCGAAGGAGGAATCAAATTGAAAAAGGAAACCTATGACGTGACCGGCATGAGCTGCGCCGCCTGCTCCAGCCGCGTGGAAAAGGCCGTCGCCAAGCAGCCCGGCGCGCAGCAGGTCGCGGTCAACCTGCTGAAAAACAGCATGGTCGTCGAATACGACGAATCCCAGCTTTCGTCCGCGCAGATCATCGCCGCGGTCGAAAAGGCGGGCTACGGTGCGTCTCTGCATGCAAAGCCCGGCAGCGCCCCCGCCGCGCAGACTGCCGAGACCGGCGGCGCCAGCGCCGCACAGAAGGCGTACAGCGACATGAAAAAGCGTCTCGCCCTCTCGCTCCTCTTCACCATCCCGCTGTTCTATCTCTCGATGGGCCACATGATGGGCTGGCCGCTGCCCGCGTGCTTCCTCGGCATGGAAAATGCGATGACGTTCGCATTCACGCAGTTTTTGCTGCTGCTGCCCATCGTCTATATCAACCGCCAGTACTATATCGTCGGCTTCAAGACGCTGTGGCAGCGCTCGCCGAACATGGATTCGCTGATCGCACTGGGCTCCAGCGCCGCCATCGTGTACGGCATCTACGCCATCTATAAGATCGGCATCGGCTTTGGCCAGATGGACATGGACACGGTGCACACCTATATGATGGAGCTGTACTTCGAGTCCGCAGGCACGATCCTGACGCTCATCACCATGGGCAAGACGATGGAGGCCCGCGCCAAGGGCAAGACCTCTGATGCCATCACAAAGCTCTTGGACCTTGCGCCCAAGACCGCGACGGTCGAGCGCAACGGCGTCGAGAGCGTCATCCCCATCGAGGAGGTCCAACTCGGCGACATGCTGATCGTCAAGGCGGGCGAGAGCGTCCCCGTCGACGGCGTCGTGCTCGAGGGAACGTCCTCGGTCGACGAATCCGCGCTGACGGGCGAGAGCATCCCCGTCGAAAAGCAGGCGGGAGACAGCGTCATCGGCGCGACCATCAACAAATCCGGCTATTTCAAGATGCGCGCGACCAAAGTCGGCGACGATACCGCCCTTTCCCAGATCGTGCGCCTTGTGGACGAGGCCACGAGCTCCAAAGCGCCCATCGCCAAGCTCGCCGATAAGGTCAGCGGCGTGTTCGTCCCCGTCGTCATCACGATCGCCGTCATCGCAACGGCAGCATGGCTGCTGACGGGCCACAGCGTGGAATTTGCGCTGTCCATCGGTATTTCCGTTCTCGTCATCAGCTGCCCCTGCGCGCTGGGTCTCGCCACGCCGACGGCCATCATGGTCGGCACGGGCCGCGGCGCGGTGAACGGCATCCTCATCAAGTCTGCCGAAGCGCTTGAGACGACGCACAGCGTCAACACCGTCGTGCTCGACAAGACCGGCACCATCACGCAGGGCAAGCCCGTCGTCACCGACGTCGTCGACGGCGGCATCGGCAGGGACAAACTTCTCTCCGTCGCCGCGTCGCTCGAAAAGCTCTCCGAGCATCCGCTTTCCGAGGCCATCGTGGCCGAGGCGGAGAAGGAATCGCTCACGTTCCTGTCCGTCGACAAATTTGAGCAGATCCCCGGTCAGGGCATCCGCGGCGAGGTCGAGGGCCAGCTCTGCCTTGCCGGCAACCGCCGCATGATGGAAGCAAACCGCATCGAAAACAGTGAGCTGCTCGCACAAGGCGAAGCGCTGGCTGAGGACGGCAAGACGCCGCTCTACTTTGCGCTGGACGGCAAGCTCATCGGCCTCATCGCCGTAGCCGATGTCGTCAAGCCCACGAGCGCGCAGGCCATCGCCGAGCTCTCGAGCATGGGCATTGAAGTCGTCATGCTCACGGGCGACAACGCCAAGACCGCCGAGGCCATCCGCCGTCAGGTCGGCGTGGACCGCGTCGTGGCCGAGGTGCTGCCGCAGGATAAGGAACGCGAGATCCGCCGCTTACAGGAGGGCGGCAAGAAGGTCGCCATGGTCGGCGACGGCATCAACGATGCGCCCGCCCTTGCGCGCGCAGACGTCGGCATCGCCATCGGCGCTGGCACAGACGTTGCCATCGAGTCGGCGGATATCGTGCTGATGCGCAGTGACCTTCTCGACGTCTCGACCGCCGTGCAGTTGAGCCGCGCGGTCATCCGCAACATCAAGGAAAACCTCTTCTGGGCGTTCTTCTACAACGCCATCGGCATTCCCATCGCGGCGGGCGTGTTCTACCCCGCCTTCCAGCTCAAGATGAACCCGATGCTCGGCGCGCTCGCGATGAGCTTCAGCTCGGTGTTTGTGGTGAGCAATGCGCTGCGCCTGCGCTGGTTCAAGGCCAAGCACACGGCGGCAGCGGCACCCAAAACGGTTTCTTCTCCGTCGGATCGCGGAGTGGAGATAGCAAGCAAGGAAATTATGGCAAGTAATGAAAAAGGAGAAACAAACATGGAAAAAGTCATCAGCATTGAGGGCATGGCCTGCATGCATTGCGTGAATCACGTTCAGCAGGCGCTTTCCGCCGTCCCCGGCGTGAAGGAGGCAAAGGTCGATCTCGAGAGCAAGTCCGCCACCGTCAGCGTGGACGGCAGCGTAACCGACGCGGCGCTCAAGGCCGCCGTGGATGAGGCGGGCTATCAGGCCGTCTCCATCCGCTAAGGCCATGAGAGCCGATCGTAATTCCGTCCGCCGCAAGCTGAAAATTGCCCGCGGCCAGCTCGACGGCATTTTGCAGATGATCGACGACGACCGCTACTGCGTGGACATCTCCAACCAGCTTCTCGCCACGCAGTCGCTCCTCAAAAGCGCCAACCAGCAGATCATGCGCGCGCACATCGAAGGCTGCGTGCGCGAGGCTTTGCAGACCGACCATATCGACCCCAAGCTCGAAGAGGCCTTCCAGCTCCTCGAGCGCATGGCGCAGTCGTGACCGCACAAAAAAGGACGACAGCTATTTTTAGCTGTCGTCCTTTTTTGTTATTCGATCAGATCCTCGCGGTCGAGTTTCTTTTCCGAAAGCTGCTGTGCGGTGTGCTCATGTACGAGCTGGAGTACTACCGCCGTGAGGGGAATGAAAAACACAATACCGACAAGGCCGAAGAGCTTGCCGCCAAGCAATGCCGCAAGGAGCGTCCACAGCGGCGCAAGCCCCACGCTGCTGCCAACCACATGCGGGTAAATGAACTGATTTTCCGTGAACTGCACCGCCTGATAGACGATCAGGCACAGCAGCGCCTTCTCCGGCTGGGCAAGCAGCGTCAGCAGTACGCCGATTGCGCAGGAGGCCAGCGCGCCGATGTAGGGAACAAAGGCGAAGGCCGCCGTCAGCGCGGCGGTCAGCCCCGCGTAGGGAATGCCGCACAGGGAGAACGCGAGAAAGATCATCGTGCCGAGGATCACGACCTCCACGCACTGCCCGGACAGGAAACGGGCGTAGGTGGTGTGCGTCAGGCGCGCGATGCGGCAGACTTGATCGGCCTTTCGCTCGCTCAGGTTGGCGTAGAGGAGTCTGCGGCTCTGTTTAGCAAGGCTGCGCCGGTCGAGCAGCACATAAAACATGATGACGATGGCAAAGGTGACGTTGGCCACCGCCGAGACTGTGGTACCGGCAAGATCCACCACCGAGTCGATCAGCGCGCCGGCGCCGGTGAGCGCCTTTTCCAGCACCGTTTTCCAATCGAGCGCGGCGATGCGATCGGTGAGCTCGCTTGTATCCACGCCGTGATCCGAGAGAAGGCGCGCCCAGTCCGGCCAGTTCTCCCTGACCAGTGTGCCGATGCTCTTGAGCGACGCGGCAAGCTGCGGCAGCGCCAGAACGCACAGCAGTACCACGACGATGGCCACGCACAAAAGCGTCAGCAGCAGGCTGAGAAGGTCAATGTGTTTTTCCTTTGCCTTTGGCATCAGGCGCGTCAAACGTCCTGCGATGCCCTGCATCGGCACACTGAGGACAAACGCCATCAATAACCCTATGATCACCGGCGTGAAGAGGGTAGCGAGCCTCGTGAGAAACGCCGCGACTTCGTTGAGATTCATCAGCGCGGCATAGAGCGCCACGCCGAACGCGACCAGAAGAAATTGCTGTTTTCCTTTTTTATCCATTGTTCTTTTCTGCACCTTCCGCGCGTTCACTCTGCCACCGGAGCGGAAGTGCCGAACGCTGTGCATATCCTTTCAGGTTAATTATAGAATGGCTTGCGCTGCATTGCAAGTTCTTTTGCCCGTCGCTTGGTAGTTTCTCCCGCCCGCTGCTTTTTTCGCGCAGACTTTTGCGGAAAATCAACATTTCTCCCCTTGGCGCGGCGGTGATCGTCTGCTATACTGAAAGGAACAAAAGCACATCGGGCGGGCGTTGACGCTTCCGATGGAAAGGAAGGCTCAGAATGAATCGAACGGGGAACGGCGCCGCACTCTGCGAAGATCCGCATGACTTTCTTGTCATGCAGAATCTCTATGACGCGGCGGTTCGGCAGCTCACGTTGAAATTCAATATTCTCAACAGTGAATTCAATGTTCTTTATGCACGCAATCCCATTCATCACATCGACGGGCGCGTCAAATCGCAATCGAGCATCGTCGCCAAGCTCATCAAGCGCGGCCTGCCGCTCTCGATCGAGTCCGCGCGAAAAAACATCAACGACATCGCGGGCGTGCGCGTCGTTTGCAGCTACATCGACGATGTCTACCGCGTGGGCGAGATGCTGGCGCGGCAGACGGATGTGGAGATCGTCAAAAAGCAGGACTACATCCAGACGCCGAACTACAACGGCTACCGCTCGCTGCACATGGACATCAAGGTGCCCGTCTACCTCTCCGACCGGACGGAATACGTCGTGGCGGAGATCCAGCTGCGCACGATCGCCATGGACTTCTGGGCGAGCCTTGAGCACGATATCCGCTACAAGGTCGACAAAACGAAGCTGCCCGAGGGCATCAACGAGGAGATGTTCGAATGCGCGGGCAAGATCGCTGAGATCGACCGCCAGATGCAGGACATGTACCAGCGCATCAAGGCCTCGGATGCCTACAACGAAGATTGAGTCCCCTACATAAAGGAAAAAGGATGCATCGAAAGACGCATCCTTTTTGTTTTTTCACTGCTTTTTGTGATACCCGCAGTCGCAGTAGGGGCCGCCGGAGGCGAGCGTGTACTCGCGCACGAAATCCGACGCGCCGCCCGCGTCGCTCATCGTGTAGTCGAGATGGCACAGCGCGGGCGTCAGATCGTAGAGCCCCAACACCTGCATCAGCGTGCAGATGCCGCAGGTCGTGAAGCGCGCCTCGTAGCCGCTGCCGTCCTCGTACTCGAAAAAGTCCATGTTCCACGAATAGGGGTTGCGATCGCCCGCGCGCAGCTTCGCCGTCGCCTTCATGCCCTCGATGTCCTTGGGCGTGAACTTTTTCTTTCCGCTCGCGCGGCAGAAAGCCTTCATCGTAGGCGTCATCATCGCCGCGGCGTAGTAGTCCGTCAGCGTTTTGATGTCCGGCCGCTGCGGCATGCACAGGATAAACGCGGCGAGCATCGCGCAGTTGACGATGTTCATTTCGAAGCGGTCGCGCTTGTCAAATTCCGGCAGCTTCGCGATGATCTCGCGATATTTCTTTTTGGCACGCGCCGCAACGTCCTTCGCCTGCTCCGCGGTCAGGTCGAATTCGACCGTCAGGTGCTTTTCAAACGATCCGGCAAACAGCGCCCACATGCCCGCAGGCTTTCCAAGATACTTCATTTGCTCTCCCCTTTTCGAGTTTAATCTCTCAAACTCGTCTGCATTTTTGGCTGCCGTCTTGCTTTTGGTCATAGTATACCGAGGGCGGGAGCGCTTGTCAATGCGGCGCAAAAAAGCAGCGGTTCTGATGAACCGCCGCTTTTTTCAGTTGGATTTACTTGCCCTGATAGGCGCGATACAGGAACGTCACGATCTCCGCGCGCGTGCAGTCCGCGTTGGGGCTGAACGTCGTGGCAGAAGTGCCGTTCGTCACGTTATTCGCAACCGCCCAGTTAATCGCATCAGCGTAGAACGCGTCGGACTTCACGTCGGTGAAGTTCGCACTGCCGCTCGCGGTGCCCTTGAGCGCACGGTGCAGGAACGTGACGCTCTGCGCACGCGTGCAGGACTCGTAGGGGCCGAACATCGTGTCGGACAGGCCGTTGGTGATCCCCTTATCGACTGCCCACTTCACTGCATCGGCAAAGTAAGCGTTCGCGGGAACATCAGCGAAGCTGCTTGCGGTCTTCGGCTCGGGGCTGCCGACAGCGCGCCACAGGAAGGTGACGATCTGCGCACGCGTGCAGGACGCGTAGGGGCCAAACATCGTGTCAGACAGGCCGTTGGTGATCCCCTTATCGACTGCCCACTTCACTGCATCGGCAAAGTAAGCGTTCGCGGGAACATCAGCAAAGCTGGTAGCAGCAGTCTTAACGAACTCCGCCTCGACGCTGACCTTGCTCGCGGGCATCACAAAGCCGAACTTGCCGTTGCCGAGGTCGGCGAGTGGAAGCAGATCGCCGCTCGCATCCTTGACGGCGAGGCTGCCGAGCTCATAGCCCTCGTTGGGCTTCACCGTGACGGTCACATTCGCGCCCTTGGAGGCGTTGGCCGGGGAAACGGCCACCGTGCCGTTGGGGGCAGCGGGAGCGGTCGCGGGATAGGTCGGCGCGCCGGGAACGTAAGGATAGCTCGTGTACTTGTGGCAGACAGAGCAGGTCGTGCCGGGCTTGTGCACCCGGTCGCACTTGGTGTGGCAAACCGCGCAGATGCCGTCCTTGTTGGACCAGTCGTGGCCGAGTTTCTTCAGCGTCTCCGCCACAACGGTGGTTGCCTGCGTACCAGCCTCGTCCTTGAAGACTCCACCGCATCTGGAGCAGGTGTAGTACTCGTTGTTGCCGTCTTCCGTGCAGGTCGCTTCCTTGGCGTCAGTCTTGGTCATATCGTGGCCGAGGGTCTTGAGCACCCAGCTGTCCTTCTCAATCTCGTTGGTTCCGTTTTCGTTGGAGAAGTACTTGCCGCAGCCGGAGCAAGTCCAGTAGGCCTCGTTGCCGGCCTCGGTGCAGGTGGCAGCCTTGGCATCGGTCTTGGTCAGCTTATGAGCGCCTAATTCGCCATACGGCTGATCACAGGTTTCACAAACCGCCTTTGCAGTACAGGTGGCAGTACCGCCGGTGTGCTTCGAAAATTCACCGTTTGCACCGCACTCAGTGCAGGTCTTCCAATGGCCAGTGCTGTCGCTGGAATAGGTCGTGCCATATGTGTGGGTATGGTCGTCACCCAGCGTCACCTTGATGTAGTCAAAGGTGTTGGAAAGCTTCCAAGCAGGAGTATCGCCGCCGTCTCTGTTACCGCCGAGGTAATTAAATGTAAAGTTGAGCTTCTCCAAAGCATACTGCTCATAGTCACTTGCAGTCAACGAAGATCCATGGCTTCCGTATCTGGCCTGCGTGTTCAGCTTGGCAAACACCTGCTCACCATCAACAGAAAGAGTCACAAGGCTCGTTTCGGTAGCTTTATCATAGTTATTCTCCAGTTTGACAACAGAATACTCATTGGAGGTTGGCTCTTTCTGATATGCAGGACCGCCAAAGTTGATGTAATCTGTTTTGTTATTTGTAACATCATATGTACCCATATAGATGCTCGGCTCATACAGGAAAATATAGGTCATACCCTTTTCTCTCGTTGCAGTAGAGCTGAAGAGCATATTCTCTGTTGCCTGATTCTTTTCTCTCCACTCGACACACCAATTCTGCGTCGGGTCAAGAGTGAATGGAGTGCTCAGTTTACCCTGATAATAATCGAACGTTACCGTGCCACCGTTAATCTCGGCGTCGCCATGTTTACAATCCACAGAGATGATAACGTTACCATCTGCATCAACAGCGTTCATATCGCTGTTGAAATTCCACGTAAAGGCGTGCGTCCAATGCGCATACAGGGTCGTACCGTTAAGGTTGTCCTGCACGCCAGAGGGAATCGCCGTGTCCAGAGCGGATGCAATCTTGTTCCCGCCAGCAGCCCGATCGAACCAGCCCACAAAGGCGTAGCCTGCGCGGGTGGCCTTCGGCAGCTCGGCTGTCACGGACTGCTTGATGGAATCACTGCCGTTTTTGAAGCTACCGCTGTTGGCATTATAGGTGACGGTCTTCTCATTCGGAGTCACTGCCTGCTGCTCATAGAGCTGCTGGCAGATGTAGGCCGCGATCTGGCTGTGACCATCCATATTAGGGTGGAGTTCGTTATTCGGAGAAATGCCTTCCTGATTCCGAAGTTCCCGCAGGTCGATTGTCGTGATATCGTAGTGCTTTGCAATCTGCTCGATCACTTCCGCCTGTTTAGGAATATTATTTTGCTCATAATAGGGAATAATTGCGATAATCTCAGCACCCGGATAGGTTGCCTTCATGCGCTGCAGAGAAGCCGCGTAGGCGCTCGCTGTATCCGAATAGGACTGCGCCCAATCGACAGTCTTCGCATAGTCTGCATCGGGATTAAACGTACCAACCGAGCTGTCCGGGTTGCTGCCGCCATAGTACAGGATCACATCCGGCGTGCCATTATCGTCAAGCTTGTTGATTCTATCCTTGCTTGCCATAGAAGCAGCTTTAGAACCAATGGTGCTTCCACTCCATGCCTCATCAATGCCCTCTACCGCGCCAAAGCGGGTGATGATGTCACCCCAGTAATTGCGCTCAAAGGTCATCTCTTTGCCAGTAGTATTATCATAATACAGAGCATTACCGCTGGGGATTTTGTCCTTGATCGTCGAAATGCTGTCGCCCATCACGGAGATTCTTTTCTCGTGGAACAGCGAGTATAAATAGTTATACTCCGCTTCGCTGGCGTAGTTATAAACGACCCAGGTAGACTCTCCCGCAGTGACCTCTGCGCGTCCCTCTTTGCTGCCACCGGTCAGCGTCACCGCTGTGCCATCCTGCTCAACACTGACAATATCTGCGTTCGAACTCCTGACTTCGTTCTCCTCGGGAACGGTAATTTGGCCTTCTTTACCCGTCCAAAGGGTTATCGGCCCCGATGTCACTACATCATCAGAGGAATACATTTCTACCGAATCAGCATCAATGCCCTCATCATTCCTTGCCCAAGCTACCGTCGGCAGCAGGCTCAGCACCATGACAAGCGTTAATAAGCTTGCCAATAATCGCCGTTTCATTCCATTACCTCCTAAGATTCTCTATCTTTTGCTCGCCTCCTCGGGCTGGGTTTACTTGGTTTTGCGCTTGGTTTTCCTGGCGCAGACGGGACAGCCGCACTGCTGCACGCCTGCGCGCGAGTAGATGTTGGCTTTCCACGCATGGCCGTAAGAGCACTGCCACCACGCTTTTTTGGGGCTGCCCGCGGTCACCATCTCCGGTGTCAGCGCGCCGTTGAGGCTCTCGTGCCACTGTTTGGCGACCAGCGGCGCTGCGGTCGCTAAGTCGTTGAAACCCGGCAGCACCTTTCGGTTGGCGCAGTAGGGACAACCGTCTCGGCGCTGCACGCGCTGCGCGATCACAGCGCGGTAGGAGTGGCCTTTTTCGCATCGCCACCACACACGGCGGTTCGAGCCCGCGGTGACATTGCTTGGATGAAGCGCACCGTTTTTCTCCTCGTCCCACTGCGCGGCAATGTCCGGGTACGGCGTCGCAAGATCGTTTTCACCGGCCAACGCCTGCCGTCCGGTGCAGACCGGACAGCCCGTGCCGAGGACAGTTCTCGAAAAAACTGCTGCGCGCCACGAATGGCCTTTCGGGCAGAGCCACCAGACTTTGCGCTTCGTGCCGGAGATCACCTGCGTAGGCAAAAGAGGCACGTTTTTTGCCGCATCCCATTCTTTCGCGATCGACGGATACTCAGCCGCAAGGGACGTTTCCTCTGGCAGGACGTTCTTTCCCGCACAGTACGGACAACCGCTGCCCTGCACCCGCGTTTTCACGGCAGAACGGTAGGAATGCCCTTTCGGACAGCGCCACCAGATGAGCTTCTGGCTGCCGGTCGTCACGTCCTGCGGTGTCAGGGGTGCGTTCTTTTCAATGTCCCACTCTGCCGTGAGCAACGGAAACTGCTTCACCAGGCCGCCCTGTTTAGGCGTAACCTTGCGCCCTGTGCAGTAGGGGCAGCCTGCACCCTCGCTGCGAGTGTAGACCATCGCCTGCCACGAATGACCGCTTGGGCAGGTCCACCAGACTCTTTTGTGACTGCCGAAAGTCACATCATCCGGCGTGAGTGGTAAATTTTGCTCAATATCCCACTGGGCAAGCAAAGCAGTCTTTCCCTGTTCTGCGCAAGACGCTCGAAATGTTCGCCGGATCGTCAGCCTCCCCCTCGCGAAAAAAGCTCCGTTCCAGCAAAGCCGGACGGAGCAGTGACAAGCGAATACATCAGTAAGGGTGCAACCGGCTGTCATAGCGTATTCTCCATTCGGAGAGGCGTTAGACCCATCTGGCTTTGCGTCGCCGCCTTTCGGCGGTTTTGCCAAAATATGAGATTTTGAGAACGGAATCTATATTCCGTATATGCAAAGGAAGTGAAACGATCTTATCGTTTCCTTTACTCGTAGCAAAATATAGCACAATCTTCCGACAAAGGCTAGGGAAATTATGATTCCAAATATAAATTATGGAGTTTACAGGGGAAAACGCACTGTAAGCTTGTGCCTCTGCACCCATTTGAGCGTTCTCGGGCGCAGACAGCTCGATCTCTGCATGCGCTTTAGTTGTGAATATAGTGGTAACTGTATTCGCTTTGGCATTTTTGCGCAACAGAATATAGATTCCGTTTTTATGATACAAGTTTTAGCTGTTCGAGCTGACGCCGATGCTCCGCCATGCTCGTAACAAGGTAAATGCGCGTCGTTTCGATGCTCGAATGCCCGAAAACATCCGCCAGCTTGACGATATCCTTGTATGCGCGATAAAATGCCGTCGCGAACAGGTGGCGCAGATTGTGAGGGAAAACTTTCCCTGCGTCGACGCCCGCGCGGACGCACAGCTTTTTCATTTTCGGCCAAATTTGATATCTCGACATGGACTTGCCGCTTTTGGCGCGAAAGATCGCGCCGGAGGCGGTTTTTGCCGCGCGGCGAACTTGAGCAGCTTGCGGCAGAGTTTTGACGGCAGTAGGATCGTGCGGATTTTGCCTTTGAGCGCAATTTCTGTTTTGCCGTTCTTCGCGGCCTCAACCGTGATGTACTGCACCTCGCTGACGCGGATGCCGGTGGAGCAGATGGTCTCCATCAGGAGCGCGAGACCGCGGTCGCCCGTGGCCTCCGCCGCAGCAACCAACCTCTCGTATTCCCCTCGCGTTAGCTCCTGCCTGCTGTCTCGAAACAGGCGGCGCTGGATCTTGAGAAACCGTGCGCGGCAGTCTGTCCAGCCACAGAAGCGGAAGAAGCCGTTCAGCGCAGCCAGATAAGTGTTGATCGTCGACGGCACGTAGTTTCTCGCGCGCAGGTCGTCTTTCCAGAGCCGAATCATCTCTGGTGTGACCGCCGCGCCGCTCAAAAAGGCTGCAAAGCTTAGTAAAGCACGGCGATATTTTTCGATCATCGCTGCGGCACGCTCTTCATTTCCGAGGGCTTTCAAATAGGCTTCGACCATCTTGTCAGTCATATAAATGTTCCATAATAAAAATACCCCTATCTCTCTTGATAGGGGTATTGTAACGTATTGTTGCGGATTTCGAACAGTGAATTGCACTCCCGCAGCTATGAATATAAAAAAAGAAGCCACTCTCTTAAGCGGCTTCTCTCCATGTTGGCGCTACCTATCTTTCCGGGCCGTCTCCAGCCAAGTATTGTCGGCAGAAG
>OLNQ01002932.1_pt1 | contig 14381 bp, 10 predicted proteins | sample 1672821 | NCBI WGS metagenome assembly OLNQ01 (sample SAMEA3136727, study PRJEB25190) | human gut metagenome | biome: human gut; feature: human-associated habitat; material: faeces | place: Austria | collected 2013 | reverse complement strand
ACCGCCTGATCGCTGTCAAAGCCGTCGGTATAAGGGGTATAGAACATTGTTTCGTCCTCCTGAAAATAAAATTGACTTGTCGTGAATCTTACATTCACAACAAGTCTTCCCTTTTACTTTCATTATTTCCCGATCTTTTTGCTTAATGCATTCCCGCGGAAATATCAGTGGAAGAAATGATCTCCGATCTGCATTCCGTATCCACCGGTGCTGAAATAAAGGCAGTCGCCAACCGGATTACTTCCGTTCAGTGCATCTTCCGCTGCCTGCAGTGCAGACTCAGAATATCCTGCATTGGCACGCACACGGTCAAGCCATCCCGACATTGCCGGTGAAAACTGCCCTGACTGATAGATCACCTCACTGACAGAATTCGGATAAACACTGCTCTTTACACGGTTCAACACGACTGCTCCAACCGCAACCTGTCCTTCATACGGCTGGTTTCCTGCTTCGCAGTAGATGATGGATGCAAGCAGTTCCTGATTGGCTCTTACGTATGCTTCTCTTGCTTCGCGTTCTGCTTTTTCTTTTGCTTCCTGCTCTGCCTTTTCTCTTGCGAGGCGTTCTTCCTCTTCTTTTTTCGCTATATTGTCTGCAATTACCTGCTGGCTTGCATCCGTCATTTCCTGTGCAGATGCCACGATATTCTGTGATATCGCCTGTACAGCAGTGTGTGTATTCGTATTTTCCCCTTTTGTTTCTGTGATTGTTGTTACTTCCGGCTGTTCAGAGGCTGCCTGACTGGTAAAACCAGTTGCCATTACTGCGCATGCTGAATACAGCACGAACATCGATTTCAGTCTCTTCGCTTTTAACATAATATAAATACCCTCCTGATTTTGTTGCAATGATTTACATTTCTTTTAATAAAGTATATTCATTTTTTTCAACTTTATTACAAATATTACAAATTTGTTACAAGCAACGATTGGTATCATATCATGTATGTCTCGTTTTGTCAACTTTTTTATTTACTTTTTTAAAGTCTGCAGATTATGCTACTCTTTTTTCTTATTTTTAGCGTTCATTTTTCTCCGTTATTTCTCTGCTCCTTAAGCTTCTCTTTTACAATAGCTTACTACTGTTACAATTAAAAATACCGGGATACAGATTACTGCCGCAATCATGATAATATACGGTGTCCAGTAATATCCACTGCCGATTTTCACGCGTCAAAATTCTTCCTCCTGAGGGCGTCCCCTGTATATAGAACGTATTACATGATGTAAATAATCACATATTTTAATGTTTGGCAACAAAAAAGCAGCATACTGCAAAATAATCATGCTGTATGCCACTTTTTATTTATGTTTTTACAAACATTACAAATATTAATTATTCAAATTCTGTTACATAAAATTCATTTACGCAAAATCCGATTGTCCAAACTCTATTTGATCTTAGCAATGTCGATCAGTGTCAGTTTCTGGATATCTGTATTCTCAAGACTGGTGATCAGAGCTTTTGCTGTATCGATCGCTGTCAGTACATTGACACCTGTCTCGATCGCATTTCTACGGATCACGAATCCGTCTCTTGAGTGATCAGCTCCCTGCGGAGGTGTGTCGATAACCAGGTCGATCTTATGTCCGAGGATCAGATCCATAAGGTTCGGAGATTCCTGCTCAATCTTATTGACTGTCATCGCTTTCACGCCTGCATCTGTCAGGACCTTGGCAGTTCCTTCTGTAGCAAAGATCTTGTAACCGATCTTCTCGAATCTGCGTCCGATCTCTACTGCTTCTTCCTTATCTTCATCACGAACTGTCATAATCATGTTCTTGTGTTTTGGAAGTTTGACTCCGGCACCGATGAATGCTTTATAAAGAGCCTCATCAAATGTCTTGGCAATTCCCAGACACTCTCCGGTAGACTTCATCTCAGGTCCAAGGCTGATATCAGCACCGCGGATCTTCTCAAATGAGAATACCGGCATCTTGATTGCAAAATAATCTGCTTCCGGCTGTAATCCAGGTGTATAACCAAGTTCTTTGATCTTGTGTCCGATGATCACTTTTGTTGCAAGTGGTACGATCGGAATACCTGTTACCTTACTGATGTATGGAACAGTACGGCTGGAACGAGGGTTAACTTCGATTACATATACATCTTCTCCACATACGATGAACTGGATGTTAATCAGTCCGATTACATGTAAGGATTTTGCAAGTCTTCTTGTATATTCGGCAATCGTCTCTTTTGTCTTCTGAGAGATGCTCTGTGCAGGATATACAGAGATACTGTCTCCGGAATGGATTCCGGCACGCTCGATATGCTCCATGATACCTGGAATCAGGATATCTTCACCGTCGCATACGGCATCTACCTCAATCTCTTTACCCTGTAAATATTTATCAACCAGGATTGGATGATCCTGTGCGATACGGTTGATGATTCCGATGAACTCATCAATATCGTGATCATTGATCGCAATCTGCATTCCCTGTCCGCCAAGTACGTAAGAAGGTCTTACCAGTACCGGATAACCCAGTCTGTTTGCAACTTTCTTCGCTTCTTCTGCTGTAAATACAGTTCCACCTGTCGGTCTTGGGATCTCGCACTGCTCAAGAATCTCATCAAACAGCTCACGGTCTTCGGCTGCATCTACATTTTCAGCAGATGTTCCAAGGATTGGAACGCCCATCTTCATAAGAGATTCTGTCAGCTTGATCGCTGTCTGTCCACCGAACTGTACAACTGCTCCGTCCGGTTTTTCCAGATCTACGATACTTTCTACATCTTCCGGTGTCAGAGGCTCGAAATACAGCTTGTCAGCGATATCGAAGTCTGTACTTACTGTCTCAGGGTTGTTATTTACAATAATCGTCTCATATCCTTCTTTGGCAAATGCCCATGTACAATGTACAGAACAGAAGTCGAACTCGATACCCTGTCCGATACGGATCGGTCCGGAACCAAGTACCAGTACTTTCTTCTTGCCGGAAGTTTCAACTACTTCATTCTCACTTCCGAATACAGAGTAGTAATATGGTGTCTCTGCTGCGAACTCAGCCGCACAGGTATCAACCATCTTATAAGAAGCTGTGATGCCATTATCATGACGAAGGTCATGGATCTCACGCTCTGTCTTTCCTGTCAGTTCTGCGATCACATTATCCGGGAACTCTAAGCGTTTTGCTTCTTTTAATGTCTCTGCTGTTAATTCTTCTGTCTTTAATTTCTGTTCCATCTCTACGAGAATTGCGATCTTGTCAATGAACCAGTTGTCAATCTTTGTAATTCTGTGAATGTCTTCGTAGCTGATGCCCTGACGGATTGCTTCTGCGATCTTCCAGATACGACGGTCATCTACAACTTTCAGTTCTTCTAACAGTTCTTCTCCTTTTAAATAAGAGAAGTCATAAGACATAAGGCTGTCTACATGCTGTTCCAGAGAACGGATGGCTTTCATAAGTGCTCCCTCGAAGTTATCACAGATACTCATAACCTCTCCGGTTGCTTTCATCTGTGTTGTCAGTGTACGTTTTGCACTGATGAACTTATCAAATGGAAGTCTCGGGATCTTTACAACACAGTAGTCAAGCATAGGCTCAAAACTTGCGTATGTCTTCTTTGTTACTGCGTTCTTGATCTCGTCCAGTGTATATCCAAGAGCGATCTTTGCTGCAACCTTGGCAATCGGATATCCTGTTGCCTTAGATGCAAGTGCAGAAGAACGGCTTACACGAGGGTTAACCTCGATTACACAGTACTCAAATGAATCTGGATTCAGCGCATACTGTACGTTACATCCACCAGTGATATTTAACTCACTGATGATATTAAGAGCAGATGTACGGAGCATCTGGTACTCTTTATCGCTCAGTGTCTGAGAAGGTGCTACTACGATACTGTCTCCGGTATGTACACCTACAGGGTCCAGGTTTTCCATATTACATACGGTAATGCAGTTACCATTGCTGTCACGCATTACTTCGTACTCGATCTCTTTCCATCCAGCGATGCAGCGCTCTACAAGAACTTCACCAACACGGCTCAGGCGAAGACCATTTGTTAAAATATCTACTAATTCCTGCTCGTTGTGTGCGATACCGCCGCCACTTCCTCCAAGTGTAAATGCCGGACGAAGAACAACCGGGTATCCGATCGTATTTGTAAATTTAATACCATCCTGAACGTTGTTTACAACCTGTGATGCTGCACATGGCTCACCAATCTTCTCCATTGTATCTTTAAACGCCTGACGGTCTTCAGCTTTGAAAATAGTCTCTGCAGTTGTACCGATCAGTTTTACACCATACTTATCAAGAATTCCTTTTTCAGCAAGCTCCATACCAAGGTTTAATCCTGCCTGTCCACCCAGGGTAGGAAGAACGCTGTCCGGTTTTTCTTTTGCAATGATCTGTTCTAATACTTCAACAGTTAAAGGCTCAATATATACTTCATCCGCAATCTCTTTATCTGTCATGATGGTCGCCGGATTGGAGTTTACAAGTACAACTTCCACACCTTCTTCTTTTAAAGAACGGCATGCCTGTGTACCGGCATAGTCAAACTCAGCTGCCTGTCCGATGACGATCGGGCCGGAACCAATTACTAATACTTTTTTAATGTCTTTATTTCTTGGCATACTCTCATTCTCCTTTATTTACTCATCATATCCAAAAATCTATCAAACAGATAACCGGAGTCCTGTGGTCCAGGGCATGCTTCCGGGTGGAACTGCACAGTGAAGATGTTCTTTCCAACATACTCAAGTCCTTCGTTCGTGCCGTCGTTGACGTTTACAAATGCCGGTTTTGCAATATTCGGATCCAAAGTATCTGTATCAACAACATATCCATGATTCTGGGATGAAATGTATACACGGTTTGTTTTCAAATCTTTGACCGGATGGTTACCGCCACGGTGTCCGTATTTCATTTTGTGGGTGTCAGCACCGGTTGCAAGTGCCATTAACTGATGACCTAAGCAGATCGCAAAAATAGGAGTATCGGAATCGTACAGTTTCCTGATCTCTTTGATAATATCGGTACATTCCTTTGGATCTCCAGGGCCATTGCTTAACATGATTCCGTCCGGATTTGTGCTTAAGATCTCTTCTGCGGTTGTGTGAGCCGGATAAATGGTCACTTCACAGCCACGATTATTTAAAGACTGGGCAATATTATTTTTTGCGCCGAAATCCATGAGTGCAACACGTTTTCCTGCGCCGCTTAATACTCGTTTTTCTTCACAGGTTACTTTGTCTACGACATTTCCTGTTGTGTAAGCTTTTAATTTAGGAATAATTTCTTCTATATTATAGTTCTCATTTGTTGTGATCATACCGTTCATCGTACCTTTTTCACGTAAGATCTTGGTAAGTGCACGTGTATCGATTCCTGCGATTCCAGGAATATCATTTTTTGTCAGGAAATCCTGGATTGTTCCCTCACAACGGAAGTTGCTTGGCATTCTGGATAACTCCCTTACAATGTATCCGTCCGGCCATGGTTTCTTAGACTCCATATCCGGTGTGATACCATAATTACCAATTAATGGATATGTCATAACCACTGCCTGTCCCGCATAGGAAGGATCAGTCAATACCTCCAGATAACCAGTCATTGAAGTGTTAAAAACGATCTCACTGATGACTTCTCTGGTAGAACCAATGCTTGTTCCTGTAAATACATTCCCATCTTCGAGTATCAAAAAAGCTTTCATTTGTTTCCCTGTCCTTTCATCTTTTTTTCCCAAAAAAAAAAACGTTTCCGTTTTTCCTTTTGCTCTACATGAACTATATATGGGCAGTCAAACCGGATATTGCTATCCGCTCCAAAACATACCTTTATTGTAAGCAAGGGAATGATATCGAAACATTCCCTTGCTTAAATTGTAATGAGTTTATCATATGTAGTTGTAATTTTCAACCTTTTTCATGGAATCCGAAGGAAAAATTTTTTTCCAACGCATTTCCTTCCTACATTATTTTATTCTTCTTCCTCTTCCGGTTCGTCTTTCGCCCAGCCGTAAGCGTATTTGACCGCTTTGTTCCAGCCTTTCCGTTTTGCCTGACGATCCTCCTCGCTCATCTGTGGAGAGAATATCTGATCGATACTCTGATTTTTGATGACATCTTCCTTGCTCTTCCAGTAACCAACGGCAAGTCCGGCAAGATAAGCAGCGCCCATCGCAGTCGTCTCTATACAGCTTGGACGTTTGACCGGTGCATTGATCATGTCTGCCTGAAACTGCATTAAGAAGTTGTTGGCGCTTGCTCCACCGTCCACTTTCAAAGATTTCAACTCGACGCCCGCGTCTGCACGCATTGCATCGATGACATCACACACCTGAAGATCGATGGATTCCAGCGTGGCGCGGATGATATGGTTTTTGTTGGTGCCTCTTGTGATGCCAACGATCGTACCTCTCGCATACTGATCCCAATGCGGTGCGCCCAGTCCGGTAAATGCCGGAACGACATAACAGCCGTGGGTTCCGTGTACTTTTTTTGCCATGTACTCAGAGTCTGCGGAGGAATCGATCAGCCTCATATTGTCGCGAAGCCACTGGATTGCCGCTCCTGCAACGAAAATCGAACCTTCCAGCGCATAGTTTACTTTTCCGTCCAGTCCCCATGCAATGGTCGTCACAAGGCCATTTTTTGAAAATACCGGTTTTTCTCCCGTATTCATTAAAAGGAAACATCCGGTTCCGTATGTATTTTTTGCCTCTCCTGCATGGAAACAAGTCTGACCAAAAAGTGCCGCCTGCTGGTCACCTGCCGCTCCTGCGATCGGTATCTCATCCCCTAAGAAGGATGGATCGGTGTAACCATAAATCTGGCTGGACGGCACCGGTGTCGGAAGCATGCTCTCAGGAATATCCAGTTCCTGTAAAATCTCCTTATCCCAGCACAGATCATTGATGTTAAAAAGCATGGTTCTCGAAGCATTGGAATAATCCGTCACATGCACCGCACCCTTCGTAAATTTCCAGATCAGCCATGTCTCCACGGTACCGAATAACAATTTGCCCTCGTTTGCCAGCTCTCTTGCACCTTTGACATTGTCTAAGATCCACTTGATCTTCGTCGCAGAGAAATATGCATCAATGATCAGTCCCGTCTTTTTCCGGTAAACTTCTTCCAGTCCTTTTTTCTTCAGTCCATCCGCAATATCAGATGTTCTGCGGCACTGCCATACGATCGCATTGTAGATCGGTTCTCCCGTCTCTTTATTCCACACGATGGAAGTCTCACGCTGGTTTGTGATACCGATCGCTGCAATATCGGAAGCCGCAGCTCCGATCATGTTCATCGCCTCCACCGAAACACCTAGCATCGATGACCATATTTCATTTGCGTCATGCTCCACCCAGCCCGGATTCGGGAAAAACTGACGGAACTCTTTCTGCGCCATCGAGCAGATCTCTCCTTTTTCATTGAATAAAATACAACGGTTACTTGTTGTTCCCGCATCTAATGCCATTACATATTTTGCCATGCCTGTTTCTCCTTTCAATTCTGCTGCAAAATGCTCCCCTGTTCTTTTGAACTTTTACCATTTGACTGCACCATAAATCAGACATAAAAATGGGAGATGACACATCGAAAATATACTGCTGCACCCCACAGCAGTATTCCTTTGAATCATCTCCACTCTCTGATTTCTACTCATTTATTCAATTATGTCTGAACTTTTGCTTCCATTGATGGAATCATTATAGCATATATGCATAAAAAAGCAATGTTTTACTGAGAATTTTTATATATTTTTATTGTGCAGATACTGATTTTCTGCCAGGTTCTCCAACACCTCTTCAAAGTCACTTCAATGTCACTTCAAAGTCAACTTCAAAATCACTTCAATTAAATTTCATTTTACTTTGAAGTACAGTTCTATTCTTCCCATACCTGGTAAAATCGATTCTAATTGGTAAACTAATCGATTTTTCTCATCTTGTATTTTTTCATTAGTCTAGCACTTTTTTACTATAGAGAAATCCACCTCCAGACACAAGCAGAATGCCCGCCCCGATCACCGCAAACGCATAGATGCTGATGGAAAACGGAAGTGCTGTCATGATCGCAGTTGAAATCGGCATGAAGATCACCGCAACCGTAAAAATCGAGCTGAACACTCTTCCCAGCATGTGTTTTGGTACTTTTTTCTGCACCATTGAAAAAAAATGAATATTAAAAATCGTCAGGAAAAACTCAAAAATCAGATTTCCGGTTACTATGACCTCTGCCGGAAGTCCAAGCACTGCAAAAATTGTGATCGCAGCCAGTCCCACACCGCAGAGTGCCAGTGCGATCAGGATACTGTTGTATGAATTTTTAAATAATTTGTTTGCCAGAACTGCGCCTGCGATTGAGCCAGCCGCTCCCATCGTCAAAAGTGTCGCATAACTGGATGGATGCACGAACAGCTGATTCGAAAATGGTGCCAGATAGTTAAACGCCGCGATGAAAAAGTTTACCATTGAAGCGATGACCAGCAGAAAGAAAATCTCCTTTTCCTTTACAATAAAAAACATTCCCTCTTTGATGTCCCGCAAAATACTTTTGATGCTTGTGTTCCTTTTTTCTGTTGTAATATGTTTTTCTTCCTCCCGAATCGAAAAAAGAAGCAGAAAAGAAAGGAAAAATGTCACACTGTCAAGAATTAACGTCGGTTTTAAGCCAAATCTATCCACAAATAAAAATGCAAACAGCGGGGAAGAAATGCTCACAATCTGAGAGATCACTTCCAGCCGTGAATTAAAAGCTACCAGCCGGTCCTCCGCTACGACCGTCACCACGTAGGAACGAAACGATGTTCCTGAAAATGCGCTCATGATCGCAAGTGCCGCATTCACAGCGATTAATCCATAAAGCATGATATTATCGTTTCCGATAAACGCAAGTACGGCACACATGAGTCCACCGATAAAATCCGTAACAAGCAGTATTTGTCTTCGCTTAAAACGGTCTGCAACCGCCCCTCCGATTGGATTTAAAAATAAGGAAATCACGTTTTCGGCTAATTGATAGTATCCCATGTATTTTTGTCCGATACTTCCCAATCCTGCAATCCATGTGCTGTTTCCATAGTCATACATGACATTTCCAATCTTGTTTACTGCCCTGCTCGCCAATAACTTTGTCTCATTTTTCTTCATAAATAAAACCTCCATCTGAATTTAGATACATTGTAACTAATTTCAGGCAGAGGCTTTTCATTTTTTGCATATATGCAATTTTTAACGAACAAAACGCTCAAAATCTTTTTTATAATTATTTGCCAGATTTTCACTTCCAACCCATTCAAAGATCTGGATCGCGTTTTTCATTTCCTCAATCCCAAATTGTTTTTCTCCTTGCTTGTAGTGTAGAAGTCCTGACAAAAAAAGGTAGATCGTCCTCTTATAAAGATCCGTTTCATCATTTAATAAAGGCTCTATTTTTTCCATGTAAAATAAAGCAACTGTAAGCGCATCCCTGTGCAGACAGGTTTCCCAGATATTTAAAAGTGTGATCGTGACAAGATTTTTGTGTGAACCAATCTCCCAATAATAATCTTTTCTTTTCAAAATCTCCTGCCCCATTCTGTGTAGCAGTGGAATATCAATGAACAGATATAGATTACCGATTAAAATTAATTCATACATATTCCATTCTTCCGTCGTAAACAGATAATCGGTCACCTCGTCAATGTACTCTTCCGGAAATGGAACCGTTGCATCGCATTTGCAGATAAAGCTCTGAAGCAGGATCACATTTAGGTGATGGCGGTAAATATCCGGATGTTCTGAAAACTCCCACGCCTCTTCCGCCTGCATTTTCTGGAATCCCGCAATATTCCGCTCATATTCCAGTGGAATTAAGGCACTCATAAAACGGATCTGTTCCGTGCGCTGATAGTTGTTCACCGCATCCATAAATTCGCTGACTTCAATATGCATGTTTGAAAGTGCGATCAGGAATTTTTCCAGTGAGATATCGGATTCCCCGCGCTCAAACCGCGAAATCTGAGCTGCGGAAACCCGCTCATTTGAAATCTGTTTGAGGGAGATGTGTCTGTTTGTGCGCAGATTTTTAAATACCTGCCCTAAATGATCGTAATTTTGCAAATTTTATTCTGTTCCTTTCCAGAGATTTTGCAGCTATGTTTTCTATTCCATAACTGCCATCTTTGATAAGTTTTCTAGCTCGATTATAACAAGTATTTTATTTTGAGTACACCCTAACACATAAACGTTGAGAACACGCAACACCCCGGGCTGAAATCAGATACCTTGTAACTGATTTCAGCCCGGGGCAGTGAACTATCTTTTTATACTTCTAGAATAAACAGAACTCCCTCCTGTTTTCCAAACTCCTCAATGATCTGTTCATGTGAAACCGCTCTGGCAAAGTGTAACGTCATGGTTGCCGCCACTACCTTTTCACCATCTGAGTCTTTCTGCTTTGTTACCTGAATCTCATCTATGATACATGAAACTTCTCTTCCATAAGATAAAAATTTGCTTAATTCCCGAATTCCCGCAAATTCTACATAAATAGAAAACACTTTCACTGTCCGGCTCAGCAATTTATCCACTGAATGCAGAATGCGCATTGCACACCAGAGTGTGAAAAAGCCCACTATTGCTCCAGAATAAAATCCGGCTCCCAACGCAAGTCCCAGACAAGCACCTGCCCAAAGTCCAGCTGCAGTCGTCAGTCCTTTTACCTGATTCTGCTTTGTCACTAGAATAGTTCCTGCACCAAGAAAACTGATACCACTGATGACCTGCGCTGCAATTCTACTTGAATCTGGATCTCCCATATATATTTTGAGGTAAATTCCGGTCATCATTGCAATCTCCGCTCCCATACATACTACAATATAAGTACGAAATCCTGCTGGACGCCCTTTTTGCTCCCTCTCATATCCAAGGATTCCAGAAAACAGCATCCCAAGAATCATGCGGATAAGTATTTCCGTGATTGTCAGATTTTCCAATGCCGGTCATTCCTTTCTGTCTGACATCAGCCTTTTACTGCTCCGCTGACACCTTCTACATAATACTTCTGCGTACATAAGAATAAAATTGCTACCGGTATGGAGATAATAACCGCACCTGCTGCAAAGCTACAGAACCACTGATCAATATATTCCACATCTAACATCTGGTACAAGCCGACTGCAACTGTGTAATACTCCTGATTTGCACCACACAATACCTTTGCGAGCATAAAGTCTTTGAATGGTCCTGCAAAAGAAGTCAGCATCGTGTATACAACAACTGGTTTACTCAAAGGCATAATGATCTGTGTCAGGACCTGCCATTTGCTTGCTCCGTCTAATAGTGCCGCCTCATCAAGCGACATGGATATCGTATCAAAAAATCCTTTAGCTATATGATAACCGCAGCCTGCGCCTCCCGCATACACTGCAATCATTGCCACACGCAGCATTGGTCCGTCACTCCAGCCAAGCATTTTAATAATGTAATATACCGCGATCATCGACATAAATCCCGGAAACAGATGGATAATCATAGCTGCATTCATTAACGGTTTCCTTGCACGGAACCGCAGTCTTGAAAGAGTATATGCCACCGAAATCACAAAAAATGTGGATATGATACAGCTTACCGATGCTATGATAAATGTATTCCATACCATCTTGGGAAAATTAAATACGGAAAAATCGGTAAATAATTTTATATAGTTATCCAGTGTATAACGCGTCGGGAAAAAGGTGGAACTGTAAGATCCCTTTGTTCCGCGAAAACTTGTCAAAATAACCCATAATACAGGCAAAAGCCAGACGACTGCCAGAACAGCAAGAAATGCATGGGCTAAAATGACTTTTATTTTCTTGCCAGTTGAATATCTGTGAAATGTCCCTTTCATCGAAACGCCTCCTCATTCCTGTTTGAACCGCTAAATGTAAATGTTACAAGCGACACAATCGTCAATGTTACAAATGTCATAATACCAACGACTGCCCCTACATCAAAATACTGATTTTCGATTGTCAGTTTATACAGCCATGTGATCAACAGATCCGTCTTTCCTGCCGTAGAACCTACCGATCTTGGCAGACCTTCTGTCGTCAGGAAAATAACGTTGAAGTTATTTACATTTCCCGTAAAGGTCGTAATCAGATATGGTGTTGTGACAAAGAGCATGTATGGCAGTGTTATTTTCATAAAAGTCACAATAGGACCTGCCCCGTCCACTCTGGCAGCTTCATACAATTCTGTCGGGATATTCTGCAGAATACCCGTCACCTGAAGCAGTGTATACGGAACACCAACCCAGATATTGATTAAAATGACAACGACTCTCGCCCAAGTTGCGTCCGTAAAGAACGGCAGTGACTGTGTTGCTCCGATCAGTCCGAGATTACGAAGCAAGATATTCACAGCGCCTTCCGGCTGAAGCATGGACTTAATGATCAGCAATGTGACAAAATGCGGGATTGCAACCGTAAGGGCAAAGCAGAACCTCCACATTTTCTTTGCACGAATCTCTTTCCAGTTGATAAACAGTGCTAGGAGCATTCCCAGAATATAATTAGAAAAAGTCGCAACGACTGCCCACACCATTGTCCATCCAAAAACTGACCAGAATGTTTGTCCAAGGCTGTCACCAAAATCAAATATTTTTCGGAAGTTTTCAAGTCCGACCCAGTCAAATAAAACCAGCTTATTTCCTTCCACACTGTAATTCGTAAATGCCATACTAATCATAAAGACAAGTGGCAGGATTGTAAACATCAGTACGCCAAGTACTGGAAAAGTCAGTAGTGTGATATGCAGATTACCATTTAATAATTCTTTTAACTCCTGCTTTAACGTCAGGATCTGTTCTCCCTTTTTCGACTGACATTCCAGACGATATGCCTGTTTTAAAGAACTTTTGGCTATCAGGAAAAATACCAGAATCAGGGATAGTGTGACGATACCATACAATAAAATGATAAGGGAACGATCTCCATCCACATATTCATATAAACTTTTCGCTTCATTCCATACTTTCTGCTGTTCTACATCTCCCAACGTCCTGAATTTACTTAAATTGTAAAATCCTGTCTGCACCATATAAACGATCAGTAAAATTTCCGATGTCAGATAGAGAATCCCTTTTGCGATCTGTTTGTGTACCAGACAGCCCAGCCCAAAAACAATAGCCGAAAGACGCACGATGAAAGAACCGTTCTTTAATGCGTTCCGGGCAGTATATTCTGTATAAAACTCTTTTTTCTTTTTTCTGCTTTTCATCCTTTTGCAACCCCGCTCTTATTTCATAGATATATTTCGGAACATTAATTTACACCGGATGTATTGGAGCTTTCCTCTAATGTTTTTAATTTCTCCGCTGCATTTTCATGTGTCATAATGCCGTCTCTTAATTCATTACCAAAGCTTTCTGCCGCTGTCCAGAAATAAGACATCTCTGTGTAGTTCGCACGTGGCACGGCAATGTTTTCGACTGTCCAGGAATCTACTGCTACAACGGCATCTTTCTGGATCTCTGTATCGTTTACAAGCCCTTTATAGCATGGAACATATCCACGGGTTTCATAATGTAATTTCTGGCTGTCATAGCCACCAAGGTACATTGCAAGCTCAATCGCAACCTGCGGATAAGCAGTTGTGGATTTAACACCGATTGCTTTGGATGAAGTAAACGGTTTTAACTGTACTTCTTCTCCGTCAACTGTCATGGAAGGAAGCGGAGCAACGCCAAAGTTATCGCCTAAGATTTCTTCTGTCTGTGCTGCCTGCCAGGTTCCGCAGAAATATGCATTGACATTCCCCTCACGCATCATGGCAATCGCATCTTCCGGGGAAGAAACAACTAAATTCTCATTCTGTACCATATCGATCAGTGCATTGGTCATTGCAAGCGTTTCATCGTTATCAAGTACAATTCCTGCTTCACGCTCGTTACCTTCTTCTCCGAAGAAAGTTGCTCCTGCTCCAAGATAGAAGGAAGCCAGATAGAAACCATTGTTCAGTGGAATCGCTACTTTTCCTTTTTCTAACATTGTATCTAAAGATTTGATATCATCTTCTGAAAATACACTCTTATCGTAATACATAAAGTAAGTGTTTGTTGTCATTGGCACGCCGTAAACACCGTCATCATAAGTTAAGCTGTCTGCTAAGACGCTGGAGTAGTTCTCACGAATCGTATCAAGATACTTTCCGCCAAACTCGGTCAGACTGTTTGCCTGACAGAGATTTTCCAGACCGGTAGAAGAATAAATGAATACATCTGCTGCCGCATCAATATCCTGTGGAACTAATTTCTTTGCATCAGATTCTGTGCAAACACCATAGTTAAATGTAATATCCCAGTTTGGATGCAGTTCATTAAACTGGTCACACATGGTATTTAACCACTGTCCATATTCCGGATCCTGATCCTCTGACGGTGACCATACGGT
>OLNQ01002924.1_pt1 | contig 14424 bp, 10 predicted proteins | sample 1672821 | NCBI WGS metagenome assembly OLNQ01 (sample SAMEA3136727, study PRJEB25190) | human gut metagenome | biome: human gut; feature: human-associated habitat; material: faeces | place: Austria | collected 2013 | reverse complement strand
TGTACGGCAACAATGTCCTGCTGGCGCACGAAGTGGGTGCGGGTAAGACGTATGAAATGGTGGCCAGTGCCATGGAGAAGAAACGACTGGGGCTTTGCAGTAAAACGCTGATCGTTGTTCCCAACCATTTGACCGAGCAGATGGCATCCGAAGCGCTCCTGCTCTATCCGAACGCGGAAATTCTGGTAGCAAAAAAACCGATTTCAAAAAGGAAAACCGCAAGAAATTCTGCGCCCGCATTGCGACTGGCAACTATGACATCATCGTTATCGGGCACAGCCAGTTCGAGAAAATCCCGCTTTCGGCAGAACGCCAGCATATGTACCTGCAAAGGCAGATTGATGACGTCATTGACCAAATCGCACTTTTGAAAAGCTCTCGTGCTGAGAATTTCACCATCAAACAGATGGAGAGGACACGGAAGCAGCTCAAGAAAAAGCTGGACAAGCTCAACGACCAGCAGCGCAAGGATGACGTCGTCACCTTTGAGGATCTGGGCGTGGATAGCCTGATGGTGGATGAGGCACATTATTTCAAAAACGCCATGATTGCCACCAAAATGCGCAATGTTGCGGGCATTTCCCAGACAGAAAGCCAGAAAAGCAGTGATATGCTGATGAAGTGTATGTATCTTGATGAGGTGACCGGTGGGCATGGTATCGTGTTTGCGACCGGTACACCCATATCTAACTCCATGACGGAAATGTACGTCATGATGCGCTATCTGCAAAGGGGCTTGTTGGAAAAAGAGGGCTTGCTCAACTTCGATTCGTGGGCATCGACCTTTGGGGAAAGCATTACAGCGATTGAGCTTAACCCAACTGGTACAGGATACCGCACAAAAACCAGATTCGCGCGATTTTATAATCTGCCGGAACTCATGAGCCTTTTTAAGATGTCTGCGGACATTCAGACAGCCGATATGCTGCATTTGCCGGTGCCGGAACTGGTGGGCGGCAAGCCCACCAATGTGGTGTTACAGCCAAGTGAAGTCCAGAAAAGAATGGTCAAAGGCTTGGCAGACCGCGCCGAAAAGGTCCGAAGCGGAAAAGTGCAGCCCACGGAAGATAACATGCTGCGCATCACCAATGACGGCAGAAAACTTGCACTGGACCAGCGGCTCATGAACCCTTTATTGCCGGATGACCCCGGCAGCAAGGCCAACGCCTGTGTGGATAAGGTATATGAAATCTGGGAAAAGACCAAGGAGCAGCGATCCACTCAGATGATTTTCTGCGACCTCAGCACCCCCAAGGAGGACGGCTTTGACGTATACAACGATGTGCGCGATAAGCTGGTTGCCAAGGGCATCCCCAAAGAGGAAGTGCAGTTCATCCATGATGCGGATACCGAAACAAAAAAAGCTGAACTATTTGGAAAAGTCAGAAATGGCACTGTGCGCGTCCTGATGGGCAGCACCCAGAAGATGGGCGCTGGTACCAACGTACAGACACGGCTTATTGCGTTGCACCATCTGGACTGCCCATGGCGACCTGCTGATATTGCCCAGCGCAACGGACGCATGGTCCGCCAAGGCAACCTGAACAAGGAAGTTTCCATATTTATTTACGTTACAGAGTCAACTTTTGATTCGTACAGCTGGCAGCTTGTCGAGAATAAACAGAAGTTTATTTCGCAAATTATGACGTCAAAATCCCCAGCCCGCAGCTGCGAGGATCTGGACGAAGCTGCGCTCACCTATGCCGAAGTCAAGGCTTTGGCAGCGGGTAACCCCATGATCAAGGAAAAGATGGACTTGGACATTCAAGTGGCGCGGCTGCGAACCCTGAAAGCTGCCTACACCAGCCAGCATTACCGATTGGAAGATGCGATAGCCGTGGCTTTCCCGCGCCAAATCAAAGGAACCGAGCATCGAATCCGCGCATTTGAGCAGGATATTCAGACAGCAAAAGAACACCAGTCTTATGATGCCGATAAAAAGCTCATCTTTTCTATCGAGTTGGACGGGAAAACCTACGATAAGCGCGAGGATGCAGGTAAGGCGCTGCTGGGGCTTGTCGGTGCAGCAGTGCGGGCAACGAAACTTGTGCCGGTAGGTCACTATGCAGGCTTTGAAATCACAGTCGAATATAAACCGCTGGAAAAGGTATTCCATGCCCACCTTGTTGGCGAGGCAACGCACACGACAGAACTGGGTAATGATGCTGCCGGCAACATGATTCGCTTCCAAAATGTAGTTTCTGCTCTGCCACAGGACCTGAACCGACTGCATGGCAGTCTGGAACAGCTTACAAATCAGCTTACCAATGCAGAGGAAGAACTGAAGCAGCCGTTCTTGCAGGAGCAGGAACTGAGCGATAAAAGTGCCCGCCTTGCCGAGCTGGATGCCCTGCTGAATGTGGGTAATGATGCACCCATCATTGAGGGCGAAGCGGAAGAATTGGAAGAAGAACCGGAAGATGCACTGATTCAATCGGATGATGAATTGGAACGGTAAATCGACAGCCTTGCAAAATAAAATCATTCCTGTATGATGAGGGTGGAGGTGGAAATTATGCTGATTCAACTTGGAAAAAATGTCGCTTTACTCTGGATTCTCAGGATTCTTGCGGTGCCGGTCGTGCTGGTGCTCTTTGCAGCGGGTTTTCTCCTCAATCTCCTGTATGGAGTTGTGGGAGCTTTTGGCGGGTTGTTGTCTCTCCTTGGCGGCGTTGCTGCTGCGTTGGCGCTGCTGGATGGCTGCTATGGGGAAGCAGCAGCTTCTGCCGCCGTTGCATTTCTGATTAGTCCAATTGCGCTGCCGCAGCTGCTTATGTGGGTGGGCAATCTTCTGATTTGCGCCGCGTCCGCGCTGTACACTTACCTTTATAGATTGTGAGGAATCGAATGAAAAACTCTATGTTGATTTTGACCCTTATGGTTGCTGCCCTATGCGGATGCGCCGCGCAGCAGCCGACAACCCTTGAGACTCCCGAAAGCAGCGTGCTGGTAGAGGTCACGCCGGAAACCAGCAGTGGAGCAACGCCGACTGCCACTCCTGCGCCAACGCCTGATCCGACGCCGGTACCAACGGCAGGTTCTTCTTTAATATTGATAAGAAGGAGCAGAAGAAGCGACCCCCACCGCAGCCCCGACTGCGAAACCTACCCCAGCTCCTACTGAGGCTCCTGCCGCAACCGCTGCACCTGTGCAGCAGGCGGAGGCATCGCAGCAAGTATCCATGAGCTATGGTGCAGTTCCGTTTGACCTTGCAGCAGGGACTGACCAGTGGTGGAGCATTGACAGTTCCGATTCAGCTTACTGGGCGGTAGCGGAAAATATCAACGCCATGCGCGCCGCGGCTGGTCTGCCTGCGCTGACCGTAGATGGTGGCTTAAGTTCTATTGCAAACTCCCGTTGTGATAGTTTTGCATCTGGTGGCTCGTTTGACCATTCCGGTGCCGTCTGCGGTGAAATCATTGCAGCCGGTCCGTTTGCATCCGCAAGCAGCGTTTGTGCTGCATGGCAAAGCAGCCCCGACCATTACGCCAGCATCGTGTCGCCCAACTATTCCAGCATGGGAATCGGATGCTGGTTTTGCAGCACGGAAGCAGGACAGTATACCTATTGGGCAGTAACTTTTCAGTGAGGTCATAAACATGGAACGAAAAAAGACAAGGCTGAACGAGTCCGAAATGAAAGTTATGCAGATTATCTGGAACGCCGGGCACCCCATTACAGGGCAGCAGGTTCTAGGCCAGATCACCGAGCAATACAAAGGTTCGTGGCATCCGCGAACGATTTACCCTCTGATGAGGAAACTAAGCGAAAAAGGGATGATCCGTGATGTCGGCAGTGCCCGCGTAGGCAAAGTCTATGCGCGGCAGTTCCTGCCTGCAATCAGTCGCCCGGAGTACATGGCGCTGAGAATCATGGAAACACTGCCGGAAACAGAACTTCCGCAGTTTCTCAGCTACTTTTCCTACTAAGTGACAATTCGTATAATAGCTTTTCCCGGCAGCAATGCCGGGACTTTTTTATTGGCTTTCCAGCGTCTGTACCCACAGGCGCTGTTTTTATATAGATAAATTTTGACAAAGAAAGGACTTGTGTGCAATGAATTACAAATTCAAAATGAGGCAGCGCGTTACAGCCCTTTGCATGGCGGCGATGATGTGCTGCGGTATGCTCCCCTATGGGGCACTGGCGGAGGACAGCGCAAGACCGGTTGTGGTTGCAACGCCGGAACAGGCGGCAACGCAGGAAGCAAAATCCGAAAGCGATGCCTACAGTACCGCAACCCCGGAAACAGCCGATGAATCCTCGGACGAGGATGCCCCACAACAGGAACCCAAAACCGAGGGCGACACTGGCGGCAGTGACGAACTGTACGAAATCTGGCATAAGATGTACCCCAGCTTGACACAGGAGCCGACCGGATATTATCTGGATTCCTATGGCCTACCGGTACTGGTTGGTGAAACCAAAATCAGCATTGAGGGCTGGGGCAATGAAGATTACAGCAGCGTCAGTGATGATTCTTTCCAGCAGGTGGCGCTTGATGCTGCACTGCTGGATGCGGACAGCACGACTGCTGCATTCCCGCACATGGATGGCGAGGACTACGCCATCGTGCCTATCAGTATGCAGGTTATGTACCCCGCCAACGGCAGCAGCGCGGACATTACGCTGCCCGATAACGTCGAGCTGCTGGGATATAGCTTTACCAGCGGCGATTTGACCCCGGCAACCGAAGAAGAACGCCAGAGCCAGCTGCATTATGAATTTTCTGAAATTTCCGCAAGCGTGGCGGGTATCTATGTGAAAGCCAGTGAGGATTTCAGCGTCACCATGACTTACACGGATGCAACGCAGACACTGACGAAAACCGTCCATGTTACGCTGGACGATTCCGCACCGGTGCCGGGTATTTTGCAGGATCGCTTTGCACAGGAAATGCAGGTTGCAATGTGTTCGGCGGATGAAGGCATTGCAACTTACGCCGGATTGCAGGTTACCCAGTGTGTGAATACCTCGGTTGGTTGGATGAACTATCTGGGCGGTCAGCCTGCCCTCTGCGGTGATCGCGGCAAGTGGGCATGGGGTCCCGGTGCTACCTATAAGAACAAATATCCACCGGTAGCCAATTATACCCCCGCTGGTCAGGTGTGGGTCGAAGCTGAATACTTCAACAAAGGCTGGGTGCCGGATCAGGCCACTTTGTGGTCGAAAGGCTTCAATAACGGTGCGCCTGCGGTTGCGAGTCTTGCCTTAGATGCAGCAGATAACGCAACAGACAATTACCTCGCACTGCTGTCTTGGCAGGCAGAACAGTATCCTGACAGCATCGCTGCCGAGATCGTCAATGCACCGGAAGTCTATGCGGCACCGACCGGCAAGACCGTGTATGTGGGCACGCTGTATACGCCCAGCAATGCTGCATGGCAGCGCTTTGTGGTTCTGAACTATACCCCGGTTGTGCTTAGCGGCGACAGCGAGATTCCCGGCTTTGAAACCGGTGGCGAATCGGTGGATAAGCCGTGGAGCGCCAGCTATGAGCGCAGCGAGTCCTTGGATTTTTCCTATACGGTCAATACCGACAAAATCCAACTGGACACATTGGAAAAAGTGGATGGCGCAGGCATTGAAATTGCACCGATCCTTGATGGCATCCCTGCCGACATTGACGGCGGCAGCTGGACAATTACACCGGATGGGATGCAGTCCGTCACGACCAGCGGACATACGGCAGATGACAATTACCACCTGAACGGCGGCGATGGTTCTGTAACATGGACGGTGCATTTCAGCGTCAGCAAGTCGGCCTCCCAGAGTGGCAGCATTACCGCCAACAGTGAGCAGGACGCCGATGCACAGGCCTCCGCCGCACAGTCTGCTGCACAGAGCGCCTGCGAAGGTCAGGTCAATGGCGAAATCGAAGCGGCACTTTCTGCTGCCCATAACTACTTTGACAACCTGAAATTCTCCTACAACGAGGTAACGGTGCCCCACGGCTTTGATGCTTTCGGCGGTGATTTTGGCAGCAGCCAGCCCATCACCGTGCCCGCCAACAGCAGCAACGATTACCTCATGAAAAACGACGAGTGGGCTGTCAAAGTTGCCATCGAAAAAATCGACAGCGAGACCAAACAGCGTATCAAGGGTGATGCAGCGTTCAAGATTTATGAATGGGATACCGTGCTCCAGCGCTATATTCCCGCAGGTGGCTATAACCAGTATGCGGTGGAGCGCCAGCCGGACGGCACCTACAAAGTCATCAACCACAGCAGCTATGCCAACGGTTCGGATAACATCTACTATACTCAGCGCAACGAGGGCCGTTTTGTGGTTGTGGAGAGCCGTGCCCCCAGTGGCTACTATGGCGACTGGACGGATGTAACGAACCCCGGTGCGGCAGGTTCCGTTTTGGGCAAGCGGGCCTATGCCTTTGAAATCACCAAGGCGCTGGATGGGCAAACTCTTTGGCTCGGCAATGCAGACTATAATGCCGATATTACCACCACCAACAACGGCGGCACTCTGATCGACACCGGTGAGGCCATCGTCACGATTACGTTTGGCGACCACGCAACCGACAAAACCTACGACACAGACCCTACTGGCATTGCCAACAATGAAAAATCCTACACGATGCACGCTGATGGCGACAAAATGCAGAACGACCGCGTTCTCGGCAGCATTTTGCTGACCAAAGTCGATTTGGACGCAGCGCGGTATCTGGCTGCGGGCAGCAACGGCGATACGACCTTGGAGGGAGCCGTTTATGACCTGTATGCAGCGGATACCATCACACACCCGGATGGCGTCACCGGCACAGTGGATTATTCAAAAATTTTGGATGCCAACGGTAACCCCATCTGGCACACTACCGTACTTACCAACGGCGGCTGGGATACCGATTACCTGCCTATTTTGCAGAAAGACAGGCTGGTTGCCTCTGCTGCCATCAAGGAAGGGAAACTTGCTTTTTCCAACCTATTTATGGGGCGCTACTACCTTGTCGAGCGTGCCACAGGTTTGGTGCTGCCAATTGACGGTAACGGCAAACTGTATACGACCGGCAAATACCCGCAGCTGAATAAAAAGCTGGAGCGCACCGGCAAATACAGTGATTTGGTTCGGAAGAATAACGAATACACCGACTACCTCTATAAGAATCAGTACTCTGCCGTAGCCGAGAGCCGCAAGCTGGACGGCAGCAAGGCATGGGATGGCTATTATCTCTCCTATGCCACCGGGTATCTCTGCGATGAGGTCAACCACTACAAAACACTGACCTATGCAGATGAATCCAGCTACCATATCAGCGCTGAGCAGGAAAGCCAAGATGAAGTCCTCAAATCCGGCTTCTCGCTGAATAAGCTGGTTTCTACCACCGGTCAGCCCTCCCCGGCGCTGAAGCTGGAGGGTGCGGGCTTTACCGTCTATCGCATTTCCAAGCTGAGCAAGGAAGCGCAGTTCACCACAAACCCGGATGGCAGCTACAATGCACAAAGTATTTTGGACGTTTACCGCAAAGACAACTACGATAATTTGACGCTCAAGTACGATTTCACTGCCGAGGGGCAGGCTGTTGCCAATATGTATGAGAGCAACACCGCCACGGTAGAAGCCTACAATGCCACCCTGACCGCAGATGGCGATTACGCCAACGGCAAAGGCAATGGCTGGGTTCCTACCGATCAGGATGCAGAGTACCGATTGGCAGAACTGTATACGAACGAGGAAGGTGTCATTCGCATTGAGGGACTTCCGTATGGGCAGTACCTTGTTGTCGAGACTACGATCCCCAAGGACGTTTTCCAATGTGATCCCTTTATCGTAACGGTCAGCAAGGACAGCCCGCAGAGCCGTTTTACGGTTCCTGCCGGCAGCGTCACCACCGCCACCAACAACTACATGACCTATAACGTGTTGGATGAAGAACTGGAAGGTTACTTGCAGCTTATCAAGACCGATACCGAAACCGGCAAGGCGGTCAAGATTGCTAACACTGCTTTTGCACTGTACAAGTTGGATGATAAAGGCATCAAGACCCGTATCTCGATGATTGATCCTGCCAGCGGCAGCGCCACCAAGAAAACGGATGTGTTCTACACCGATGCGGATGGCCTGATGAAAACGCCGGAAAAACTTCCGCTTGGTCGCTATCTCATTGAAGAATTGCAAGGCCCCGAAGGCTACTACAATGATCCTACCTACTCTGTAGAATTTGAAATCACTTCCGAGCGTGTCTGGCAGGTCGTGGGCAATGCCACCAACGACATGGACGAGTATATTGTGGAAGAAAAGTATTTCAACCATGAGACTTTGGGCCAGCTCACCATCCGCAAGCTGGGCAATGTCCTGACCGACTACAAAGAGGGTCAGTTCATTTACACGCAGGACAACCTTGCCGGTGCTGTGTATGAAATCCACGCGGACGGCGATATTGCCACGCCCGACCGTCAGGGCACTTATTGGTATAAGGATGGCGACCTTGTTGCTACTGTTACCACAGGTGCGGCAGGTCAGGTCGATGAGGTGAAATTTGCCCCCAATCGTACACAGGCCACCTATGATTTCCTCACCATCTCCCATGACGGCACCAAAGGTGAAGTGACCGTGACCCTGCCTTTGGGCAAGTACACGATCACCGAGGTCAAAGCACCCTATGGCTTTGTGCTGACGCAGCAGAGCTATAGTGTGGAATTCGGCTGGGACAACCAGCGCAATGATATTGTGCTGGCGAAAACCATCGTCAGCCACGAGCAGGATGGCGACAAAGAGTGTTCATACGGCATTGTCAATGTTAAAGATGCTTCGGATGCCCATAAGACCGCACAGATCCTTGTCTTTGAAAATGCGCGTGTGCTGCCGGTTCCCGAAAAGCCCGATGACAAGGTCAGCAAAATCGGCGTTGGCATCTATAAGCAGGACCGCGAAACACTGACATATCTGCCCGGTGCTGTGTATGAACTGTACACGGTGGACGATATTTTCGCAGCAGATGGCACGAAGCTGGTGGACGCCGGTGCAAAGCTGGCAACCAGTGACCCAACCAACGACAGCGGTTTTACTTGGTTTGATGTGGATGTGCCCATTCGCGCCGAAACCTATCCGGACTCCAGCAATAGCGGTAAATACCGCATTGTCGAAATCACCGCCCCTGCTGGGTATCTTCTTGATAACAGCCCCATCGAGGTCGAGTTCACCTATGCCGGTCAAGAAGTGGCATGGCAGGTAGTGGATGGCACAAACACCAATTTGCGCACTACGGTGAACATCTCCAAACAGGATGTCACCAACGGCAAAGAGTTGCCCGGTGCAAAGCTGGAAATCCGCAATGCAGACGGCAAGCTGATTGAGGGCTGGACGTCTGCCAAAACGCCGCATACCGTGCGCGGTCTGGAGCTGGACAAGGAGTACACCCTTATTGAAAAGCGCGCTCCTGAAACCTATGCGGACGCCGAAAACATTGTATTTAAGCTGGTACAGGTTGGAAACGAGCAGGAAAACGAAGTCTATGTAAAGACCAGCGACACTTGGGAAAAGCTGGATGACACCACCGTAGTCATGCAGGACGTACCTGTATTGGATATTGACAAGGTGGACGCAGGCGGCACCTTGCTGCCCGGCGCAACGCTGACCATCCGTGATGAAGATAAAAACGTCATCGACACATGGGTAACCGACTCCAATACGCATCATGTTCCGATTTCGGAAGATGGTATCCACCTTTCTGACGGGAAAACCGAGCATATCTACACCCTGACGGAAGATGCCGCACCTGCCGGTTATGAGGTGGCAAGCTCTGTTCAGTTCAAAGTCGCGCTGGTAGACGAAACGGCCTGCCTGTATCTGCGCACAGATGAAAAGGCAGACTGGGAACGAGCCGATAAGCGTCTTATCACGATGGTCGATAAGGCTACCCCGCACCATGAAGATACGCCAGAACCTACCCCTGCACCTACTCCGGCTCCCACACCTGCCCCAACACCGGTGCAGAACCCCGCACCGACTTCCACCCCCGCGCCGCAGCTGACGATCCCCCAGACCGGAGATACGTTCCCGGTAGCCTTGCTGGTCGTTGTTGTGTTCGGTTCTATTGCTGCAATCGGTGTGCTGACCTACAAGCGCCGCAAGTCTGAAGTCGATACCGAGGAGGACGACCAGTAACATGATTTATTCCTGTATCGCAGGCGGAATCCGCAGCCCGCCTGCGTTTTTTCTTAAAAATAAGTAAAGGACACGATGAAAAATGCAAAATGAAAACACAAAACGCGCATGGCTGTATGCGCGAATTCCCGGCAATGATGTTGAAACACTTCGCTGCATTCGTGAATGTGCAGCGAAAGCACAGCAGGACAACTGCAATATTGTCGGCACCAGCGCTGACGAAAGATATGGCTGGCTGCTGCGCCCCGGCTACCGTGAAATGATGTGGCAGGTCAAGGCTGGGAAAATTGACTGCATTTATATTTACCGTATGCGCCAGATCAGCGGCAAGGAACAACACCTATACCGCTTTTTCCAACAGGTCATGCAGCATGGCGTCAAGGTCGTAACGCTGGAATACAGTCTGCGCGACAGACTGCATGAGTACAGGTTGGAAATGAAAATTGAAAACTATGCAGCGCGGCACAAACTGCCCTTTCCATGGTGAGTTGCGAAAAATGTCGCAGACTAAGCCTGAAAAGTGCGGAAAAATGTCGCAAGAAGGGATGAACTATGATTGAAGAAACCGCAGTTCGCGTGGAAATCAGCGCTGCGCGGTTTGCCAGCCAGAGCATTTTTGATATACTCCGGCTGACCGTGCAGGCAATGAGCAGCCAAAATTATGGGCAGCAAAGTCTGAACACGCTCAACCGGCAGGAACGCCCGCTGGCATCGGTGGACGTGAATAAAAAGACGCTGCCCTACATCCGCAGGCAGCTGAAGCAATATTCCGTAGATTTCTCTGTCACAAAAGACCGAGACACCGGTCAGATGTATTTGTGGTTTAAGGGGCAGGATGTGGATCGTATTCAGACTGCGTTGGAAAACTGCATTGCAGAGCGCGGCAAAGAACGCCCAATTCCAGAATTGAAAGACCTTTGTGACCGCGCCGCACAGCGCGTCAAGGAGATGAACCAGTCCCGCCCTGTACCTCCGCCGGAACATGGAGAACGCCTATGAACCAGCCGAAAAGAAACCTGAAAATTTGGATACCCATTGCAGCGGTTTTATGCTTCTGGCTGGGTGACTGGATGGGTTACACATACGAACTCACCGAGGGAACTACTACGCACCGGCTGGCGGCTGCACTGAACCTGAACAGCCTACTGATGCACCCGTTCAGGCTCTCGGCAGACGCCTTTTCGCTTGGCTGCGGTATTGCCGCAGCGCTCATGGCAGGGCTTATTTACCTTTGTGTGAAGTACAGCAAGCACCGCCTGATGCCCCAGAAGGAGTACGGCAGCGCCCGCTGGGGCGGCCCGGAAGATATTGCCCCTTTTCTGAATGAAAACCCGCAGAACAACCTGCCGCTCACGGCATCGGAAAGCCTGAGTCTTTCTCCAAAAATGAAAGTCACGGCAAACGATAACTATAACCGCAATAAGAACGTGATCGTGTTCGGCCCATCTGGTTCCGGTAAGAGTTACAGCGTTGCTGGCCCGCAGCTATTGCAGTTTAACAGTAACTATGTGCTCAGTGATCCGAAGGGAGAGTTGCTTCAGGAATATGGCAATGTTCTACTCTCTCAAGGATACAAGGTTAAGGTGTTCAATCTGAAAGACCGAGACAAATCCGATCATTACAACCTTTTCGCCTACATAAAAAATGAGGATGACATTCTGGTCGTCACCAAGAACCTTGTCAAAAATCTAAAAGAAGATCCCACCGCCAAGAGCACCGCCGACCCGATATGGGAGGAAGGAATGACGGCGCTGCTGGAAGCACTGATCGGCTATGTGTTCTACGAATTGGAGCCGGAAGAGCGGAACATGAACAGTGTTATGACGCTGCTCCTTATGCTGGAATCGCAGGGGGATGGTCCTAACAGCGTAAGCCAGCTGGACCTGCTGTTTGATGACCTGAGCATCAACAAGCCGAACTCCTTTGCTGCAAAGCAGTATAAGCTCTATAAGATGGCTCCCGGCAAGACCGCACAGAGCATCAATGTGTCGCTGGGGCTGCGCATGAGCGCATTCAACATTCCGTCCATTGCCAATATCTGCGCGGACGATACGATTGACCTGCGGGAACTGGGCAGCGAGAAAAAAGTGGCGCTCTTTGTTGTTACGCCCGACACAACAACCGCTTACAATTTCTTGGCGGCAGTTATGTTCCAGCAGTGCTTTCAAATTCTGGTGGATATTGCAGACCATCGCCCGGATAAGCGCCTGCCACGGCATCTGCGGTTCCTCTTGGATGAATTTCCGAACATCGGCATGATACCGGATTTTCAAATCCTTATCAGTACGATTCGCAGCCGTGACATTGCCTGCACCCTGATTTACCAGTCATTGAACCAGCTGAAAAGCCAGTACAAAGATGACTGGGCGACCATCTATGAAAACTGCGATTCTATGATCGTTCTTGGCGCAGGCGGTAACCCGGAGAATCTGGAATTCTTCTCCAAGGCGTTGGGCAAGGCAACCATTGAAGTCATGAACACATCGGAGAACAAAGGCAGTCAAGGCTCGTATACGAAGTCCTATCAGGCTCTTGGACGTGAGTTGATGACCCCAGAAGAAATCCGAACTATGCCCCGGAACTGGTGCCTGCTGATGATTTCCGGTGTGGCACCCTTTTATTCGCGCAAATACAATCTGAAAGATCATCCCAATTACCATTTGGTAGAAGCGGAAGGCGGCAAGCCTTTCGACTATGACAGACGCGCAGAGCAGTCTTTTGCGGATTTTATCAGCAATGTGAAGGACGTAAAGACCGTAAATCTCTGTGCTGAGAATAACAACTGAACGGAGAAATATAAAATGGAAATGGTATCTACGATTACGACCCTCATCTCGAATGTTGTCACCTTTGCCGGTGGCCTTCTGCTGCTGTTCGGCGCGGTGACGCTGGGCACCAACCTGAAGGACCACAACGGTCCCGGTATCAGCAGCGGTGCATGGGCAATGGCAGGCGGTGTGCTGATTATTGCGGTTGCCACCTACTTCGGCACGCTGACAGTCGGGTAAAGGAGGGCTGCGCTATTTTTGAAGATACAATACGCAGCCAGTTGGAGGGCATTTCTGCCACGGTCAACTCTATGGGACAAAATTCCGGTTTGCTCAGCAGCCTGACTGACTGGAACAGCACCTTGGCGGGCTATGCTGACAGCATAAGCACCGGCGTGGTCATGCCGGTGGCGCTGACCCTGCTGGCGCTTTTTATGATTCTGGAGTTGTACAATGCCACCCAGCGTATTGCCATGAACGGCAGCAACAACGCTTTTACGATCCAGCAAATCGCACTGGTTATGCTGAAAATTGTTGTTTGCCGGTGGGCGGTAGTACATACAACGGAAATCCTGAACGCACTCTTTGAAATCGCATCCACCGTGACTACGGGCATATCCGGTTATGTCGGCAGCGGCGAAGTCAATACGACCGTTGATATTGAAAATGCTATTGCTGCACTGCCGGGCGGCATTGGCAATATGCCAGTGGCGCTGGAGCTGATGGTCGTGGGCTGGATGCTGCGCATTGTGAACATCGTAGTCAACACCATTGTGGCAGCACGCTTTATAGAGCTGTACGTCTACAATGCGATGGCATCGCTGTCCATAGCCACACTCTGCTATCAGGAGCTGCACGGTATTGCAGTGAACTTCCTCAAATCCTACCTCGCGGTTGCCTTGCAGGGCGCAGTGCTGTATCTGGTCATCGGCTTTTATCCGGCACTGGCCGGTTCGCTGGGCACCGGTGGCAGCATCACGGAGCAAGCGTGGGCAATGCTGGGGCAGTCGGTGATTCTGCTGGTGGCAGTGTTTATGAGCGGAAAGTTCACGAAAGCCATTACCAATGCAATGACCTAATACCATTTGGAGATTGAAAAGCTATGATTGCCACAAAAACAAACCTCGAAATTACAGAGTACAGAGAGAAGTTCTTTTTGGGGCTATCTCTCCGCCAGCTGGCCTGCTTTGCTGCGGCTGCGGTGCTGGCGATTGCGACCTGCTTTGTCTGTCTGCACTGGCTGCGGATGGATATGCAGGTCGTTTCTTATATCGTCATGGTGGAGGTGCTGCCTTTTTTGGGGTTGGGCTTTATCCACCGTGATGGTTATCCGTTTGAAAAGCTTGTGAAAATTTACTGGGCATGGCACAGCGAAAATGCAGCGGTGCCGATTCGCCCCTATAAGGAGAGTCGAAATGTTCAAAAGAAAAGAACTCGCAGAAATTCCGAATGTGAAACCTATTGCCGCCGAGACGAAAAAGCACTGCCCCGACATACACCTGGAGCACGACCAGAACAGTTTCAGCATCTCCTTCTC
>OLNQ01002920.1_pt1 | contig 14432 bp, 12 predicted proteins | sample 1672821 | NCBI WGS metagenome assembly OLNQ01 (sample SAMEA3136727, study PRJEB25190) | human gut metagenome | biome: human gut; feature: human-associated habitat; material: faeces | place: Austria | collected 2013 | reverse complement strand
CGAGTACCACAAGGTAGAACGGGAGCCCCGCATGGCCTTCAACAGAAAGTGAGGTTTTGTCATGGCTTTTCGGAACATTATCGTTGAAAGCCCTGCTGTCATCTCCCTGCGGAGGGAACAGTTGATCATCCGGACCGACAGTGACCACTCCGTGGCCATTGAGGATATTTCTGCGCTTTTGCTGGAAAGCCGCCAGACCACCATCACAACAGCCGCACTGTCCCGCTTGGGACAGTGCGGCTGTGCCGTTTTTGTCTGCGACGAAAAGCATCTGCCCTGCGCGGTCCTGACGCCGTATCAGCAGCACAGCCGGGGGTTGCCCGTTGTGCGGATGCAGATCGCCATGACTGAGCCGGCGAAAAAGCGCCTGTGGCAGAGCATCGTCAAGGCCAAGATCTTAAATCAGGCCATCTGCCTGCATTTGACCGGCCACGCCTCACAGGCGGAGACCCTCCGCGCCATGGCGGAGAAGGTTCGTTCCGGCGACAGTGAAAATGTGGAGGCAGCCGCGGCGCAGTTCTATTTCCCCGTGCTGTTTGGGGAAGGCTTTACCCGCGGGGAGGATAACGGTGTCAACGCGGGGCTGAACTACGGCTACGCGGTTTTGCGGGGGTGTATCGCGCGCTATTTGGCGGTATATGGTTTTCTCCCCTCACTTGGGCTGCACCACCGCAGCACGCTGAACGCCTTTAATCTGGCGGATGATCTGATCGAGCCGTTCCGCCCGGTAGTTGACCTTTTGGCAGCGCGCAGCATAACCGAGGACGAGGAGTTGTCTTCCCCGCAAAAAAGGCTCTTATTCAACTGCCTGAATCTGGATATTCTCTCCGGCAAGCAGCATCACAGCGTATCCTATGCCATTGAGCGGCTGGTGCAGAGCTTAAGCCGCTCTGCGGAACGGCCCGAAGCAGGTCTTTTACTGCCAACGCTGCTGGAAACAGAGCAGCACCGCTATGAATAAGTTTATGAGGATCATGGTGTTTTTTGACCTGCCTGTCAAAACGAAGGCACAGCGCAGGGAGGCCACCCGCTTCCGTAATTTCTTGTTGGCGGACGGATACCATATGCTGCAATACTCCGTCTATGCCCGGGTCTGCAACGGCATGGATGCGGTGGAAAAGCACCGCCAGCGCGTAAAGCAGAATTTGCCGGAGAACGGCGCGATCCGCCTGATGGTCATCACGGAGAAGCAGTACGAGGCGATTGATATACTTTTAGGAAAATTAACGGAGGCGGATGACAAATTTCAATGCGAGCAGCTTTCGATTTTTTGAAAGAAAAGTCGCCCAAGGCATTGCCTTGAGCGACTTTTCCGGTAGCCTAATTATACCATACCAAGAACTACCAGGGAACTACAACACCAAGTTCGATGTTTGCAATATTATCTAAATTATACCATACCAAGAACTACCAGGGAACTACAACGGGAAAAACGGCTGGTTTATCAGTTTCCCGATTATACCATACCAAGAACTACCAGGGAACTACAACACGGTTGTCAAGTGGTGTTCTATCTAACGTGAATTATACCATACCAAGAACTACCAGGGAACTACAACATAGATGCTGACACCGTTCAACACCATGTCATTATACCATACCAAGAACTACCAGGGAACTACAACGCAACGACATTGTTATAGTGGATGATCCTAATTATACCATACCAAGAACTACCAGGGAACTACAACGGTGACGTGCTGCCGGAACTGACAGCAGAGATTATACCATACCAAGAACTACCAGGGAACTACAACTTTCCGTTTTCTGTGGCGCTGCTGCCCGGCGATTATACCATACCAAGAACTACCAGGGAACTACAACTACATGGATGAAGACACGTTGTTACACCATATTATACCATACCAAGAACTACCAGGGAACTACAACCGCTGCGATACGGCGGTGAATAACGGTATGATTATACCATACCAAGAACTACCAGAGAACTACAACATGGATCGTTCTGCTCCGCTGCCTGCCGCAATTATACCATACCAAGAACTACCAGGGAACTACAACATGCCCTTTCCGCTCAGGAAAAGAAGCGGAATTATACCCTGCAAGGATCTCACGGTCAGAACTCCCGCGCTGCTGCTCGGCAATTTTTGTGTTGCTTTTTTCGTCCGAAGTGGGTATAATAGTATCAGAAGGTTGAGCATTGCTCTTTCCGCTTTCAGCGGACGGGGTCACGTCGGCATGTAAAGTCCGCCGGGTGCTCGGCCTTTCGTTTTGCCGTTCGGCGCTGAAGCTATACACATATTCGCCATCACTCCGTTCCTTGACGTTGATCGTCACGCGGTACGGGGTGCTTTCTTTTGTACAGACGCCACACCATCACAAAAGCGCGTGCGAGCATCGCACGCGCTTTTCTCGTGAATGTGGAGATCTATAACCGTACTTCGACCTCCGGGAAAAGTTTTCTCCCGCTGCCGGCGCCGTAGTTTCCTGATGCCCACAACTTTGAACAAGGGCTGCATAACCAATAACAAAAAGAATAACCCGCCTCCCTCGCAACATTGAACACAGTGGGAGACCATTGCTTTTCATAAAAACGGCGCAGACCGTGGAACGGAACGGTTTTTACTCCGCCAACTCGAAGGTATCCCGCTGGTTCACGGCATCCAGCGCCAGCTGCGCCCGAGACAACGCATCAGCAGTCTCTTCGTAGTCCGCCTCCACCGCGGCCAGATCGTAGTTGGCATAGGTGTAGTCGATGATGTTGGACTGCCGCCCGTACTGCTCCTCCACCCGCTCCTTGGGCAGCCGCGCCTTCATTTCCGCCAGCTTGTTCTTCCGCTGGGTGAGCTGGGGGATATAGACCAGCATCTCGTCGATGGTCATGTGGAAGTCAGGGATAACGTGGGTAGCGTTGAACACATTGATGGCGTGCTTTACCTTGCGGATACGCTGCTCCAGCTCCGCCAGCCGATTCTGGGTGTCGGCATAGTCGTAGGCCGGGCGCACGGACTCCACATCCTCGCCCATGGCGGCGCGGAACTCCTTGCTGCGATTCTCCCGATCCAGCAGGGCGGCGTGCTCGTCGTGCAGCTTTTTCAGCAGCTTATTGGCCTGTGCAGAGGTGTATGTCATGGTCGTTCGTCCTTTCTCTTTTATAAATTTTCACTCTCATTATACATGATTTTGCGGCGCAAGTCCAGCAAAAGACGAGTGTATGCCCATCGTTCCGCCGTCTCCACCAAAATGTCGCTCCCGCGCCGTTCTCCCCCGCGTTCTCCAGACCGGACGTGGGGAGCTCGATACAAAAAAACCGTGCCCGGCCGGAGCCGGACACGGAATGAGGGGTAAACCCCATGGAAAAGACAAATTGTGCGGTTTGGTGCGCCTTACTTCATCTGCAGGCGGTTCTCGCTGTCCCAGCTGGTGATGTCCAGATTCCGGTACTGCCGGCGCAGACGGGTCAGCTCCTCGTTGTCACCGCCCAGCGCGGCAATGCGGTTCACCACAGCCAGATCGGCGGCGGACATGGGTGCGTCGCTGTCCGTACCACAGGCGGCGCAGTGATAGGTCTTCCCATCGTATGCTACATCGCTGCTGCCGCAGACAGCGCAGCGGATCGTTTTCGTTACCAGTGCCATAATTCGTTACCTCCATATATTTCAAATTTTCCTGTCGACAATAGAATCATAGCACAGGATTTATTATTTGTAAAACGCATTATTGTACTTGCAACTATGAGTAAATGTATGATAGAATAAATCAAGAAACGAGGTGAGCGCATGAGCATAACCAAATATCAGATGTTCCTGAAGACGGCGGCCTGCGGCAACTTCTCCAAGGCGGCGCAGGCGCTGAACTTCACCCAGTCCGGCGTCAGCCACGCGGTGCAGTCGCTGGAGGAGGAGCTGGGCGTCACGCTGCTGAGCCGCAACCGAGGCGGCGTGGTGCTGACAGCGGATGGCCGGGCGCTGCTGCCGGAGATCGAAAAGCTGTGCGCCGCCCACCACGCGCTGATGCAGTCGGCAGCCAGTCTGCGGGGCATGGACGCCGGTCTTGTCAAGGTCGCCACCTTCTCCAGCGTGTCGGCCCAGTGGCTGCCGTCCATCCTCAAGAGCTTCGGCGGACAGTACCCCAGCATCGAGTTTGACGTGGTCACCAGCGACTTCTACGAGCAGGTGGAGGAGTGGATCCTGAAGGGTACTGTGGACTGCGGCTTTCTGCGCTTGCCATCGGTGAAGCGCCTGCAGACCTACGCACTACATCGGGACGAGCTGCAGGTCATCGTCCCCTGTGACCACCCCTACGCCCGGACGAGCCCCTTCCCGGCGGAGGAGCTGGCGGAGGAGCCGTTCATCCAGCTGGAGGAGGGCGAGGACTACGAGATCCGGGCGGCCTTTGACGAGATGGGCGTGCGGCCCAACGTGAAGTACACCGCACGGGAGGACCGCACCATTCTGGCCATGGTATCCAAGGGGCTGGGCATCAGCCTGCTGCCGGAGCTGATGGTGCGCCACAGCCCCTACCCGGTGACGGCCTGCCGCCCGCCCATGACATTTTACCGGAACATCGGCATCGCGGTAAAGGACGAGAAGGCGCTGTCCGCCTCCACCCGCCGCTTTGTGGAGTACGTCCGTGGCTGGGTAGCGGAAAACGGCGGCAAGTAAAACAGCATGACGAAAAGGCCCTCCGGCTGCGCCAGAGGGCTTTTTATATCGTTTTTCAGGTGTTACAGCCGTTGACCGCCCAGATAGACGGCGCGGCGTGTATTTGCCAATAGCATACGCCCTTTTCAGGATGAAATGCAAGGAAATCTTCCGCGGCTGACACGGCCGTCTGCGCCGCACATTAGATAAAGGACATGAACAGCAGCAATATGATGAGGAACCCGAAATTGAATGCAGAGAACTGCCAAATATAGCTTTTTGTCTTGTCCGGGTTGTGGCGCACATACTCGCGGAATGTGATAAGGCTTGCCAACGACGCAATCAGTGTTCCCACGCCGCCGATATTTACGCCAACCAGCAGATCCGGATAGTTGTCCGTAAACTGCGAGAGCAGGATCGCCGAGGGTACGTTACTGATGCACTGGCAGCTCAGTGTACTGAACAGCAGCGTATTGCGTGCAAGAAGTGACGAGAAGAAGTTTCGTACCACTTCGATCCGTCCCATATTTCCGGCGAAGATGAAGAAAAATACAAACGTAAGCAGCAGCGGGTAATCCACCATTTTTAGTGCTTTTGGATCCAGGAACAACAGGGCGGTAGGGATCACGATCAGACCGACCCAGTACGGTATTCCGCGGAAAACAATGACGATTGCCAGCGTGAACAGCAGAAGGTAGACAACTGTACGCCACGGTGTGACCTCCAGACGCTTATTCTCCAGTTCCATTTCCTCCGGTTTCACAAACACAATGCAGCATAAGGTGATCAGCGCGACAGAAATCGCGAAGGGCGGCAGCATGATTGTGACAAATTCACCGTTGGGAATGTTGAACTTCGTGTACAAAAACAGATTCTGCGGGTTTCCGAACGGCGTCAGCATGCCGCCCAAATTCGCGGCGATATTCTGCATGATAAAGGTGAACGCCATGTATTTTTCTTTTTGCGTGGAGGACAGCACAAAATACCCCAGCGGCAGAAACGTCAGCAGCGCCATATCGTTTGCGATCAGCATAGAGCCGATGAACGTGATATATACCAGTATCAATACACACATCCTGGCGTTTTTGAACTGCTGCACGACTTTTCTGGCCAGCATATAAAAGAAGTTGATATTTTTCAGCGCACACACCACCGCCAGCACGCAAAACAGGCAGGTCAATGTTTTCAGGTCAAAATACCCCAGGTATGTGCTGTCCACAGGGACGATGAAGCTCGTCACCACTGCCGCAAAAAGGGCGACAAGCATAACGACATTCTTTTTCGAAAATGCCACGAAGCTTTTCACTTTTTCTTGAGATAACAGATTCATTAAATGTTGTCCTTTGCTTGAATACGATCCTGCCGGATCTTGTTGCGGATGCAATAGTCATAGATCGCGGAACCTTCATTGCAGTATACGACCACCGTCTTTTCGCATCCGTCAAACAGTCCCCAACCCAATTCCACGACCGAGTCAGGAATGATGATTTTTTCCAAACTTGTGCAGCCCCGGAAGGCGCAATCGTCGATCCGCTCCACGCTGTCCGGAATCTCCAGCTCATCCAGCAGTGAGCAGTTGCTGAACGCGCCTTCACCGATCTCGCGGACACTGTCGGGAATGGTGATGCGGTTGAGCTTCTTGCTCTCACAAAACGCCCAGTCGCAAACGTGCACAACGCTGTCCGGGATGTCATACTGTACCTCTCTGCTGCTGGCGGGATAGGCGATCAGGATGGACTTGTTTTTATTAAACAGCACATGGTTGCTGCCATCACGCTTGATGGGGGCAGATTTGTAGTATTTGTTCTTGCTGTCCACCTGAATAGATCTGATGGCGGAGCAGCCTCTGAAGGGGGCGTCACCGATATTGGATACTGTTGAGGGAAGCTGCACCTTTATCAGCGACGTACAATTCTTAAAGGTGGCCTTGCCAATTTTTCTGACGCCTTCCTGCATATTGATCTCGGTAATGCTGGTACAGCCGTTGAACACCAAGTCGTCGATCTTCGTTACCGTCTCCGGCAGAGTTATGGAGGTGAGCCCCACACAATCGGCAAACGCACTTTCTCCCAAAATGGTCAGGTTCGCGGGCAGTCTGATACTCTTCAAGCTGCGGCAGCTGTTGAATACACCGCCATAGATCTCCGTGATCCCATCGGGAAGCTCCACCTCTTCCAGTGCAGAACAGTTTTCAAATGCACGCTCACCGATCTTGATGCAGTTATTCCGTACCACCAAGGATTTCATGCTGACGCAGTCTCTAAAGGCGCTGGTGTGAATTTTGACCGTTTTTTCCGGTACATCCATTTCCTCCAAATTGCGGCATCCTCTGAAGCTTTCCTCCCCGATCTCTTCAAGGGTCGACGGCAATTTGATGTGGTGCAGGCGGATGCGATCCTTGAACGCACCGTCAGCAATGATGCGGATCCCCTCGTCGATCTCAATGTCCGTGCCGTTGTCCTCGCACCGCTCGACGACATCATTGTTCTTGGTCAGGCGATCCATTGCTGTGGCAGGCAGGTCGCGTACCATCGCCCGGACCAGCTTATCCAGATTATCTGTGGTACTGTGGTGCGTATTCGCAAAAAGAAGCTGGAATGCCGGCGGAAGCTCCACGTTATCAAGATAAATGGGGTACAGCCGCTTTCCGTTTTCTCGTGCAACAATGATCTCCATGCCGCAGAAGGGCGAGGCCATGGAATTTTGGGATACGAACACCAGGATCGCATCCGCAGCCTCGATCCGCACACGCAATTCGTCGCGGAAATCATTTCCGTTTTCGCAGGATTCATCATACCAGATCCTGTATTTCTTGTCGTACAGGGCATCCAAAACGGGGTACACTCTGTTGGAGTCTTTGTGCGAGTAACTCACAAACAGATAGGGCTCCTTGTTTCCCGTCTAAATCCAAGCAGTGTCACCCCCGCTATGCGCCCCGCCCTCCCATATGAAAAAAGCACCGTGCAGCGCATCAAGGCCACACGGTGCTTCTTATTTACATCCGCATTCAAGTCTGCTCCAGGCAGTTCTCATCAAATGCCACCTCCGCACCGCAGAGGTTGTCCAGCAGCGTATCGTTGTCGTAGAAAGCGCTCTCATGGACCCGCAGAGTCATCCAGTCGCCCGGCATCTCCGCCAGCCGGATGGCGGTGCCGTTGCGGATAAAGCGACCGCCGTAGATATTGCTGCTCCAGGAGCTGCTGCCATTGGTGTCGATGCACAGCGCCACGCCGTTACGGCTGAAATCGGAGCGCTGCACCCAGATCCAGCCGCCGTCCGCCGCCAGCGCACCCACATCCCAGCCGGAGATCTCGCAGTGATCGAGATAGGTGGGCGCCTGCGCCTTTATACCGGTGCCGCCGCTGCCCCGGAGCCGGCAGCCCTGCAGCACCACGTGCATACCCACCACCGTATTCTCCGGCAGCCGCTCCACCGTCACCGGCGAGGCAAAGGTGGTACCGTCGTCATGGGCCACCAGCTTCACGGGACGCCGGATGGTCAGCGGCTGGTCATACGTCACCGCCGGCAGATAGATGGTCACAGCCGTCTCAAAGCTGACCTCCCCGGTCAGCCTGTCCAGCAGCGTCTGCAAGGCCTCCGTCGTGTCCAGCGCCGTGTCCTCCCAGCTATACGACTGGACGGGCTGCTCACCGCACTCCACCACCTGCCGCAGGGTGATCTCGTCGCCGTTTTTCATATACAGCGTCCAGATAATATCGTTATAGGTGCATTTGCTGGTGACATGGTGCTCGTGGGCGTACAGCGCTCCGGCGTCGGCGTAGTTGTCTGTGGCTGCGTCCACCACGCAGGCGTCGCCCTCCTGTGCCACGGCCTGAATGGTATGACGCTCCACCAGCGCCGAAAACGCCGCGCGCACGTCATCCTCCCTGTCATCCGCCTTCACCACAAACAGGCACAGCGGGCTGCTGCCCTCCTCACCCCGGAGCAGCAGCTCCTTCCGGTGGCTGGCGGGCACACCGCCGCCGTCAGGCTGCGGACTGAAGCAGGCAAATACATGGTAGAGCGTACCGTCCGCCCCGTCGTACCACACCTGCCCCGTGTCCTGCTTCAGCGTACCCTCCAGGCTGTCCGGCTGCTGAGGATCCGGCACAGGCGGGTCATATCCGACGGCTCCGCCACCGGCCAGCGCCCAGATGCCCGCCACCGCCAGCAGCAGCGCTAACGCCGCACAGAGCCATACCCGGCGGCGCTTCCTGCCGCCGTTGGACGGCGGCGCCACTACGGACCGGCGCTCCATCTGGCTGGCCGTGCAGCAGGGGCAGAAGGAGGCCTCCTCCGGCAGCACGGCGCCGCATTTGATACAATACTTCTCTTTTTTCACAGTGACCTCACAAAGCGTCCCGCAGCTCCAGCACATCGTGGAACCGCTGGTCAGGATTCATCATGGTACAGCGGCGGACGATCCGCCCCGCACGACCCTCCGCCAACCGGCGGGAGGGGTGCTGCCCCGTCAGCATCACGTTCAGCAGCACGCCCAGCGAATAGATATCCGCCCTGCCGTCCGTCTGGGACATACCAAACTGCTCCGGCGCCGCATATCCGGTGGTACCCAGGATCACCGTGTCGGCGGGATGCTCCGGCTTGACGATGCGGGAGGCGTCAAAGTCGATGAGCACCGCGTCGCTGCCCCGGAGGATGACGTTGCTCTCCTTCACATCACGGTGTACCGCGCCCATGCTGTGCAGCACCCACAGCGCCCCGCAGATGTCCGCCGTTACCTTCCGCGCCTCGCTCCAGTCCAGCACGCCGCCCTCCAGCAGGTACAGCAGCGTGTCGCCCTGCACGTACTCCTCCAGCACCGCCACGCGGCCGCGGGACTCCGCCGCCTCCTCGATGCGGGGCAGGTAGGGGCAGTCCACTGTCAGGAGGCGGCGGTACACCTCGTCGCTGCCGTCGAAGCAGCGGAAGATATAGCGCTTGCCCGTGTCCCGATGACGCACCAGCGTCACCGTACCCCGCGCCCCGCGCTTGAGCACCTTGATCTCATCGAAATATGTCTCTACCGCCCGGATCAGCGTATCGTACACGACCGTCCCCCCTTTTCTATTTAGAAAGTATAGCGGTTCGCCGCATATCTGTAAAGGATTTTGCCTCTCTGCGGGGCGGAAAAAACGCTGGACTATGCAGCCTGCATATTGTTTTTCCCGCGAATATTGGTTAAAATAGGAAATAATAACATAAGAAGGACGGCTGCGCCATGATGGAGAAAAACACAAACCAGCTTCTGCACGAGCTGATGGATACCAACGATCTGGATCGCATTCTCTCGGAAAACACCGCCAGCTTCCGCGCAGGAAGCCTGCCCCATGCGCTGCAAGCACTGTTTGAGGCGCGGGACACCACCAAGTCGGCGCTGGCCAAGGCCTCCGGCATCAGCGAGGTCTATCTGCACCAGGTCTTTTCGGGACGGCGAACCCCCTCCCGCGACCGGCTTTTGTGCCTGTGTATCGGTCTGCACACCAGTCTGGAGGAAGCCCAGAGCCTGCTGGTACAGGCGCACCATGCGCCGCTGTACCCGCGGGAGCAGCGGGACGCCATCCTGATCTACGGACTGAGCCACGGCCTGACGCTGCCGGAGGTCAACGACGCCCTTTTTGAGATCAAGGCGGAGGCGCTCTGCTGACTGCCGCCGCTCCATACAGCAGAAGTCCCGACCGTTGGTCGGGACTTCTGCTGTTCTCTATCGCCTGGGGGACTTACTTACAGAATGGAGTAGTTGACGATCAGGCCGGCGAACACGATGGACACCATGCTCAGCAGCTTGATGAGGATGTTGATGGCGGGGCCGGAGGTATCCTTGAAGGGATCGCCCACGGTGTCGCCCACCACGCCTGCCTTGTGGCAGTCGGAGCCCTTGCCGCCGAAGTGACCGGCCTCGATGTACTTCTTGGCGTTATCCCACGCACCGCCGGCGTTGGCCATGTAGATGGCCATCAGGAAGCCGGTGACGGTGGCGCCGGCCAGCAGACCCACAACGCCCTTATAGCCCAGCACCATACCCACAACGATGGGGGTCACCACCGCGATGACGGTGGGCAGGACCATTTCCTTCAGGCTGGCCTTGGTGCAAAGATCCACGCAGCGTGCGTAGTCGGGATCGGCCTTGCCGTCCATCAGACCCGTGATCTCCTTGAACTGGCGGCGTACCTCCAGCACCACGCTCTGCGCGGCGCGGCCCACGGAGTTCATGGTCAGGGCGGCGAACACGAAGGGCAGGCAGGCGCCGATGAACAGGCCCACCAGCACCAGCGGATTCATCAGGGAGAAGTCGTTGAACGTGACCTCGGCAGCGCCCACCTCCTTGACCTTCTCGATGTAGGAGGCCATGAGAGCCAGCGCGGTCAGGGCGGCGGAGCCGATGGCGAAGCCCTTGCCGGTGGCGGCAGTGGTGTTGCCCAGAGAGTCCAGCGCATCTGTGCGCTTGCGGACCTCCGGCTCCAGACCGGCCATCTCGGCGATGCCGCCGGCGTTATCGGCCACGGGGCCGTAGGCGTCGGTGGCCAGCGTGATGCCCAGCGTGCTCAGCATACCCACGGCAGCCAGCGCGATACCGTACAGACCCATACCGGCGCTGGCAGCGCCGCCGGACAGGAAGAATGCCAGCAGGATGCAGACCGCCACGATGATGATGGGCATGGCGGTGGACAGCATACCCAAGCCCAGACCGCCGATGATGATGGTGGCAGCGCCGGTCTGGCTCTTGCCGCTCAGCTCCTGGGTGGGCTTAAAGGTGTCGGAGGTGTAATACTCGGTAGCCTTGCCGATGAGCACGCCGGCCACCAGACCGGACAGGATGGCCACATACAGGCCCCAGTGCTCCAGACCCAGCAGAGCCCAGACAAGGAAGAAGGAGATGATGGCGATGAGGATGGCGGACAGGTTGGTGCCGCGGGACAGCGCCTTCAGCAGCGTGCGCTGGTCAGCGTTCTCCTCGGTCTTGACGAAGAAAGAGCCGATGATGGAGCAGAGAATACCCACAGCCGCCATGACCATGGGGATGGCCATAGCCTTGAACGCTTGATCGGAGAAGGCGGCCACGCCCAGCGCGGAGGCGGAGATGATGGAGCCGACATAGGACTCGTACAGGTCGGCGCCCATGCCCGCCACGTCGCCCACGTTGTCGCCCACGTTGTCGGCGATAACGGCGGGGTTGCGGGGGTCATCCTCGGGGATACCGGCCTCCACCTTACCCACCAGGTCGGCACCCACGTCGGCGGCCTTGGTGAAGATACCGCCGCCCACACGGGCAAACAGCGCCATGGAGCTGGCGCCCATGCCGAAGGTCAGCATGGCGCTGGTGATGTCAGCCGCCTCCAGCTTGAATACGAAACGCAGCAGCGCGAACCAGACGGAGATGTCGAACAGACCCAGACCCACCACGGTGAAGCCCATGACGGAGCCGGCGGAGAACGCCACCCGCAGACCTCTGTTCAGGCCGTCGCGGCAGGCGTTGGCGGTGCGGCAGTTGGACTTGGTGGCGATGCGCATTCCCACGAAGCCGCTGAGACCGGAGAAGAAGCCGCCGGTCAGGAATGCGAAGGGTACGAACCACGTCAGCAGATGGCAGGCTGCCATGATGCACAGCACCACGATCATGCAGGCGAAGAAAATGCCGACGACGGTGTACTGCCGCCGCAGGTAGGCGTTGGCGCCCTCGCGGATCGAACGGGAGATCTTGCTCATCAGAGGGGTGCCCTCCTCAAAGCGCAGTACCCGCTTGCCCGTGAAAAGCGCAAACAAAAGCGCGATGACGGAGCCAACAAATGTGGCAAGGACCAGATACTTTTCCATGTGTGTTTTCCTCTTTCCTCCCCCTGTTGCAGGGGATATTCACTTTTTTGTTCCGCACAATATTATAAAAACATTCCAATTTCCCGTCAAATTTTCACACGGATTTTGTGCCTTGCTAAAAAAAAGTGTACGAGTGTCCGTCATTTTGACTGCAATTATTTTCTTATAAATAGACGCTTTTCATCCATCTTTTCTGTCGTTTTGCGCGATTTTAATTTTTCGCTTGACAGATTTCTGTCATTTTAAGCACCATATTTTCCAGTCTCATTTTGCAGCAAAAATTTTTTGTGCAACTTTTCCGGTGCAAAACAAAAAAAATCCCCGCAAAATGTAAGAAAAACCTTTTCCGTATATTTTTTGCATTTCACCGGCGCAAAATGATTTTCCACTCGCGTGTCGTTGTGGATTTGCACAAAGCTTTTTGTGACAAATTGACCGTCATAAAACAGCGGGAAAAGGAGCATCCCTCCGGATGCTCCTTTTTTGACAAATATATGCTTACTTGCGGGCCTTGCTGTCCACCACGTCGCGCAGCAGACCGCTGAACTCCGCCAGAGACATAGCGCCCAGATCCTCGCCGGTACGGGTGCGGACGGAGACGGTACCCGCCTCCATATCCCGGTCGCCCACCACCAGCATATAGGGGATCTTCTCCAGTGTGGCCTCACGGATCTTCTTGCCGATCTTCTCGTTGCGGTCATCCACCTCCACGCGGAAGCCTTGGCCGTCCAATGCGTCGGACAGCTCCTTGGCATAATCCAGCGCACGGTCGGTGACAGGCAGGATCTTCACCTGAACAGGAGCCAGCCATGCGGGGAAGGCCCCTGCGAAATGCTCGGTGATGATGCCGATGAACCGCTCGATGGAGCCGAACACAACACGGTGGATCATCACGGGCACGTCCTTGCCGCCGTCGCTGGTGGTATACTCCAGATCAAAGCGGCCGGGCAGCTGATAGTCCAGCTGAATGGTGCCGCACTGCCAGGTACGGCCCAGAGAGTCCTGAATGTGGAAGTCCAGCTTGGGGCCGTAGAACGCACCGTCGCCGGGGTTCACCACATATTCCTTGCCGATGGAGGTAATGGCGTCGGCCAGAGCGTTCTCTGCCTTCTCCCAGTCCTCCCGGGTGCCGATGTGGTCCTCGGGCATGGTGGACAGCTCGATCTTGTAGGGCAGGCCAAACAGAGAGTAGACCTCGTCGAACAGGCGGGCGATGCGGATGACCTCGTCCTTGATCTGGTCCTTAGCCAGCAGGATGTGGGCGTCGTCCTGAGTGAAGCAGCGGACACGGAACATGCCGTGGAGCGCGCCGGAGAGCTCATGACGGTGGACTAGGCCCAGCTCACCGTACCGCAGGGGCAGGTCTCGGTAGGAATGGGGTTCCAGCTCATAGACCAGAATACTGCCGGGGCAGTTCATGGGCTTGATGGCAAAGTCCTCGCCGTCAATGACGGTGGTATACATATTATCCTTGTAGTGATCCCAGTGGCCGGAGGTCTCCCACAGAGTCCGCTTCATGATCTGAGGAGTGGAGATCTCCACATAGTTCCACTTCTTGTGGACCTGACGCCAGTAGTCGATCAGGGTGTTCTTCAGCACCATGCCCTTAGGCAGGTAGAAGGGGAAGCCGGGGGCCTCATCCCGGAAAGCAAACAGGCCCAGTTCCTTGCCCAGCTTCCGGTGATCCCGGCGCTTGGCCTCCTCGATGCGCTCCAGATAAGCGTCCAGCTCCTCCTTCTTGGGGAAGGCGATGCCGTAGATCCGCTGCAGGGTCTCCCGGTTGGAGTCGCCCCGCCAGTAGGCGGCGTTGCAGGCCAGCAGCTTGATGGCATTGCCCTTTACCCGGCCGGTGGAGTCCAGATGGGGACCGGCGCACAGGTCGGTGAACTCGCCCTGCTTGTAGAAGGAGATGGGAGCATCCTCCGGCAGATCCTGGATCAGCTCCACCTTGTAAGGCTCGCCCTTCTCCTCCATGAACTTAATGGCTTCCTCGCGGGGCAGCTCGAAGCGCTCCAG
>OLNQ01002911.1_pt1 | contig 14447 bp, 10 predicted proteins | sample 1672821 | NCBI WGS metagenome assembly OLNQ01 (sample SAMEA3136727, study PRJEB25190) | human gut metagenome | biome: human gut; feature: human-associated habitat; material: faeces | place: Austria | collected 2013 | reverse complement strand
TTTCCTTATGCAGAATATCGATGCATCCGCACTGGCCGCCGCAAAGGCCAAGCTCGACGCCGCCGAGACACGCTCTGCCGTGAGTCTTACACACAGCAGATAACACAAAAAGGATAGAACAGAAAATACACCGGCAATTACCGTCATACGAAATCCCGACAAAACCGTCTGACCTTCCACCGTAACATAAGCAAGCATCGGTGTTCCTGCTCCAATTACGAGCCCGGCAAGAGTTGCTCCGACCGTCCGCCAGGTTGAGAGCTGCGCACGGTCCTTTGCCTCGGCAGAAATTGCCGAAGCCATCGAACCATACGGAATATTAACCGCGGTATAAAAAATCGATCCCCACAAAATATACGTGACAACCATCCAGCCTACCTTAAACCAATATGGCATACCGGCAAATGCTGACTGGTAAATCAAAAAACTGGAAATCGCAACCGGACCACACATCCGCCTTATCCATGGGCGAAATTTTCCGTCCTTCCCCGGTTTACTCCGATCCACAATCTGTCCCATTGTAATGTCCGTGAATGCATCTAAAAAACGAGCAGCCATCATTAACATTCCCACCACACCGGCACCAATTCCCATAACGTCTGTATAAAATTTCAACATGAAAGCCGATGATAAGATAAAAGTAAAATCATTTCCGAAATCGCCAAACATATACCCGATTTTATCACGCATACCAAAGGGTCTGATTTGTTTATCCATTTAAATTCTCCTTTTTAATTTCGTTTAATTTCATATTCAGACTTTCTAAAAAGCCATCCGGTGCCATCGCCCCAAGCATTTCCTTCATACTTTCCAACTTCATTTTTTTCATCATATCCCACATGCCTTCCCCTTTTGCAAGTGTCATACCGGTAATCAATTTCATCGCTTTCGTGACAAGTTCCATCGCCTCATCATTTTCACTGATTTCCTCTAACGTACAGCGGATATGATAACGGTCCTCCGGATATTTCATTTCCTCTGAAAGATTTAGCGAACCAACCTCCTGAAACCAGTTTGCCACGCCTTCTTCCCTCTCACTGGCTTCCGGGAATACATAGCTTTCCGGCTCTTTTTCCACCCTATCAATCGTCACAGCATCCCATACATCTCCTGCCTTCACAAGAATTGCATTTTTTCCTCCACTAAGAGAAATCGGGAAAGATGCCACATGACGTTTTACCTCATTTACCGCCATTTCTTCCCCATTCACAAAAAGTGTCACTCTTTCCTGATTTGTATACACGCGGATTTGGGTATTTTCCCCAGAGCGGAGCGAATACCGCTTATCACAGATATGAACCATCGGTTCTGGATTCCAGTACGCCTTGTATAGGTAAAAACTATCCTTTTTAATTTTTCTGTCCATCGTTACAAGGCCTTTGTTATTTCTTCCCGTCACACCGCCTTCTGAACGTGCGGCACACCCAAAATCAAACATATTCCATACATATGAGCAGAAAATCCAAGGGCGTCTCTCTAACATATGAGCCATATATTCGTGGTATCCTGCCTGATATGCCTCGCTGTAATCTTTACACTTTGGATTTCCTCCCTGATAGGTAATGATTCCCTCACAGCCATACTCCGACAATCCGATGCAGCGGTTTGGATATTTTTCATGATACTCATCCATCCATGGACCATTGTCCTCTGTCTTTCCGCCATACCAGCCAAAATAATGGTTATAACTTTCCACATCGGTAATTTCATGCATCGGACCGTCTTTCGGCGTCATCGTCACATGAGCAATCGTCGTGAGACGGTATGGGTCAATCTTTTTAGCAAGTGCATTTAACTCCCTGTGATTCTCCACAAGCTTTTCAGAAATACCCCCAATCAAAATTTCATTGGAAATGCCCCAGAAACAAATGCTTGGATGATGGTCATTCTGATAAATAAGTTCCTTTAACTGGGTTATACAGTTCTCATGTGCTAAAGGGTCTTCATTCATCACGCTGATAAAAGGAATTTCCGCCCAAACAACAAATCCTCTTTTATCACACTCGTTATAGAACTCCTGTGCGTGCTGGTAATGGGCAAGACGCACCGTATTTGCCCCGATTTCTTCAATCAGCTCAGCATCCCGGATGTGATCTTCTTTTGTAAGTGCATTTCCCTGATACAATTTATCCTGATGCCGGCTCACGCCGCGCAGCGGCACACAATTTCCATTTATTAGGAAACCGCGCCCGGGATCACAGCAAAAAGTCCTTACACCAAATTTAAGTTCCACTTCATCCAAGCATTCGTTATTGCGCATAATGAGTGCCTTTAGCGTATACTGATAGCTATTTTTAATATCCCAGCGGTGCGGTTTATAAAGAGGAATGGAAGTATCCGGTGAGTCCGCCGGACGTGCTGCACTTGCCACTTCTTTTCCATCTTCATCAAAAATCTGGTAAATCACCTGATTATCTTTTTCCACCCCGCAAATCTTTGTTCGGATGTGAAGCATAAAATCCTCTTTATCCCACGAAGCTGGTTCTGTGGCAGCATGGATTCCCAAATCTCCGTAGTGTAACAGTTCAAAATGCGTTTCCGGCACGCAAATCAGATGTGCGCCACGATACAACCCGCCATAAAAAGTAAAATCAGCCGACTGCGGATAAATCGCATCACATTTTTCATTGCTGCACCAAATTGCTATCGTATTAAATTCTTCGGTACATTTTTCCGTAATATCGGCTCGAAACGCTGAATAGCCCCCCTCATGGCTCACAACGAACTCACCATTTACAAACACTTTTGCCTGCTGCCCCGCCGCCGGTATTTCCAAAAATAAACGAGAATACTTCGCAGACGGCTCCCACTTATCCAACATTTTTACATACCAGTAACTGCCTCTGTCATATGTTCCATCTCCCTTTTGTCCATCCAGTGCATTCCATGTGTGAGGCAGTGAAACAAGTTCTCCCTCTCCCGGTCTTGCCTCCGAAACATCTACATCCGCATGAATAAACCACCAATTCTCATTAAAATCTAAAATCTGACGCATTTTTTATTCCTCCATTGAATCGTTCTCTTTTTACTTATACCCAAAAAAAAAGAAACTATCCGTTTATGCCATCGTTTCGCATAAATTGATAGTTTCTTTTTCAATTCAAATTTTAATTAACGCGCCAGCGCATTCATAACCGCTTCTCTCTCGCTGTAATGGTATTTCACACCATTGATTTCCTGATATTCTTCATGACCTTTACCAAGAAGAATAATCATATCGCCATCCTCAGCATGGTCAACTGCATAATTCACAGCCTCCTGACGGTCCGGAATCACCACATACTCACCGTTTGTCTTTGCCAGACCAACCTCAATATCTTTTACAATATCCATTACGTCTTCCGTTCTCGGATTATCACTTGTCACAATTGCAAGTTCCGCCAGATTTCCAACGGCCTCTCCCATCTCGTAACGGCGCAGTTTACTTCGATTGCCGCCACATCCGAAAATAGCAATAATCCGGTGCGGATTGTAACCACGCAGAGTCTTTAGCACACTCTCGGTACTCACACCATTATGCGCAAAATCAATCAATACGGAAAATCCTCTGCCGGTCGGAACATTTTCCACACGGCCACGCACTTTTACGTGCTCAAGCGCGTGCAGAATCACCTCTTCCGGCATTTTCAACAGAGCACCGGTACACGCCGCACACATTCCATTGTAAATATTAAAACGTCCCGGCAGACCAACGATGATATCTCCGTTCAAAAGACCATTCGCATGGAATTTCATGCACAGATTTCCCTCGTTATTCACATGCTCAATTTCCGTTGCCGTCATATCCGCATCTTCTATTCCATATGTTTTAATCTCACAGGTCGCATCTTTTATCATTTCTTTCCAGTGCGGGTCATCACGATTTACAATTCCGACGTCACACATCGTAAACAGACGGCTCTTGCAGTACAAATACTCATTAAAATCTGCATGCTCATTTGGTCCAATGTGGTCCGGTGTAATATTGGTAAAAATACCATAATTAAAATGCATTCCTGCCACACGGTCCATCTTGATTCCCTGTGAGCTGACTTCCATTACCATATACTCGCACCCGGCATCCACCATATCTTTAAAATATCTCTGCAAATCATAGGATTCCGGCGTTGTATGCTCCGTCGGTGTCACCTTGCCGGCAATTGCCACACCAATTGTACCAACAATTCCGCACGTTTTCCCGGATTTTTCAATAATATCACGAATCATATATGTGGTTGTCGATTTTCCTTTTGTTCCTGTAATTCCAATCGAAATCATCTTCGATGCTGGATAATCAAAATACGCCTGGGATAAAAGACTCAGCGCTGCTCTGCCATTTGCCACACGAATCACCGTAATACTTTCATCTATGGACTCAATCTCTTTTTCCACAACAAGCACCGATACGCCTTTTTTCACAACATCCGGAATGTATTTATGACCATCGACAACCGTTCCTGCAATGGCAACAAACAACATTCCCTCTTTGATTTTTCTGGAATCATATGCGATGTCTGCCACTTCCGTATCAAGGCTTCCCTGTACCAGTTCGTACTCGATGTGCTCCACTAATTTACTTAACTTCATTTCGCCGACCTCCCTTTACTCGATTAATTGATAATGTTTCAATGCCTTCTCAATCCCATCTTCCATCACAGCCGCTGTTACATAATCGACCGACGGAAAAATATCCGGATTGCCGCTTCCCATTGCAATGCTGATGCCGGTAAAATCAAGCATCGGCAAATCATTTGTACTATCACCAATTCCTACCGTATGCGCTCTGTCAATTTCTAAGCGCTTACAAAGGAAATCAATTCCGGTCGCCTTTGAATAACCTTTTGGCACAACCTCATAAAAAGTCGGGTCACGTAAAATAAAATCAAACGTGTTTTCCCATTGTTTCTTAAATGATTTCATGTCACTGCTCTCATCAAACCAGAGTGCCATTTTATCAAAATTCAAATTGGCATCCTCCCAGAACAACTGGCATTTTGCCGAAAATGTTCCATTTTCCTCAAAGATGGATTTCACAACCGGCATCCAGTAATCTCTGCGAAAATATGCCGTCTCCTGACCTTCCAAAACACCATCGATATGATAGCGCGTCAGAGAATTGGCAACTTCTCTCTGCAATTCTTTCGGTAATGTTGCATGAAGCAGTTCTTCCCCGTGATAAAATATATTCGTACCACAGCCACCTACCACACCATCAAAACCAATTTCCAAAATATCCTTTGGCCAGATGGACTTGCAGCGTCCGGTACAAAGAAACAGTAAATGTCCGTTTTTCTTTGCCTGATGCAGGGCACGCACCGTACTCTCCGGCACGATTCCCTCTTTTTCATCTAACAAAGTTCCATCAATATCGAAAAATAACATGTATTGTTCCATCGCTTATTCTCTCTCATCTATTTCACGGAAATCCACATGACTTCCTACGTATTTGTACGCCGGTCGAATAATTTTACCCTTGTTTACCAACTCTTCCAGACGATGTGCACTCCATCCGGAAATACGGGCAATCGCAAAAATCGGAGTAAATAATTCTCTCGGAATACCAAGCATAGTATATACAAAACCACTGTAAAAATCAACATTTGCACAAACCGGTTTATAACGCAAATGTGCTTTCATAATCAAATCTTTGGACACTTCTTCCACTGTTTCATACAGATGAAATTCATCCATTTTACCTTTTGCCTCCGCCAGTTTTTTTGCATAGCGTTTCAAAATCACGGCACGAGGGTCAGACAATGTATAAACCGCATGTCCCATTCCATAAATCAGACCGGATTCATCAAAGGCCTCGCGATTCAGAATTTTATTCAAATATTCTTTAATCTGCTCTTCATTATTCCAATCCTTGCAGTGCTCTTTAATGTCATCAAACATCTGCAGAACTTTTAAGTTGGCACCACCATGACGTGGTCCCTTCAGTGAAGCAATGGATGCTGAAATCGCAGAATATGTATCTGTGCCGGAAGACGTTACTACATGATTGGTAAACGTCGAGTTATTACCGCCGCCATGTTCTGCATGAATGACAAGTGCAATATCTAAAACTTTCGCCTCTAACTCCGTAAATTTACCGTCCTGTCTTACCATCTGCAAAATATTTTCTGCAATTGACAAATCTTTATCCGGTGTACGGATGTATAAATTATCATCAAATCCAAAATGACGGTATGACAAATACGCATACACCGCAATCAACGGAATTTTGCCGATTAACTGCAAAGACTGGCGCAGTACATTTGCCACGGAAATGTCGTCCGGATTCTCATCATACGAATACAGTGTCAGCACACTTTTCTGCAGTGCATTCATAATGTTTGCACTTGGTGCTTTCATAATCACATCACGAACAAACTGACCGGAAAGCTCCTGAAGACTGGTTAATACCTCTTCAAAATCCTTTAACTGAGTATGTGTCGGCAGTTCGCCAAACATCAGCAAATAGGTTGTCTCCTCGAAAGCGAATCGGCGATTTTCAAAACTTTTTACAAGGTCCATTACATTATATCCCTGATAATAAAGTTCTCCGTCGCAAGGAATCTTTTTGCCGTTTTTCAAGCGGTATCCACAGACATCTGAAATCTCTGTCAATCCGGTAAGTACTCCTTTACCATTCGAATTGCGAAGTCCCCTCTTCACATCATATTCGTTATACAAATCCTGGTTAATGGCACCGGACACCATACAGTAATTCACCAGATTTTCAAATTTGCCATTTAACTTTTCTCCCAGTTCCATCATTGAGTGATTATCCAAACCAAATCCTCCTTCTTTTGGACTCTTGTCATAGTCGAAAAAAGAGGATAGGACACTTCATTTTCGGACCTATCCTCTTTGACTATGACATTATACTACATGTTAATCAAAAATGCAAATCATGTTAATGATTTTTCATCACCCGCATTGAGTTCAAAATTGCCAAAACAGATACACCGACATCGGCAAATACAGCTTCCCACATATTCGCCACACCAATTGCACCAAGCAAAAGTACAACTGCTTTTACGGCAAGGGCAAATACAATGTTCTGCTTTACAATGCGAAGTGTTTTTCTAGAAATCAGTACGGTTGACGCAATCTTTCGAATATCATCATCCATCAAAACGACGTCTGCCGCCTCAATTGCTGCATCGGAACCAAGACTTCCCATCGCAATACCAATATCTGCACGAGTCAAAACCGGTGCGTCATTGATGCCGTCACCGACAAAGGCAAGACGTTCTCCATCTTTTTGTGCAGAAAGAAGTTTTTCCACCTCATCCACTTTATCACCGGGGAGAAGTTCAGCATGCACTTCATCCAGTTTCAACTCATCTGCCACATGTTTCGCAGTTTTTTCTCTATCACCGGTCAGCATGACGCACTTCTTCACGCCAACATTTTTCATCTTATGAATCGCCTCTGCTGCACCCTGTTTCACGGTGTCGGAAATCACAAGTGCCCCTAAAAAGGTCTGCTCCTGACCCACATAGACAACCGTTCCGGCGCTTTCACACGGCTCATAAGCAATCGACTGTTTTTTCATCAGCTTTTCATTGCCGACATAAGTCATCACACCATCTACGAGAATCTGAACTCCGTGGCCGGCAATTTCAACCGCCTCTGACACACGGCTTCTCTCAATTTCTTTTCCATATGCCTCGATAATCGAACCGGCAATCGGATGGTTTGAATAGCTCTCGCCAAGTGCGGCTACTTCCAATAATTTATCTTCTGAAACACCACCGGCAGGTTTCATTTCGGTTACTTTAAATTCGCCTTTTGTCAGTGTTCCGGTCTTGTCAAATACAATGGTAGTCATCTCTGCAACCGCCTCTAAGAAGTTACTGCCTTTTACCAAAACACCAATCTTAGATGCAGCACCGATACCGCCAAAGAATCCGAGCGGCACCGAAATCACCAGTGCACACGGACAGGAAATAACAAGGAAAATACATGCTCTCTGAATCCACTCAGCGAATCCTCCGCCTAAAATAAGCGGTGGAATCACAGCAAGCAAAACTGCTCCAATCGTAACGACCGGCGTATAGTATTTGGCAAATCGGGTGATGAAATTCTCAACCTTTGCCTTTTTACTGCTTGCATTCTCAACCAATTCCAAAATTTTGGCAACCGTTGAATCATCAAATTCCTTTGTGGTACGGATTTTCAGCGTTCCGCTGCCATTGACGCAGCCACTGATAATCTCATCGCCCTCTGACGCTCTTCTCGGTACCGACTCACCCGTAAGTGCCGCCGTATCAATTAACGATTCGCCCTCTATAACAACACCATCGAGAGGAATTCTCTCGCCCGGCTTTACAACAATAATCGTACCGACTTCTACATCATCCGGGTCTACTGTCACTAATTTCCCATCTTCTTCTATATTCGCATATTCCGGACAGATGTCCATCATTTCCGTAATGGATTGTCTGGATTTTCCAACCGCATAACCCTGGAACAATTCACCGACCTGGTAAAACAGCATTACAGCAACAGCCTCTAAATACTCACCAACGCCAAATGCACCAAAGGTGGCAATCATCATCAGAAAGTTTTCATCAAAAATCTGTCCATGGGAAATATTTCTCGCAGCCTTAAAAATAATGTCATATCCGACAATCAGGTACGGAACGGCAAATATCAAAAGCTGTGCCCACCACGGCAGTGGCTCTAATACTCCCATATGCTCACAAACAAACAGGATAACAAATAGGACAAGGGAAATGATAATCCGAAGTCTCATTTTTTTCTGTTTTTTTGTCATACACTCATCTCCTACAAAAGAATCTGGCAATCCGGCTCAACTTTTGCACAAACACGGACAACCTCATCCATAATTTCATCAAAACGCGCATCATCGGCATCTACTGTCATCTTCTGTGTCATAAAGCTGACTACTGCATCGTTTACACCATCAATTTTCTTAATTGATTCTTCCATTTTTGCTGCACAGTTTGCACAATCCAAGTCCTGTAATTTAAATTTCTTTTTCATGATTCATTTCCTCCAATTCAATTATGTTATTCCGCAATATGGTCGATTCCCTGCTCGATAATCGTTCGCACATGGTCATCGGCCAGTGAATAAAACACCGATTTGCCCTCGCGGCGGCCTTTTACTAACTTATTCTGTTTTAGAATCTTTAGCTGATGCGAAATTGCTGACTGCGTCATATTCAAGGTTTCCGCTAAATCACAAACACAGACATCCTTCTCAAATAAAACAAACAAAATCCGGATTCTGGTCGAATCGCCAAACACCTTAAACAATTCCGCCAAGTCATACAATTCATCTTCACTTGGCATTTTATCACTCTCCGTTTCTGTAAATTTACATATGAACAATTATTCATATGTTCATTATATGCAGGATAACATAAAAAGTCAACCCCTATAATCATTTAATTTTTATTTTTATTTTCGCCGTCTTTTTACTGCCGTCACCCGCTGCTGCCTTTACATAAACCGTCTTTTTCTTTCCGGCCTTCTTTGCCTTAAAGACACCTTTTTTTGACAGGGTAGCATATTTATTATATTTACTCTTTGTAAATTTATAGGTAATCTTTGCATCTCCTGCGCGGTTTTTCGTCACTTTCAGCCACTTACTTAACTTTACTTTTTTACCGGCTTTCACCTTTTTCGACGAATATTTAAACTTTAGTTTTTTCACAATCACTGTCCGGGCACTGCTATTATCAGGTGTTATAGGATTATCCGTAACTACCGGGGTTGTCGGATTATTGGCTGCCGGTGTTGATTGTGCCTTTTGCGTCGGCGTAGTCACAGGCGCAGCCGTTGGTGTTGCCGTTGGTGCTGCCGTTGGTGCTGTCGTTGGTGCTGCCGTTGGTGCTGCCGTTGGTGTTGCCGTCATCGTCGGCATCGGCGTCGGTGTTGCTTTCGTAGAATCCCAAGTATCAGAAAACATCTTAATGCAAAGATTTGCATTATTTTTTTCTTTGCTAGACCACTCGAGTTCGGAAAAATCTTCCCACTTGCCATCCGAATACTGAACATAACTTTCGCCCTTATTTGCGCTAACTGCTTCTGTAAGTGCAGAATCGTTATGAGTACATTCATAAGTCTGATAAGAAGTATCTCCACTCTCTTCCAATTTTACAACAACTGCATAACGCTTTCCTTTTGTCATAAACACTTCATCTTTATCTTCTTTTACAAAATCAATGGTATGATATCCTCGCTCTGCAATCGTACCGGACAATGAAGACACTAATTTACCGGACATCGGATTATCCGAATCCGGACTCTCATAAATTGATACTTCATAATTTACATTTGCTTCCTGTGTATAGAAAGAAACTGCCTGCATTTTCTCATCAGCTTTCGCTTCAAATACATTGGCACCACGCAAAAAGCTTTTCGAAAAAGCAAATGGAATTCCACCATCATATTGATAGTTATTGTCGTAATTATCCGCTTTTTCTACATCAAAGAATGCCACTTCTGCCTCTTCATTCTCCTCTGCCTGCAGCATGGCATCCTCATAAGAAATCCAGAAATATCCGCCCATACTGTTGCAGTCGCCCCAGCTGTTGCGAATTAACCATGCGCCATCTGAAGAGGGACGACATTTGGAATTAAAATTACTTGCCGAATAATTATCATCCCATCCCACAATCAATACACTGTGATTGGTTGTCTTGCTTGTATCATTACAATAATACGCCGTAAAATTGCTTTTCCCGGTATTTCCATACATCTGCTTGTCACTCGATGTTTCCGGCGCATACATAGAGCACTCCGCTGCCCCATACTCCATCAATTTCTGTTTGATTTGGTTGCGGTTCGCTTTCGTCATATAAATGTATTCTACGTTCTGCAAATGATAGGAATCCTTATCATACATCACCTCATCCGATAAGTCAGCCGTTACGTTACAATTAATTTTGTTCTGTAAATCTTCAAAAGAAGCAACTGATTCATCTACAACTCCCTGCCATCTGGCTAATGTAGCAGTTGCTAAAACGGAATTTCCGCCCCATCCATACAAATCATTATTCTTCTCTCTTGGCCTGCAAATATCCCCTACCGTCAAACCAAGCGGATCGTCGGCTTTGTTGTATGTCGAATATGCCAGATGATACTCTGATAAATCCGGAGATTCTTCAGAGCCATCCTGTATAATATCTGCTTCAGACGCTCCCATCACAGACATTGTCCAGCACATGCCCGTTTCTCCTTGATCTTTGATATCCGTCAACAGCCCTTCCTCTCTGGCATCAAACGATGACGGAATCGTTGTCTTTGCTGCCTTTTTCTTTCTGCCGGATGACAAATCATCCGAATTTAATAGTTTCCGATGAATTGGAAGATAGCCATACTTTGACGTCTCACCGACCGAATCCTCGATGGATACTGCGGTCTGCGTTTTCTTACTTTCCTGTGCCAAATCCACCGGTGCACTCATCCCTATTACCAGCGAAACGCTAAGCACTGCTGCCAATAAATTTCTTCTTTTCATGATATCCCTCCATTCGTAAATGATTCATTCATAAATTTTCTTATGTAGTAATCTTACCATATTCATACACACTTGCAAAGAAAAAAGATTTCCAGTCATAATAAGCATTTTCTCTCCATAAACTATAGCAAAACGATAGCGGGGTAATCTATGAACATCGAACAAGAACGGGAAAAACTGATTCTTTTTACAAAAATCGGTGCCATCGTCCTGACATCCTTTGCTTTGCTCGCAACAAGTTTTTTTGTTTATCCGGAAAACCGTGCCGTTTTCAATGAATCTCTACTTCATGAAAAAGAACTTCCCATCTACTGCGTAGAAAAGGAAAAACCGCAGATTTCAATCAGCTTTGATGCGGCTTGGGGAAACGACGACACCGCATCACTTCTTGCCACGCTGAAAAAACACAAAGTGAAGGCAACCTTTTTTATGACAGGCGGCTGGATTGAAAAATATCCGGACGATGTAAAAGCAATTGCCGCCGGCGGGCATGACCTTGGAAACCACAGTGAAAACCACAAACAGATGTCACAGCTATCGGCCGCACAATGCAAAGAAGAAATTATGAAACCTCATGAAAAAGTAAAAAAACTAACCGGTAAAGATATGATTTTGTTCCGCCCTCCTTACGGGGACTATAACGACACTCTTATCCGTGTGTGCCGGGAAAATAAATATTATCCGATTCAGTGGGATGTGGATTCCCTCGACTGGAAAGATTACGATGCCGCCACCATCATACGCCGCGTCACAGAACACAAACATCTTGGCAACGGTTCGATTATTCTCTGCCACAATGGCGGAAAACACACCGCCGAAGCGCTGGATGAACTTTTAACAATTTTGAAGAAAAAAGGATTTCAACTCGTACCAATTTCTGCTTTGATTATGAAAGATAATTACACGATAAACACAGAAGGACGGCAGGTTAAAAACTAACCCTGCCGATACCAAAAAATGACCACTGCAATATCTGCACTTTTACAGTATCACAGTGGTCTGTTTTTTTATATGTTACATCAAAGAATCCAATGTCTCGCGAATTGCCTGAATAAACTCAAGGCTGTTCAAAATTACCGGATTTTCACATGTGGAAATGAGAGAAAGACTCTTTGTCATTTTTCCATCTTCCACAGTCTTAATGCAGGCTCTCTCCAGTTTGTCCGCAAAATCCATCAATTCCGGAATCTCATCCAACTCGCCGCGCTTTCTGAGTGCGCCTGTCCACGCAAAAATAGTTGCGATGGAATTTGTCGAAGTCTCTTCGCCTTTCAAATGTTTATAATAGTGACGCTGTACCGTTCCGTGTGCAGCCTCATATTCATAAACACCGCTTGGTGATACCAAAACGGATGTCATCATGGACAAATCACCATATGCCGTAGCTACCATATCAGACATTACATCTCCGTCGTAGTTTTTACAAGCCCAAATAAAGCCGCCTTCCGAACGAATTACGCGGGCAACTGCATCATCAATAAGCGTATAGAAATACTCAATGCCAAGTTTCTCGAATTTTTCTTTATACTCCGTATCATAAATTTCCTGGAAAATGTCCTTAAATGTATGGTCGTATTTTTTGGAAATGGTATCTTTAGTAGAGAACCACAAGTCCTGTTTAGTGTCCACTGCATAACTAAAGCATGCGCGTGCAAAACTGGAAATGGATTTTTCTGTATTGTGAATTCCCTGAATGATTCCCGGACCATCAAAGTTGTGAATTACTTCTTTGGTCTGTGTTCCATCCTCAGCGGTAAATACAAGTTCTGCTGTTCCTTTACCCGGAACTTTGATTTCTGTATTTTTATAAACATCACCATACGCATGACGTGCAATCGTAATCGGCTTTGTCCAATTTTTTACATAAGGAACGATTCCCTTAACAAGGATTGGTGCACGAAATACCGTACCATCTAAAATTGCACGAATTGTGCCGTTTGGCGATTTCCACATTTCTTTCAAATCATATTCATCCATGCGGGCAGCATTCGGTGTAATCGTAGCACATTTTACCGCTACACCATATTTCTTTGTTGCCTCTGCGGAATCCACTGTCACCTGGTCATTGGTTTTATTCCGGTACTCCAAACCAAGGTCATAATACTCTGTCTTTAAATCAACATATGGCAGCAACAACTCATCTTTAATCATCTGCCAAAGGATTCTGGTCATTTCATCCCCGTCCATCTCTACAAGTGGGGTTTTCATCTGAATCTTACTCATTTTTCCTCCTAACCAAAACGTTCACATGGACGCTTTCCATAAATTATTGTCGCCTTTTACTATAGCATAGTGGCTACAGATTGTCAAAGAATGGCCCCTCGATTTCTGTCCTGCCATCCTCTACAAGATACGGCATTTCTTCATGCACTTCTACGCCCTCTTGAATCTTCTGTGTGTCCATTTTTATGTATTTAATTCTTCCATTTGCAAGAATTTCCCCTTCTTTATCCATAATATAAGAATCTGTAATAATAAAATGGCTCGTGTTTTTTACAACTACACCCCGTCCAATCAATTCTGTCTCATAGGGAACCGGTTTGCGGTATTTGGTATCCAACGATATCGTCACACCAAAAGTCTCCTCCGACAATTCCTTCGCCCACAAAGAACGAAGCCCCATCTCATCAAGCATCGCCGTAATCATGCCGCCATGCACACGTCCGGGATAACTCTGATGCTGTTCTTTGTAGCGAAACACCGTCATCACACTGCCATCTTCCATGTTGTAAAATGGTGCATTCACGCCGTATTCATTATCCAGCCCGCAAATCATACACATTCTGCTGTTTTTTTGTTTGCTAAGTATCTTCATGCTGTGCTCCTTGTACTTTCAATATTGTTTAAATTTCTTTCTGTCTTTTGTCTATTAATAGTATAGCACAACGTTTGTAAAACATCTATAAAATTTGTGATAGCGTTTGTGTCAAGTGTTCGTTGGCACTTTTTTTGTTTTCAGTAATTCCGTAGAAAAGCTTTGCGTCTCG
>OLNQ01002907.1_pt1 | contig 14463 bp, 13 predicted proteins | sample 1672821 | NCBI WGS metagenome assembly OLNQ01 (sample SAMEA3136727, study PRJEB25190) | human gut metagenome | biome: human gut; feature: human-associated habitat; material: faeces | place: Austria | collected 2013 | reverse complement strand
AGGCAGGTCACGAAATGACCGGGCTCTTCTTCTGTCAGGACCATGTCCTGCCGGCGGCATGCATCTGTCGCGTAGGGGCAGCGTTTTGCAAAGCGGCATCCCTTTTCGGGATTGATGGGAGAGGTGAGCTCGCCTTTCATGGTGATCCGGTTCATAGGAACCTTCGGATTTGGAATCGGAATGGCCGAAAGCAGAGCCTGCGTATACGGGTGCATCGGCTTTTTAAACAGCTTGTCGGACGGTGCTTTTTCTACCATCTGGCCCAGATACATGACCAGAATATCGTTGGAAATATACTTGACAACGGAGAGGTCGTGCGTAATGAACAGATAGGTCAGTCCTAGATTGTCCTGCAGATCCTGCATCAGGTTCAAAATCTGTGCCTGAATAGAGACGTCCAGTGCGGAAACCGGTTCATCACAGACGATAAACTTCGGCTCCAGTGCCAATGCCCGCGCAATGGCGATGCGCTGGCGTCGACCGCCGTCAAGTTCATGTGGATAGGTATTGATGAGTCTGCTTGCCAGACCAACCATATTCATAATCTCGCGTACGCGTTTCTGGATGCCATCCTTGTCCTTATGGTCATAGATTTTCTGAACAAGCAGGGGCGCAGCGATCGCTTCGCTAACCGTCATGCGCGGGTTGAGCGATGCAAACGGATCCTGGAAGATAATCTGCATGTCACGACGCATATCTTTCATCTGCTTATCGTTGAACGAAAGAATATCCTTCTGATCAAAATAGACTTTGCCGCTGGTCGGTTCATGCAGGCGGAGAATGGCACGGCCCATTGTAGACTTGCCGCAGCCGGATTCACCGACAACGCCAAGCGTTTTACCTTGTTCAATGGTAAAGCTAATATCATCTACCGCGTGGAGCATGCCGTTTGGAACGGGGAAGTATTTTTTCAGGTGCTCCACCTGAAGGATGGGCTGGCTCATGCTGTCACCTCCTGTTCTGCGTGGTGGCAGGCCACCAGATGGCCACCGCCCAGATCCCGCAGGGCGGGTATTTCCCGGCGGCACTGCTCCGTGGCGTGGGGGCAGCGGGGGGCGAAGGGACAGCCGGGACCCGGCGCGATCAGCTCCGGGGGCGTTCCCTCGATGGTGTAGAGCCGTCCGCCGCCCATTTCGTCCAAACGGGGGGAGGCCTTTTGCAGGCCCCTGGTGTAGGGATGGGCGGGCTGATAGAAAATTTCATCGGTGGTGCCGGTCTCCATGACGCACCCGGCGTAGAGGATGACGATGCGCTGGGCCAGTCCCGCCACCACGCCCATGTCGTGGGTGATGAGCAGCACCGTGGTGCCGCTGCGTTCCTTCATCTGGCGGATCAGGTCCAGGATCTGGGCCTGAATGGTCACGTCCAGCGCCGTGGTGGGCTCATCGGCAATGAGGAGCCCCGGCTGGCAGGCCAGCGCCGAGGCGATCATCACACGCTGGCGCATACCGCCGGAGAACTCGTGGGGATAGCGGCGCAGGGCCGCCTCCGGGTCAGAGATGCCCACCAGCGCCAGCATCTCCGCCGCCTTCTCCAGCGCCTCCTTGCGGCCGATCTTCTGATGGAAGCGGTAGCACTCGGCGATCTGATGACCGATCTGCATGGTGGGGTTCAGGGAAGTCATGGCGTCCTGAAAGATCATGGCGGCGTCCCGGCCCCGATAGCTCTGCCACTGCTTCTTGCTGTAATCGAGGATGTTTACCCCGTGGCAGAGGATCTGGCTGCCGGGTTGACAGCGTCCGCCGGTGACCTCCGTCAGGCCCATGAGGGAGCGGGCCGTCACGGATTTGCCGCAGCCGGATTCTCCCACCAGCGCCACGCACTCGCCCTGATCCATGTAGAAGCTGACGCCCCGCACTGCCTCCACCACGCCACGGCGGGTGGGGAAGTGGATGCGGAGGTCACGGATGTCGTATTGATGCATGACTTACCTCCCGGAATTGGGGCTGAAGCGGCGGCGGAAGCCGTTGCCCAGCACATTGAAGCACAGAACGGTCAGCAGGATGCACACGCCCGGATAGACCGCCAGTGAGGGGTGGGTGAGAATGTAGGTCTGGGCGCCCTCCAGCATACCGCCCCAGGATGGGTTGGGGATGGAGATGCCGAAGCCCAGATAGCTCAGGGACGACTCCGTCAGGATGGCGGAGGCGATGCTGTTGGTGGAGGCCACCAGCACCGGGGAAAAGACGTTGCGGGCGAAGTGCCGGGTGATGACCCAGCTCTTCCGGGCGCCCAGCCCCTCGGAGGCCAGAATGAAGTCCCGCTCCCGCAGACTCAGTACCTCCGCCCGGACGATGCGGGCCACGCCCATCCACGAGAACAGACCGATGGTCACCACCAGCGTCCGGATGCCGGCGTTCATGTAGATGTTCAGAGTGATGATAATGAGGAAGCTGGGTACCGACATGAGGATGTCCACGATACGCATCATGAAGCCGTCCACCAGCTTGCCGGAGGAGCCACTAACGATGCCGTACACCGTGCCGAACACAATGGAGATGAGCATGGACAGAAAGCCCACCAGCAGGGAGACCCGTCCGCCGTAGAGCAGGCGGGTGAAGGTGTCCCGGCCGAAGTTATCCGTTCCCAGCAGGTGCTGGGCGGAGGGGGGCAGGAACTTCTGCACGGTCTCCACGGCGATGGGGTCGTGGGGGGACAGGGGCGCCAGCAGGGCGGCCAGAAGAATCAGCAGCAGCACACCGCCGCTGAGAACCATGGAGAGGGGCAGCTTATGATTCTTTTTCATCGCTTATCACCTCGCATGGCCTTGATGCGGGGATCGGCCAGACAGTAGCACAGATCCGCCAGCAGATTTCCGCCCACCAGCAGCAGGCACGAGAGCATGGTGGTTCCCATGATCATGTTGTAGTCACGGGAGTAGATGGCGCTCATGCCGGTGGTCCCCAGTCCCGGCCAGCCGAAGATGGTCTCCACGATGTAGGCACCGGACACCAGACTGCCCAGATTCATGCCCACCAGCGTAATGACCGGCAGCAGGCAGTTCTTCAGCACGTGGCGCAACAGGATATAGCCCCGGCTTGCCCCCTTGGAGATGGCGAAGAGCACATAGTCCTCCGACAGCTGCTGGATGGTGGCGGCCCGGACGTACCGGGCGTAGATGGAGATCTTCCCGATGCTCAGCACCAGCACCGGCATGATGGCGTGGCGGGCCAGATCCCAGAAGGTGTGTATGCCGGTGGTCCGCATCCCGGAGCTGGGCAGCCAGCCCAGATTCAGGGAGAACAGGATGATGAGCATGATGGCGAACCAGAAGGAGGGGATGGAGATGGCCACATAGTGCAGACCGTTGGTGATGCGGTCGAACCATGAGTTTTCAAAGTAGCCCGCCAGCATCCCCAGTGGGATGGATACCAATAGGGAAAAGACGATGGAGGCGGCCATTAGCCCCACGGTGGCCGGGAGTTTGGCCTTGATGAGGGGCCACACGCCGGTGTGGCTGCTGGTGGAGACGCCGAAGTCCCCGTGGAGGACGTTCCCCAGCCACCGGCCATACTGCACGATGACCGGATCGTTGTAGCCCAGCTCCGTTTTCAGCTGCTCGTACTCCTCGTCGGTCATCTCCAGCGTCCGGTACTGGGCGGCGGGGTCGCCGGGGGCCAGAAACACCAGCGCAAAGGAAAAGACGGATACCAGCAAAATCACTGGCAGGGCCAGAGCCAGTCTGGTCAGAAAGTATTTTTTCATGTTTTTCCTCATACCGCCGTGAAAGGCAATTGCGTGGAGACCGGCTCCACGCAATTGCACTCTCAGCGGCGGTGTCAGCCGATGAAGTAGATCTGAGTCAGGTCAGTGAGACGGTCGCTGGCCTCGAAGCCGCCGATGTTCTTCTGGGCGGCGCAGACATAGTTGGTATCCAGCACGGGTACGCAGGACCAGCAGTCCTTCAGGGCCTGCAGGCCCTGATTCATGATGTCCTGACGGACAGCGGGATCCATCTCACGATCCAGCTGTGCCCACAGGCTATCCACCTCGTCGGTGGTGTACATATTGGCGCCGGAGCGGGTGTGGGCGAACAGGCCAACGAAGCCGCTGGGATCGTCCAGCATACCGTTGCCCATAAGCGCAATGTCATAGGAATCGGTGGCATAGAAGTAGGACTTGAAGTAGGCGGCGGTCTCCATGGAGTCGATCTGGGCATTGAGGCCCACAGCGTCCAGCTGGCTCTTGATCATGGTGGCCAGCTCCTCCTGACCCACACGGGCGGAGTTGTAGATGATCTTGATGGTCTTGTCCTTCAGACCGGTCTGCTCAATGAGCTGGGCGGCCTTGTCCAGATCCTGCTTGTAGTTGGTGATCTCGGGGTTATAGAACATGGAAACGGTGGACAGGATGCTGGTGGCGGTTCGGCACAGGGCCTCGTCGCCGTAGGTGCCGTACACCAGAGCGTCCAGATCCAGAGCGTAGATCACAGCCTGACGGGCCTCCATGGTGGACATGGCCTCGCTGTTGGGGTTGATCTCCATGAAGGTGATGCGGCCGTCGGGGTAGGACACCACCTGATACTCGTCGTTATCCTTATAGTTGGCCAGCGTCTCGGCGTTGCTGATGGTGAAGATGGAGAGTTCCTTGTTGCGGAAGGCGATCTCCTGGGTGCTGGCGTCAGAGACGCAGCGGACTTCGAAGCCGTCGATGTGGGCGGCCGTGCGGTAGTAGTTGGGGTTCTTCAGGCACACCAGCTTCTCGCCCACGCTGATTTTTAAGGTATTCTCCTTCAATACCTCCCGGGCCACGACTCGTTCCGCCAAGGCGTCCGGATACGTGACGATCACGAAAGAGGCGTCCGGGTCTTGCAACCGGCTGAGTACCTCGGTGCGCAGGATCTCGTTCGCCGGATCGACATGCCCGTACTTGATGGCCCTCCGGTAAGCGGATGGGAAGAAGTATACCTCATTGCTGGCGGTAAGCTGCATCAAGTCGTGATAGAAATAGCCGGCTTCCTCTTGGTCGTTCAACACACACACATAGCTTCCCCTTCCTTTCGTAAAAAGAGAGGCGATCGTCATCGCCGGACCCGAGCCATTCAGTCCCTTTAGGAATATATTGCGGGACGTATCGTTTTTCAGTAGGGTGTCCAGCGCCGTCACTTGCGGGTGAGCGGCATATAGTTTCAATAATTCTTGTACTTCCAAAGCGATATCTTGTTTCCGCGAAGGTAACCTTTTTAGGGAAAAAAACAGTATGAATAATGCAGCGATTATTGCCCAGACAATGAACAATGCCGGATTTGACGTACTGCCGATGGAAATGGACTTGTCCTCACGCTCGTCTATTCTGAGCTTGATAGACGAAGCGCAGAAGCATGGAGAAATCTCAATGTTAGTAAATGTCGCCGGAGTATCTGTTTTCCATAGAGCGAGGATTCGAGTAGGGGATTTTGGGGGAAATGCTTTTGGGTCCTCTGAAAAAGGGAGACTTATCTTATATTTTTATGTATGTTCTAGTTCCTTGCCGTATGATTCTGTAAAAAGTCGTACGTGTTTTGAAGTGAACCCAGAAAGTTGGATATAAATCAATTTCATTATGTCTAACAAACGAAAGAAGTACGAGAAACATCCTTATTCTGTGCGGTTACAAGTAGTAGCCAAAGTTTTGTGTGAGCATTTGCCTTTACGTACAACAGGTAAAATGTTTGATGTAAATCCACGTCAAGTCAAATATTGGGTTTCTTTATACTCCCGTTATGGAGAAGAGGGATTGCGTATGCAACATAGATACTATCCTGTTGATTTTAAGTATAAAGTACTCCAAGATGTATTTGAAAATCATTTATCTTTGCAAGAAGCTGCCTTAAAATATGGTATCCCCAGCCCAAGTACCGTATTAATGTGGCAACGTAAGTATAAGAATGTAGGCTTATCCGGTCTTCATGGAGGTAGCCGACTATGGTCTGAAGATATGATAACAAAAGAAAATGATCTTTTTAAAGAACCAGAAGAGTTTGTAGATCCTAAACCAAAAGATAATAAGGATTTACTTAAGGAAATAGAACTCCTTAAAGCAGAAAACGCATACCTAAAAAAATTGAGAGCCTTAGTTCAGGAACGCATTGCCCGAGAAAGCAAGAAAGGGTTGCCGCCATCCAAGAATTAAGGCATGAATTTAAGTTTTCTGTTTTATTGAAAGCTTCCGGGATGGCTAAAAGTACATATCATTATTACATTCAGAAATTTTCCCTTCCAGATAAATATCAAGAAGAGAAAAAAATGATATGTCAAATATTTCATGAGAATCATGGTAGGTATGGATATAGGCGTATCACTCTGGGACTAAACCAAAGAGGATATAACCTGAATCACAAAACGGTTCTAAAACTAATGAACCAATGCGACTTAAAATGTATGGTCAGAAGAAAGAAATATAATACTTATAGAGGAACAGTTGGTAAAGTGGCTCCTAATATATTGGAACGTGACTTCTCTACGACCGCTCTTAATCAGAAATGGGTAACAGATGTCAGCGAGTTCTCTCTTTTTGGTTCAAAAAGGTATTTATCTCCCATCATGGATTTGTATAATCGAGAGATTATCAGTTTTACAATAACTGAAAGTCCCAATTTATCTATGGTTACGGATATGTTAAAAAAGGCTTTTACTCTCTTGCCTGATGACGTAGACTTAATTATTCACTCTGATCAAGGTTGGCATTATCAGCATCCAACATATCAACAGATGCTCAGAAAAAAAGGAATAGTACAGAGTATGTCAAGAAAGGGAAACTGTTTGGATAATGCAGTAATAGAGAACTTCTTCGGACTATTAAAATCTGAATTACTATATTTGCGGGAGTTTGAGAATATGGAACAATTTGTTCACGAACTAAATGAGTATATATACTATTACAATAATTATAGAATTAAAACGGGATTAGGAGGATTGAGCCCCATACAATTTAGAACTCAATCCACTAATCCTATTTATTAACCGTCCAACTTTCTGGGTTCACTTCAGTTTTCCCGAAAAACATGTACGACTTTTCAAAAAAACACGTACGTGTTTTTCGAAAATGATAATCGTCTTTTTAAAATGTTAGTATCCAATTATTTATGTATTCATGTCATTTGCATACTTATTGTATGGAATAGTTTAATAAATCTCCTCTATCTTGATATAAAAATTATCTGTTTGACAGCTACTTATACTTGCCGTATCTTTGCGGTATAAGAAAAACAGAAAGTATAACAAATTAAAAAGTAGCAATTATGAAAACATTAGATTATATCCATTTAGACGCATCAGCGGTAAGTAACGTAGTAGCAAGCTTGAAACAATTATTGGCGGACTACCAAGTATTTTATACGAACCTTCGTGGTTTCCACTGGAATATCAAGGGACACGGTTTCTTCGTTCTTCACGGTAAATTCGAGGATATGTACAACAACGCTGCCGAGAAGGTTGACGAGTTGGCGGAACGTATCCTGATGTTGGGAGGCGAGCCGGAGAACAAGTTCAGCGAGTATTTGAAAGTAGCCCGTGTAAAAGAGGTATCAGGCGTATCCTGCGGTGACGAGGCGTTAAAGAATATTCTTGATACGTATGGTTATTTGATCGGTGAGGAGCGTAAACTTCTTTCCTTGGCATCCGGGGCGGGAGATGAGGCTACGGTCGCTTTGATGAGTGATTATCTGAAAGAACAAGAGAAGTTGGTTTGGATGTTAGTAGCATATTTAACTTGCGATTGCAAGAAGTAAAAAAGGTGATTCATTGCGTTTGGAGAAGGTCGGAAGTGATTCCGGCCTTTTTCTGTTGGTGCCAATAGGGGTTTTTTATTGTTTCATGTCTTATTCATATATATCGTTCGATTATTTTATCAAAATAAAAAGTATATGAAAAGAGTTGTAGTATTTGCGATGGTGTTAATGCTGGGTGTAGTATCGGTACAAGCCCAGTGGTCGGTAGTTCCGGAAGCGGGTATGACAGTGATGAAGGCGGGTCCAATGGTTGATTGGAAACCGAGTTGGAAGATTGGGGTAGGAGTGGAATATCAGTTGAAGCCGGAATTTCTTTCTCTGAAGTCCGGTCTGTATTATACGCAAAGGGGATATAGTAATGACCAATTCCCCGGATATGGATATGGGCATTATTGGTGGACTGTGCCGGGACCTACTTATGATCCGTATGGATATGCGTATGATTACTCAAATAAGGTGACACGAAATTTCTTGCAATTACCGATTATGGCTAATTTATCGTTCAAATTAGCTGAGGATATTCGTTTGAATGTCGGAGTAGGCCCTTATATAGCCGTAAGCGTATTGGATAAAGGAATGTTCGGGGGATGGTCTGTCGCTTCGGAAGAATCCGCTAAGTTTTATACCCATGATCCCTGTGAAGGGCTTCGTGCTTTTGATTGGGGTATAAGTTCCACTGTAGGTGTGGAAATAAAACAATGCTTTATCAATTTTGGCTATGATGTATCGTTAGGTAAAGAGTATAAGGGAGGATCTATCGAGGCGAATTACCATACCTTGGCTCTTACCGCAGGATATAAGTTTAAATTGGGTAAATAGAAACCTAAGTTCTATCGCATGTCTTCCTGTTGATCGTTTAAATATAGATTCTATCTATATGTATATAGGAATTATCTGTTTGACAGCTGTTTATATTTACCATATCTTTGCAGTATAAGAAAACGGAAAGTATAACAATTAAAAAAATAGCAGTATGAAAACATTAGATTATCTTCATTTAGACGCATCAGCGGTAAGTAACGTAGTAGCAAGCTTGAAACAATTATTGGCGGACTACCAAGTATTTTATACGAACCTTCGTGGTTTCCACTGGAATATCAAGGGACACGGTTTCTTCGTTCTTCACGGTAAATTCGAGGATATGTACAACAACGCTGCCGAGAAGGTTGACGAGTTGGCGGAACGTATCCTGATGTTGGGAGGCGAGCCGGAGAACAAGTTCAGCGAGTACCTGAAAGTAGCCCGTGTAAAAGAGGTATCAGGCGTATCCTGTGGTGACGAGGCATTGAAACATATTCTCGATACCTATGGCCTGCTGATTGGTGAGGAGCGTAAACTTCTTTCCTTGGCATCGGAGGCGGGCGATGAGGCTACGGTAGCGTTGATGAGTGACTATCTGAAGGAACAAGAAAAATTGGTTTGGATGTTGGTAGCATATTCAACTTGCGATTGCAAGAAGTAAAAAGGTGATTCATTGAGTTTGGAGAAGGCCGGAAGAGATTCCGGCTTTTTTTACTGGAACCATTTCCTCATAATTCCATATAATTTGTCTATCTCGATCGGTTTTGCGATATGTTCGTTCATGCCGGCTTCCAGACTTAGCCGTACATCTTCGGCGAAAGCATTGGCAGACATGGCTATAATGGGCATATCTTTGATATCTTGACGGTCGAGATGACGAATTTGCCTTGTCGCTTCGAGTCCATCCATTACAGGCATCTGTATATCCATGATTATAAAATCGTAATAACCTTCGGGTGAAGCGGCGACTTTATCAACGGCTTCTTGTCCGTCGCAAGCTGTCTCGACTTCTGCATGGGTTTCTTGCAGCAATTCATACGCTATCTCGCGGTTTAGGTCATTGTCTTCCACGACCAGTATCCGTTTGCCGGGAAAAGATATGATATGAGTCGGTGTGATAAGGACTTGCTCGTCTTCCTTTTTGTCTGAGGCAAATTTTTTCATTAAATGGAATAGCTTGGATTTCATGATAGGCTTGCTTATGAAGCCGTTGACGCCAGCTTTTACTGCCTCAAATTCGTAACCGGAATAATCGTATGCTGATATGATGATGATCGGAGTATCTGGTTCCACGTATTCCCTTATTTTTATGGTGGTTTCGATGCCGTTCATGCCGGGCATCATTAAATCTATGATAATAGCAAAGTAAGTGTCTCCGTCGATTACTTTTTGTACGGCCTTTTCACCGGAAAGAACCCATTCCGGTTTCATCCCTAATTCTTGGAGGTTTTCATAAGCGATCTCGCAGGATACCTCATCGTCATCTACTACCAGTACTGGTAGGTCTACCAATATATTATTGTCGTATTTATTCGTACTTCCCAGTTTGACATGAAACCTCATGGTGAATTTGGAGCCTTTTCCATATTCACTTTCCACAAGAATGTCTCCGTTCATTATCTGGGCGATATGGCGGCTGATAGCCATGCCGAGACCAGTCCCTTGGATATTGCGAATGGCCTTGTCATCCGACCGCTCGAAAGGTTCGAATACTTTTTCCAGAAATTCTGGTTTCATTCCTATACCGTTATCCGTTACGGTTATTTCAAACTGGCCGTAACCGTTATAGACAGAAGGTTTCTCTTCTACCGTTAGTTGTATTTGCCCGTCTTCCGGAGTATATTTGATCGCATTTGTAAGCATGTTCAACAATGCTTGCTGTATACGTTGCACGTCACCTATAAGGCATTCGTGTTTTATCTTGGTGACATGTATCTGAAACTTTTGCTTTTTCGCTTCAAAGGCCGGTTGCACCATGACGAATAAACTCTCTAATAGCTCGTTGATCTTGAATGCCTCTTCTGTCAGCATGATCTTATCACTTTCCAGTTTAGACATATCCAGTACCTCATTGATCAGATTTAATAAGAGTTTGGAGGAAATGGTTATTTTCTTTAAGCAATCAGCTATACGCATCTGGTCATCCATGTGCAGGCCAGCTATCGCTGTCATACCGACGATGGCGTTGATAGGAGTGCGGATGTCATGGCTCATCCGGGATAGGAAATCAGTTTTGGCACGGTTGGCGGCATTAGCGCTCTGTAAAGCTTCCTGCAACAGTTTTTTTTGTTTTCTTTCTTCTTTGATTTCCGTTATATCAGTTCGAGTCATTAACCATATGTTCTTTTCCCTGTCGTAATAGCTGAATCGCATTTTCTTTTCCCGGTTTACGCCATTCTCTATCATGGTGCCATATACGATATATTCTCCATGTTTCCGTAGTATCGGTTCTATATGAGCGATCTGTAGTTTCTCAGTCATTTCTTCGTGAAGCTCAGGTGCCATATATTGCCGGTTATATGAGGCGACTACTCCATCATAGTCATAGCTGGCGATAGGAGGGGGACTATAGCTCTCCGAGCCGGAGGTATACATGACATAGCTATTTTTCGAAGCTTCAATATAGATTACGTAATCATATTCTGATCTTACGGCGGTTTCTATAATTTGCGCTTTTCTGAAATCGTTGATATTACGGCTAGATAAAAGGATTCTATCAGGGATACCTTCGTTGTTAACAAGAATATCGATAAAAGTTTCGTGCCATTCAAAACCGAAGTGATCGTTGCAGAAACGTAAGTCAAATGTTTTATGAAAACATCCTTCGGCTATCATTCTAAAGAAAGCTTCAAGCGAAACCGTTTCATCCCATAAACTACGGTCTGGAGAATAGATGTCGTTTCTTAGAATGTTGGCAAGGCTGGTATAATCTTGTTTTGTATTAATTAATTCCGGATTCATTGAATATTTAAGTATATCGACGCTTCCGTCTTCCAAATAGATAGTCCAGATCGTATCCATGAGATATTGATAATTAGCTAATAGCTCGTTTTTATTTAACTTTTCTTTTTTGCTTTCGCTTGTCATGTTTGTATTCTTGCTCGTTTATGAATGCACTTATATCCTTGTGCTTTCAAGGATATTCCGCGAAAGTAGGTAAATAATATGTATATAAGAGATAAAATCATTGTAAATCAAAAAGAATTGATCATTTTCCTTTAAGGATTTATATGCTCTGCAACATACTTAACACCTTTTTACATATTTCGTGTCTTGTTTAAATTCATCACTGCTATATTTGGTTCAAATCTGAAATGCAATTTCAAATATGGAAAACACGCTGCCAAATATGGAAAAAGTGGATGAGAGCTACAAAGTGCCTAATTTAGAGAAGGGCATAGCGGTTCTTGAGTACCTTTCCTTGCGGTCGGCGGGAGAAACATTGCAAGATATTAAGTCGGCGCTCGATATATCTCAGACTACGCCGGCGCGAGCTTCAGGTGAAAGCAATCCAGAAAATTGGACTCGTCGATTTTTCTTAAGGAAATGTTGTTCATCATGATCCTCCATCCTATTGGGAGGGTTAGCGCAGAGCATCCCTCCGGCTTGTGTTGTTTCGAACAGTTTTCATTGTCATAATGAACATCCCCTTTCAAAGTAATCCACCCGATTTTATAGATACCATATCCTGAGATGTTTGTCAAGAAAAATCTGGCGCAGGGGCTAAGCGGGCCTTATTCCTGCTGCATCTTGGCGTAGACCAGCAGCGCCGCGCACTGGTCGAAGGCGCTGTCCTTATTTCTGGTGGTGAAGCTGCCGTTGGAGGTGCTTGCGGTGTCAAAGGTGCGGCAGGTTTCCATCAGCATGACCGACTGGGTGAAGAGGTCCTCCTCGCCGGCCTCCAGCGCAATCAGGGCGGTGAGGGCGTAGAGGGCGGGGGTCTCATAGTTGTAGGTTGCGACCACCTCGCCGTCGGTGGTGTAGCGGGCGCGCAGGCCGTCGCCCTCCACCTGATCGTACAGCCAGTTGATGGTCTGCTTTCTCACCTTGCCGACCTGGGCCAGGTGGTAAACGGTGGTCAGCGCTTCGGCGGTGTCGATGACCTGATGGTTATAGGTGCCTTTGCCGGCGTTGTACTCGCTGTAATAGAGCGGGAACTGCGCGCCGATGAAGCCCTTCTGGATGACCGACAGCGCCTCATCGTACGGCGCGCCGCGGCCCAGCAGCATCATCGATTCCAGATCCAGGTCGCTCAGGGTAACCTGGCCGTTGAGCTGACCGTCGGCAAAGTAGGTGTTGACGATGGTTTCCCCGAGGGTCGCCGCGTCCCCCTCATAGCCGCGCCAGGAGGAGAGCGCGCCCAGCAGGGCAAGGTCGTCGCCGAGGTCGCCGGTGGAGCCGTTGGCAAGGACCCACTGGCGCTGGGTGTCCAGCAGGGACTTGTTGAGCGAATCAACCGCATACTGCGCGAGCAGTCCCTGCGCGGCGGAGCTTGTGGTGGTGGAGCCGGCAGCGCGCTTGACCGATCCGCTTTCATTGAGCAGGTTTGCCTGCACATAGGAGAGGGTTGCGCTGTCCGCGCCGTTGATGGCGTAATCCAGCATGGCGCGCAGCTGGCCGGGGGTGGTGATGACGTTTGGGTTAATCAGCTCCACCTCACCTTCGGGATTCAGCAGGATGGTGGTCGGGATCGAGTTGATGCCCAGCGCGTTGCGGAAGGCAAGCCCCTCGTCGTACAGCGACGGCAGGGTGATGCCCTGCTCCTTCAGATAAGCGGAAGCGGTGGCGATGGTGTCGTCCACACCGTCGGTGCGGTTGACCAGGTACCACTGCACATTTTCATATTCATCCAAAACCGGAAGCAGCTCGGGCAGGTGGGAGAGCTCCTCCTCGCAGTCCGGGCACCAGCTGGCCCAATAGGTGATGAGGGTGTACTGGTTTTCGCCGATCTCAATCTGGGCGGGGTTGCCGTTCTGGTCGGAGAGCTGATTGTACGGCAGCTCCTCGCCGATGAGGGTCTTGGTGGGATAATAATAGCTCTGGATGTACTTGGTCGAAGCGGCGGACGCAGTGACCGAAAAGATCACCGGCAGCACCATCGCGAGAGCACAGACGGCACAAAGTACCCGGCAGAGGGTTTTCTTCATTTTCATGGCGGTTCCTCCTTGTTTTTTTATCTTGCTTTTTTAATATACCTGTTTCCCCGGCGGGTGTCAAGCGGCGGTTACCGGTCGATTTTCACAACGCGATAGGCTCCGCAGCCCTCGATTGCCTGCCGGATGGTTTCTTCCGGAAGGTCGTGCTCGAGGTAGATTTCGGCGTAGTGCTCTCGGAAAATAATTTCCTGCACCGAGGGGATTTCCTGTAATGCGTCGGCGATGCGCAGGTCGTCCTCGCGGCTGCGATTGCCCTCGAGGTAAGCCGCGCAGTAGTCCAGCCGCTCGAGCTTGACGATGACCGGGCGGGTGCCGTCCGAGCAGCAGGCGATCATCACCCGCTCGTCCTTCATCCAGCCGCGCATAATGCTGCCGCCCTGCAGGGCGGTGTAGATGTAGCGGCTGACCGCGTCCCACAACTCGGAGCAGTGCGGCCGGCCCGGGCCGCCGGCGACGCCGTCGATGCCGTGGGTGGCTTTGATGAGGGTGCCGGCCCCCATCTTCCAGAAGTCGTCCGCGCCGTCGTACCGCTCAAAGAGGTACTGGTCCCCCACATGGTAGCAGGGGCAGGGGCCGGACTGTGGGTCGGCGCAGTAGGCTTCCTGCAGCTCGGGGTAGAGCTTTTTGTCCAGGATGGTCATTTTGCATTTGTGCAGCATGCGTGTTGCCTCCCTTAAGCGTTTTGTTCAAAAAGGACAGCGCCCCGCCAAAGCCGGGGCGCTGTTTAAAAGCTAATATCCGATCTGTTGCATCGAGGCGTCCTGGTTGACCCAGCTTTCCCAAACGTCGATGGTGCGG
>OLNQ01002890.1_pt1 | contig 14508 bp, 10 predicted proteins | sample 1672821 | NCBI WGS metagenome assembly OLNQ01 (sample SAMEA3136727, study PRJEB25190) | human gut metagenome | biome: human gut; feature: human-associated habitat; material: faeces | place: Austria | collected 2013 | reverse complement strand
AAGACCATAAAGGAATGCTTTCTTTGGCATTGTCTGATGGAATGCTGTATCAAATACACCTACCATCGGTACGTCTGGCATCAGTTCTTTACATGCATCGATACCGATCAGGTTTGCCGGGTTGTGAAGTGGTGCAAGGTCATTGCACTCTTCGATTGCTTTTAATACTTCCGGTGTTAAAACGATAGAAGAAGCAAACTTCTCTCCACCATGTACAACACGGTGACCAACTGCATCGATCTCGGAAAGACTCCTGATTGCACCTGTTTTCTCATTTACCAGTGCATCAAGTACCATCTGGATTGCCTGTTTGTGCGTCGGCATTGCTGCTTCTGTGATCTCTTTGTCTAATCCGGTCTTCTGGTATACCAGTCTTCCGTCAATACCGATTCTCTCGCAAAGTCCTTTTGCTAATACTGCTTCACTGTCAGAATCGATGAGCTGATATTTCAGTGAAGAACTTCCGCAGTTTACTACTAAAACGTTCATATTTTCCTCCCATGCCCTGCCTGCTTTCGAATGGCAGTTTTCTTTTCTTATATAAATGATAAATGGGCAGTCCGACCGATACGAACCGCATATAACTCTAGTATACGCCTCTAACTCTGTTCGCACAAGGTGTTTAAAGTGAGATTTTTTGTACAAAATGAAAAACAGGTTGACAGAATTTTAACGTTATTTTTTTAACAAATCCCAGACATTCACATTTGCGAAAAAAATCTGTGTATGGTAGTCTGTAATCATGCTGTTACACGCAGAATCTGTGCTTACGCCCAAACCTGAGATACAGATGGAATCAGGATTTTCAAAAAATGGTCAGAAATGGAGTATCTTATGAAAACAATCGGAATCATTGCAGAATACAACCCTTTCCACAACGGACATGCCTATCAGATTGCAGAGTTAAAACGAAAAACAAATGCTGATTTTGTCGTCATCGCCATGAGCGGTGACTTTGTCCAGAGAGGAACCCCTGCCATCATCGATAAATATTGCAGGGCAGAAATGGCGCTTTTATGTGGTGCGGATCTTGTCATCGAACTCCCGGCTGTCTGGGCAGTCTCCTCCGCGGAGGATTTTGCCATGGCAGGTGTTACCCTGTTTGATAAAATGGGCTGTATCGACGGGATATGCTTTGGAGCAGAATCCGACCAGCTCCCCCTGCTTAAGAGCATTGCCGGTGTTCTTGCAGAAGAACCGGACATTTACAGATCTGCGCTTTCTTCTTATTTAAAAAAGGGACTGGCATTTCCGGCTGCAAGAGCTGCTGCGCTTTCTGATTATTTTAAGAGCACCGGAATGAATTTCCTCATTTCCATATTAGATACTCCGAATAACATCCTCGCGGTCGAATATTTAAAGGCACTGAAACGGCGTAATTCTGCCATGACTCCAATCCTGATCCCGCGGGCGGGGAGCGGATATCATGATACCACGATCAACACACCGACAGCTTCTGCCTCCGCCATCCGCGCGGCAGTTTCTAATGTTACACCATCGGATGATCATACTTTCCATTTTTCATCTGCAGATTACGGTTCACAGAGTATTCATTCCAGCCGGCCACATCTTTCGGAAATTGCATCTTCGATGCCGGAACCGGCTTTTGCACTTTTTCAAAAGGAGATCACATCCGGCAGACTTATGGATGCTGATGACTTTTCCTCCATTCTTGGCTACCGGGTCTTATCGTGCAGCAAAAAGGAATTAGAAAATATCTATGATATGACACCGGAGATTGCAAACCGCATAATAAAGAACAGATATCATTTTTCCTCTTTCACACAGTTTTGTGCACAAAACAAGAGCCGCGATATCACCTACACACGCATGAACCGGATCCTTCTGCATCTGATCCTTCAGATGACCCAGACGGATGTGAAGCAATATAAGGAGACTGATTACATCCCTTACCTGCGAATCCTCGGTTTCCGCAAAGATGCTTCCGCCCTGCTTTCTGCCTTAAAAAAATCCGCAAAAGTACCTGTCATCTCTAAGCTCTCCTCTGCCCTGCGCACACTTGACGGAACTGCAAACCAGATGCTGAAACAGGATATTTTTTCTTCTGAGCTCTACGAACAGCAAAAAACAGGAAAAACGAAAAATCGTTTTTCCTGTCCTGAATGCAGCAAAGAAATCATCCGTGTCTGATCAATGATGGAACAGACGGATTCCGGTAAATGCCATTGCCATATTGTATTTGTTACAGGTTTCGATAACATTGTCATCACGGATGGAACCACCCGGCTGTGCCACATATGCCACACCACTTCTATGTGCACGCTCGATATTATCCCCAAATGGGAAGAATGCATCAGATCCAAGCGACACATTTGTGTTTTTATCTAACCATGCACGTTTTTCCTCTGCGGTAAAGACCTCCGGTTTTACCTTAAAGATGTTTTCCCATGCACCGTCAGCTAAGACATCCATGTAATCCTCACCAATATAGAGGTCGATCGCATTGTCCCTGTCAGCACGTCCGATCTTGTCGAGGAACTGCAGTCCTAACACTTTCGGGGACTGGCGCAGCCACCAGTTATCTGCCTTCTGGCCTGCAAGTCTGGTACAGTGGATACGGGACTGCTGTCCAGCACCGATACCGATTGCCTGTCCGTCTTTGACATAACATACAGAATTGGACTGTGTGTATTTTAAAGTAATCATTGCGATTGCAAGATCTCTTTTTGCAGCATCCGGAATTTCTTTATTCTCAGTTACCACATTGTCAAAGAAATGATCATCGATCACTAATTCATTTCTTCCCTGCTCAAAAGTGATACCAAATACTTCTTTGTGTTCAATTGGTGCCGGCACATAATTTGGATCGATCTGGATTACATTATAATTGCCTTTTTTCTTTGCTTTTAAGATCTCTAATGCCTCATCTGTGTAGCCCGGCGCGATGACACCATCGGAAACTTCTCTCTTGATGATCATTGCAGTTGCCTTATCACAGACATCAGATAAAGAAATAAAATCACCAAAAGATGACATACGGTCTGCACCTCTTGCTCTCGCATATGCATTTGCAAGCGGTGTAAACTCCATATCCATATCGTCAACCCAGTAAATCTTACGCTCCACATCGCTGAGTGGAAGTCCTACTGCTGCACCAGCCGGTGATACATGCTTAAAAGATGTGGCTGCCGGAAGTCCGGTTGCCTTTTTTAACTCACTGACTAACTGCCAGCCGTTAAATGCGTCCAGAAAATTGATATAACCTGGTTTTCCGTTCAATACCTGGATCGGCAGTTCGCCGTTTTCCATATAGATTCTGGATGGTTTCTGATTTGGGTTACAGCCATATTTTAATTCTAATTCTTTCATAATTTCTCCTTTAAATTTCTCATTGATCTGTGAAATTCATGCTTCTTTGCCGCATCTTGCAAGCCTGATGCCGATTATTTATTTTTATTGACGATTCTGCTCTCGTAAGCTCCGGTCGCAATATCAATATAACGGACAAATAAGGAAACTTTGTTGTCCTCATTTAAGTTTTCCCATACAAATGAGGTGAACGCATCAATGTCGCCCTCGATTGCAACCGGTGCCGGCTCTCCCTCAAAACTTGGCAGCGGATTGCCATCTCCCATATAAGTATGGATAAAATGAGCCTCACCTGCTTTCGGATTCTCATAGGCAAATGTATAACGGTTACAGGAGGACGGATCCCCGTTGTTGCTCTTTAAAATAGACATTGCATAGTTGAATTTTCCGTTTTCAATGTGCATAATACCTGAGATTCTCGGTGTATAGTTTGGAGCGTCCGGCTCAAATTCTCTTGTGCGCAGCGCCTGCTCAAAAGTCTGCTGTTTATCCATCAGTTCGTAAATTGTGTCAGTCTGGTCTCCGTTTGTCACGATCGTTTTATTGCCAAGCACACGGACAGGTGCATAGATAATCAGGCTCGGATCTGTCAGTTTGGAAGGATCAAAAGCCTGCGTGCGGATTCCCTCTCCATCCTCAACAAAAACACGGTTTCTGCTGTTCTCACTTCTGCCCATAATAAAATAAGCAGTGATGGCATGTTTTCCGTCTGCAGATTTTCCGATAATGATTCCTCTTCCAGGATAGGAATTGCCTGAAAGTTCATTTTTTAATGACATTTTCTCCATGATTTCCTCCTTCATGTGTGCGGTTTGCTGTTTTTCTTTATCTTATCATTTTGATCCTGTTTTTACAATTATTAGCGTCATGAATTTATTTACTTAATTTTATAAGTTTTGTTAATATATTTATTTATAAAAATAACCGCCCCAACCTAATATATCCCCCTTGTACTGGACTTCCAGTGAAAGGAGTACATATTACAAGTTAAGCGGTCATTTTACCAAATCCATCAAAATTGCTTCTGCCCTCTGTTTCCATGTATGTTCCTGCACAGCACTCTCATATCCCCGCTCTGCGATTTCCATACATTTCTCCGGTTTTTCCAAAAGCTTTTTCACCAGTTCAGGCAGTTCTTCACGCTTCTCCAGCGAATAGAAAACCAGTTCTTTTTTATCCGTAAAGTTCTCCCGAAGATATCTGCTGTCATCGGTCAGCGAAAGTGTATGCTGCAGCATCGCCGTAAATACGCGGTCGTGCGTTCCATCTTTAAACCATGGCATGGCATTCAAAGAAATCCTTGCATCTGCGATTGCCTCCGCGCAGGTCACAGAATCCACTTCCCTGCCGTTTTTTATAATGTAGTCATGGCTGCTACAGTCTAATTTCTCCCAGTTGGCGCCAAACACATGTACCGGGATTTTATGCTCCGCAAGACATTTTATGATCTCCCCGCGGAAATAACTCCGCATACAGATATCGATGAACACCATTCCTGCGATCGCCGCGCGAAGCTCCTCATCCGGCACTGCACCCAGTTCTTTTCTGATATGTGCCTCTAACATCCGGTCGATGGACACCGCCGGATGTGCTTTCATATCCTCCAGAATCTCATAATAAAATGTCCGGTATTCCGCACCCTGCCTGTCGATTTCCCGGTAAAGGTGTTCCACCGGTGTATAGTTCCCGGTAAATACGATGTCGTATTTCCGTTTCTGATACGGTATATTTTTATGTTTCTGTTTTTGCCCATGGCAGCCTTCTATTGGGGAAGGTACTTCCCGTTCTAAGATACAGTTTCCCGCCAGCGGCAGAAACTCCACCGGCAATGCCGGGTAAAAGCGCTTCATGTATGCCACATGTTCTCTGTCAATACAAAAAACACGCATTTCCGGCACCGGAGGCTTTGCCAGTTTTGAATGATAATACAGTGGATGATCCACCAGGATATTGATGCACGCGATACCTTGGTTTTCCCAGATATAACGCCCGTTCTCTTCGATAAAGACCTCTTCCCCGGAAAGTCCGATAAAATTAAACGTACACAGTACCGTTTTCTCTGGCACGGCAAACCGGCTGATGCCATCTCCCGTATTTACCAGATCATCGTAATCCACAAAATAGGTGTCATGCCCCATCTCCTGAAACGTTTCTGCTAACTGTTCTGAAAAATATCCCAGTGTTTCCACTGCATTTTTTATTAAAATCACTTTCATGTTTGCCAGTGATCCGCGCAGTTAGTTTTTAAAGCTGTGGATCGGTGCCGGGATTCTTCCGGTACGGTTAATAAAATCATCACAGGAATATTTGTTGACCGGCATGATCGGCGCATAACCGAACAGACCACCAAACTCTACGGTATCGCCAACGCCTTTTCCAATTACCGGGATCAGACGTGCAGCTGTTGTCTTCTGGTTTACCATACCAAGTGCCATCTCGTCTGCGATCATACCGGAGATCGTGGTTGCCTTGGTATCTCCCGGAATTGCGATCATATCAAGTCCTACAGAGCAGACACAGGTCATTGCCTCTAATTTTTCCAATGTGATAGCACCAGCCTGTACGGAATCGATCATTCCCTGATCCTCACTGACTGGAATGAAAGCGCCGCTTAAGCCGCCGACATAGGAAGATGCCATAACGCCGCCCTTTTTGACCTGATCATTTAACATGGCAAGTGCTGCAGTTGTTCCCGGTGCACCTGCATATTCCAGACCGATCTCGCAGAGGATATCTGCGACGGAATCACCGATGGCCGGAGTCGGAGCAAGGGAAAGGTCAATGATACCAAACGGAATTGAAAGACGTCTGGATGCCTCCTGTGCGACTAACTGTCCGACTCTTGTTACCTTAAATGCGGTCTTTTTGATGGTCTCGCAGAGTACCTCAAAATTCTCGCCACGCACTTTCTCAAGTGCTGTCTTTACAACACCCGGTCCGCTGACTCCGACGTTGATCACTGCATCAGCCTCTGTCACACCGTGGAAAGCTCCTGCCATAAACGGGTTGTCATCCGGTGCGTTGCAGAATACAACCAGCTTCATACAATCCACAGAATCACGGTCTTTTGAGCGCTCTGCAACCTCCAACAAAATCTCTCCCATCAGACGCACCGCATCCATATTGATACCGGTCTTTGTGGACGCAAGGTTTACGGAACTGCAGACACGGTTCGTCCGGCAAAGTGCTATCGGGATAGAACGGATCAGCATCTCATCTGCTTTTGTCATGCCTTTTGATACCAGTGCGGAATAACCGCCGATCAGATCTGCACCGATTGCTTCTGCAGCACGGTCCATTGTATCTGCGATCGTTGCAAAATCTTCCGGTGTCTTGCAGGCTGCACCACCGATCAGTGCAATCGGAGTAACGGAAATACGTTTGTTGACAATTGGGATACCGTATTCAGCTTCGATCTCCCCTGCAACTTTTGCAAGATCTTTGGCAACTGATGTGATACGGTTATAAATGTTCTCATTTAATTTTTTCAAATCGGAATCAATGCATGAAAGCAGGCTGATACCGATCGTAATGGTGCGGACATCAAGGTTTTCATGTTCCACCATGTTGTTGGTCTCTTTTACTTCAAATATATTAATCATTGCCGCTTTCCTCTCTAAATACGATGCATTTTTTCAAAAATCTCAGCTTTCTGGCACTTGATGGATACACCGATCTGTGCACCGATCTCATCGAGATCTTTCTGACAATCCACAAATGATCTGGTTGATTTATTCATGTCAACGATCATCATCATATTGAAATATCCGGAAACGATTGTCTGTGAAATATCAAGTACATTGACGCCATTTTCGGAAAGATAAGTACATACTTTTGCAATGATACCAACCGTATCTTTACCCACTACTGTAATAATTGTCTTGTCTGCTGTGTTCTCCATCTCTGCTCTCCTCACTTTTCTGCTTTACTAAATCAGCGCAAATCTATTATCAATCATCATATCATACATGTTTTATAATTTCCACTGTTAAATAGATGCACATTTATAACTTTTTCTACTAAGCTTCATAAGCGGCCACACTCTGTAAAAAAATATTGTCATATATAATAGAATACGTGTTTCGCGAACATTCTATTATCATAAACTAAAAAATGATTCTCTCCGACGGCGCGTCCCGCTTTGCCACATACATTGGGAAATCATCGCCTTTATATGGATTTTCTCCCATCGTCACCTCTAACCGGACAGTCTCATATGCAAGTTCTGCATAATTATTTTCCTTACTGAGATGCCCTAAAATAACCGTATTGAAATGGTCATGGAGCACTTCTCCCAAAAGCTGACCGGACAGTTCGTTAGAGAGATGTCCTTTTTTCCCAAGAATTCTCTGTTTTAACGGATACGGATAACTTCCAACCTGCAGCATATGTACATCATGATTTGCTTCCAGTAAAAGCACATCCAGATTTTTTATTTTATCAATCATGTTTTCATCATATGTGCCAAGATCCGTCACTACCGCCGCCGTTTTCTCCTCATTTTTTATCTTATAGGCCACCGGATCTGCCGCATCATGTGAGATTGAAATCGGTTCAATCAAAAGATCCCCGATTTCAAAAGGCTGATCCGGCGTGATCGCATGAAATAAAGATTCCTCTATTTTGCCGACTGACTTTGTATTTAAAATAGCATCTATCGTACCCTGCGTGGCATAAATCGGAAGTCCGTAACGCCTGGCGATCACGCCAAGTCCAGAAATATGATCGATGTGTTCATGAGTTACAAGAACCCCCTGCATCTCTTCTGTTTTCAAATCGATCGAATTGAGTCCGTTTTCAATTCGTTTTCCACTGATCCCCGCATCGATGAGTACATGATTTTCATCTGATCCCACACAGATACAGTTTCCACTGCTGCCGCTTGCTATGCTGCATAATTCCATTTTTTTAATTCTCTTTCCATCTAAGTTCGATTGTATCTCCGGTCTTTAAGACTACAGAATACGATGCATTCTCACCATTTAAATTGGTAATGATTGCTCTGCCATTTGAGGCAGTAAGATCAAATTCGTAGAAATCAAAAATATCTACAAATATATACTGTGGTTTTCCGGTAAGTTTTACCGGCTGGCCGTTGATGTATACTAAAACTGTATTACCATCTTCTGGTTTTTCATCCACGTTCTGTGCCACGGATGCTTCTGTTTGCTCCACAGGTTCATTCGCTGTTGCAGCATCCATATCTGTTTCCGGCTGATCTTCTTCTATTGGAACTGCCTCTGCCACATCAGCCGCATTCTGTCCTGTTGCAGATACCTCAACGCCTGTCTCGCTGTCTGTACCTTTTTTACCATCTTCTTCTGTGGCAGTATCCTTTGCTACCGCAGAATCCTCTTCTTCCGCAAGCGCATTGCCGGCATCATCTGTATCTTCTGCAGCCGCATCACTGTGCTCTGTTGCAGACTTTTGTTCTTCTGCCTTATCAGCCTCTGCACCATCCTCCACACTCGTCTCTGGCTCCACAATATCCGGTATCTCTTCTTCCTTATATTCCCCGACAGTCGGTGTTTGAACTTCTTCCTGCTCTACCGGCTGAAAGGACGGTTTGCCATAGGAACGCACTGTCCACTCGATTGTAAAGTTTTCATAGATCAGTGAGTCGAGCGTTGCACGACGGTTGTTTACCAGAATCACATGCTCCACATTCACTTCCACATCCATAAATTCTGCAAGCTGGCCTACTGTGTAAAAGCTTCTTGTTTCTACCTGGTCGCCCTCCTTGATCTGATAGGAAGGCAGTTCTAAATTGCCGTTGACCTCTAAGAACTTCGGGCATCTTATAATATTTCCATTAACCACAAAGGCTACGGAATCTGTCGTATATTCCTCTAACTGATCTAATGTGCAGGTTGCCGGCTTGCCAGCCGTAGATGGCTCAATGATAATCTCACAATTCGGCTCTAATGCCGCATTGAGATTTGTTGGTCTGTCATTCATATAAACTGCTGCTGACTCTCCCTGCTCTCCACGAATGATACGTTTTGCTCCATTTACAAAAAATGTAAGTTCCGGTCCACGTTTCGGGAAAAGATCCTCATTCGGAAAACCTGCCTGCAATGCGGCATCCACGATCGTTAATCCATCATTATCATATAATTTGAGGCGCTCTCCATTGAAACGCACCATAATAAATCCGTTTCTCTGTTCATAATAATTCAGACAGATTCCAATCGGTGTAACAAGCAATGGATCCTTCTTGATATCCTGCTGTTCAAATACCACTTCCTGCAGTACTTCTTCACCACGCAGTGCCACTCGTACGTCCGGAAGATCTAATTTCTCTGCAAGCATTTTCGTATAACCATGGATCTTACCGCCACCGCCAACGATAAATGCTGCGCTGACAGTCTGGTCGCCATTCAATTCTTTGATTTTCGCAGCTACCGCAGTCGTCATCTCATCCACTACCGGCGCAGTCAGTTCCCACACTTCTTTTGCCGGAATCTTATGCTCGATCAGCATGATATCTTTATAAGTGATCTCCTCTTCTGTTGTACTCTGCAGCTTGATATATTCAGCCGTTTTAAAATCAACCAGATAATTCTGCACGATCAGTTCCGTTAATTCATCTCCGGCAAGAGGGATCATACCATATGCAATGATGCTTCCGTCTTTGGTGATGGAAATATCGGATGTTCCCGCTCCGATATCGACTAAAGCGATATTCAGCAGACGATAACTTTCCGGAATTGCGACGTTGATCGCCGCAATAGGCTCCAATGTCAGATTCGCCACTTCAAGCCCGGCCTGATTTACGGCTGCATAAAGTCCATCCACAACATCCTCCGGTAAAAACGTTACGATGATATCTTCACCAATACGGTCTGCCTTGTGGGATTCAATATTAGAAAACGGTTCATCATTCAAGAAATATTTGACTACAGAATAACCAACACAGTAAAACTTATAGTTGGTATCATTCATTTCCTGTAAAATTTTCTGCGCTTTCTCAATTCCAAGCAGATCCAGTGTATGAATGTCTTCCCCGGTAACTACGCTCTCCTCCGGATAATCGTAACTGATACTCGTTGTAACTGTCTTAAGCACACGGCCTGCGGCAGCGATACATACCTCCGTCAGCGTTTTTCCGATCTGTTTTTCCAGCTGTTCTTTTACTTTTCTTATCGTCCCTGATACACGCCCTATATCGTGGATCTGTCCATCTAACATTGCTCTCGTATCATGCTGCATGATATACTGAGCAGTAACGATAAACTGATCTTCGGTACGGTAACCTACCGTTCCTACCACATTTCTCGTTCCAATATCAAGTCCGAACACCAATGGCTGTTCCATGTCTTTTCCGTCGCTCATCTGCAGTATCTCCTACTCATTTTCCATATTTGTGATTGCCAAATCAATCTGCCTTATGGCATCTTCCACCGTTCCATTATTATCGATCACCACTTTACAGTGTTTCCGGTAAACCGCTTCCTGTAACTGACTGTCAAAAATCTGCTGTACTTTCTCCGGGGAATATCCGCGCGATCTCATAAGTCGTTCTTTTCTTATATCCTCTCTGGTATAAATATACCAAAGTTCGTCACAAATTTCATCATAATGTTCTTCAATCAGCAATGCTGCCTCTAAAACCAGAATTTTCAGCACTCCATTTTCCCGCTCTGTATCCGCAACAGTTCTGATATATTTCTTGACTGCCGGATGTACGATTCCGTTTAATGCATCCCGTTTTTTTTCATCTGAAAAGATGACTGTTGCTAACTTTTTCCGGTCAAACGAACCATCTTCATTCCAGATATCCTCATCCGAAAACATGTCTTTTAATTTCTGATAACATTCTGTCCCGGGCAGCATCAGCTCATGCGCGATTTCATCCGCCAACATGACTTTTACACCATCTTTTGTTTCAAGATAATGAAGTATTTCTGATTTTCCCGCACCGACGCCGCCGGTAATTCCGATAAATTTCATCCGTTTCATGCTCCCCGCATCCATTTTTTCTCTCGTACCATCCGGACATATGCAGTCCAACGCATCATCCCTCATAAATGATGACAGATCTTTATTTTGCCTCATACCAGTTTTTGCCGACATGTGCATCAATTTCAAGTGTGACCGCAAGATCTGCCGCTCCATGCATCTCTTCCTCGAGAATCTTTCGAACCGCATCCTCTTCTTCGATCGCCGTCTCCACTAAAAGCTCATCATGCACGGTTAAGATCAGGCGTGACTTTAGATTTTCTTTTAACAGTCTGTCATGCACGCATATCATTGCGATCTTGATGATATCTGCCGCAGTTCCCTGAATCGGGGAGTTCATGGCAACGCGCTCTCCAAAGGAACGCTGCATAAAATTGCTGCTTGAAAGTTCCGGTACCGGACGTCTTCTTCCAAACATGGTCGTCACATAACCTTTTTCTTTCGCCTCTGTCACGAGTCCGTCTAAAAATGTCTTGATCTTCGGGTAAGTCTCAAAATAACGCTCAATATACTCTGCAGCCTCTTTTTTGCTGATGCTTAGATCCTGGCTCAGTCCAAATGAACTGATTCCATATACGATTCCGAAATTAACCGCTTTTGCATTGCGCCGCTGCAGATCCGTCACCTCGTCAAACGGGATGTGAAATACCTGGGACGCCGTGATCCTGTGGATATCCTGTGCTTCCCGGTATGCCTCGATCAGCTTTTCATCCCCGGACATATGTGCTAAAACACGAAGCTCAATCTGGGAATAATCGGCATCCATAAACTCAAATCCCTCTTTTGGCACAAATGCCTTGCGGATCAGTCTGCCAAGTTCGATCCTCATCGGGATATTCTGCAGGTTTGGCTCCGTGCTGCTTAAACGCCCGGTAGCTGTGATCGTCTGATTAAAACTGGTGTGGATCCTGCCATCTTTAGCGATATAGTTGACCAATCCGTCCGCATAAGTGGACTTTAACTTGGTAAGCTGACGATACTCTAAAATATCAGAAACGATCGGATATTCCGGTGCAAGGCGGTCTAACACATCCGCCGCCGTGGAATAACCCGTCTTTGTTTTCTTTCCATACGGCATGGACAATTTTTCAAATAAGATCACTCCGAGCTGTTTTGGAGAATTGATATTAAACTCTTCTCCCGCTTCCTCATAGATCTGCTTTTCCAGTTCAGCGATACGCACTGCAAGTTTGTCCCCATACTCCGTGAGCGCCTCCCTGCACGCAATGATACCCTCATTTTCCATATCGGCAAGAGTAAATACAAGCGGCATCTCGATTTCCGTAAACAGATGATCCATGCCCTCTTCCTTTAAGTCTGTCTCCAGCGTCTTTTTCGATGCCTGTGCCACATATGCCATATAGCATACATAATTTAAAAATGCTTCCGGTGCATCTTTCATTGCCTGCTCTATGGTCAGTTTTCCAAGAAGATCTGCCTTTGACGGTATCATCTGTCCCATATAGTCTTTTGCAATATCCTCATATGGATACTCATTTTTCAGCGGATTCAGAAGATATGCTGCAAGCACACCGTCAAAAAGATTCGACAGGCCAATATTGCCGTTTACCTGTCGCTCCAGTAAGCCAAGCGCCGCAAGCTGCGGTTTTAAATCCAGTGTCGCATAGGACGCAGCCTCACTTGCGGTAAACATGGAAAGAATCTGCTTTGCCGGAAGATTTTCCCCTGCTTTTATGAAAAAGGTTTCTTCCTCTCCAGTTGAAATGGCAACTCCAAGGCAGTACTCCACTGCATCATTTTCTGCACTTTCTACGATGCCGGACGGTTCACTGTCTGCCCCCGGCATATCTCCTGCCGCAAACAGATTCATCTGCCCGTCCTCTTCCTCGTGGCTGTCTTTCTTTTTGCTTCCGGGAACAATATAAAAACCACAGTTTCTGCCACGAAGCTTTGCAAATACTTTCTCTGCCTCCTTACGGTCTTCCACAAGTTTAAAATGTTCTGCCGCCTGATTTTTTGGAGTTTCCACCGCAAAACGATTCAAAAGATTTTTAAACTCTAACCGTTTGCAGAGCAGGTATGCCTCCTCCGTGTACAGGCTGGAAATACCATTAAGTTTTGCACCGGAAAGATCATAATCAATGTCCGCATGGATCTCGATCGTCGCAAGCGTCTTACTCATCTGTGCCAGGTCATAATACTCTTTTAAATTTTTGCTTGCACGGGGTGGCTTTAATTCGTCCACATGTGCATAGGCATTTTCAACACTTCCATACTGTGCAATGATTGCTGTTGCCGTCTTTTCACCGATTCCCGGCACTCCCGGAATATTGTCTGCCGTATCCCCCATCAGCGCCTTGACATCGATAAACTCGATTGGCGTCACCTGATATTTTTCCTTTACCTCAGCGGCATTGTAATCCTCGATCTCCGTGCCTGTGCGCTTTGTTTTCGGGATACGGATCTTAATATGATCCGTTGCAAGCTGTAAGAGGTCACGGTCACCGGATACCACTGAAACTGTCAGCCCTTTTTGTTCACTCTGTTTTGCAATGGTTCCAAGCAGATCATCCGCCTCATAGCCGCCTTTTTCGATCGTAGTGACTCCCATCGCTTTTAACATTTCTTTCATGAGCGGAACCTGTTCCCGCAGTTCCTGTGCCATCGGCTTTCTTGTGCCTTTGTATTCTGCGAACATTTTATGGCGGAAAGTCGGTTCTGACACATCAAATGCAACCGTCAGATAATCCGGCTGCTCCTCCTCTAAAATCTTGAACATAATATTCAAAAATCCATAGACTGCATTCGTGTGCAGTCCTTCCGAATTCGTCAGATCCGGGATCCCGAAAAATGCCCTGTTCAAAATACTGTGTCCATCTATCAATACCAGCTTTTCGCCCATTGTTCTCTCCATTCTTGTCCTTTAGATCGCTCTTGTGTAGCGTTTCAGCCACTCATTTTCCTCCGCTGTCATATACGGGGAAATGGTATCATATACCATCTTGTGATAATCGTTTAACATCTTTTTCTCACGTGCACTTAACAGATCCGGGGCAATCGCATCGAGATCGATCGGTGCATAGGTGATATTCTCAAACTCCATGAACTGTCCATACTCATTTTTCTCAGCTTTATGGCATACCAGCTCATTTTCGGTACGGATACCGTATTTACCCTCTAAATAAACGCCCGGCTCGTCGGTCGTGATCATGCCCTCTTCTAAGACACCGTTTAGTCCAAAACACCGTAAAAAAC
>OLNQ01002886.1_pt1 | contig 14524 bp, 15 predicted proteins | sample 1672821 | NCBI WGS metagenome assembly OLNQ01 (sample SAMEA3136727, study PRJEB25190) | human gut metagenome | biome: human gut; feature: human-associated habitat; material: faeces | place: Austria | collected 2013 | reverse complement strand
GACAATTAAATTTAAAACAAACTTACCTTTACCCACAGACAAAATTGAAAAGCCCAAATTTACAAAACACTAAAATAAAAAATATTTTATAATAGGCTATTTATGTTCTTCTACATAAGAGAGAAACTCAGGTGTTTTTGACCAATAATTAATACCCCAATTTTCAAAATTCCACTGTTCCATATAGTCATTACACTCAAAGTCTATATAATATAAAATATTATCTTGAAACACAAAGTTAGTTGGGAAATAATCAATATTTGTATTTTTAGGATAAAGAATTTTACACATCTCCTTTACTTGCTCTATACAAGCACTAGGCAGACAATCATTTAATACCATATCAAAAACAGTTTCACCTTTGATATATTCCTTTAAAATTCTTTCATTTTCTCTATCATAGTCAAGTAATTTCGGCATAGCAATACCTATATCCGATAATCTTTTATAATCATCAAGTTCAGATTGAAGTTTATCGCCAAACTGATAATAGGAACATGGTTCATGGTGAATTTGCTTTAGTACATATTCTTTCTTACCGTCAGTTACAAGATAAGAATATCCACCCTTCCCCTTACCTAACAACTTAATTATTGAAAAAGCCCTAGAGTTAACATTCATTTTTTCCATAATTATCTCCCATAAATATACAAAAAAGTCCCTTATACAAGGGACTTTTAATATTTAATTTATTTTACTGTAACTGTAACAGTCTTTGATTTTTGAGAACCATCTCTTGCAGTTACTGTAATTTTACATGTACCCTTTTTGATACCTTTGATAATACCCTTAGAGTTAATTGTTGCAACCTTTGCATTGCTACTCTTTACTGTAACTTTTTTATTGCCACAGTTTGCAGGGCTTACATATGTTTTTAGTTTGAAAGTCTTACCTTTCTTAATTGTTACCTTTGTGCTATTTACAGAAACTGATTTAACGGCATACTTAAATGGATTTTTGTATAGCTTTGCATAAGAATGAATACCTGAACCTTTGTTACCGTAAATAGTAATCTTCTTACCATTTGGGTAATACTTATAAGTAAAATAACCGTTAGAGTCCTTAATTGAGAATGCCTGTTTTACAAAAATATCATAGCCTGTATTCTTACAAGTTGAAGGTACATATAGTGAACTGATACTACTGCAACCGATAAATACTTTAGAACCAAGTTTCTTAAGCTTTGTACCTAGTGTATTGCCCTTTAGTTTTTGACAATTAAAGAAAGCAGATGTACCAATGTTTGTTACCTTTTTAAAGTTAAGTGTTGATGCTAACTTCTTACAGTTTGCAAATGCATTATCATCAACATATGTAACATTAGAGAAGTTAATTGAACCTGTCATATTCTGACAATTGAAGAATGCATTGTAACCAACATAACCCAGCTTACTTGAAGAAGTAAACTTCTTTAACTTTTTACAACTATCAAATGCAGCAATATCAACTCTCTTAACATTAGATGTACCGGTAATTGTTGTTAGGTTAGTACAACCATAAAAAGCATATTTACCGATTTTCTGTGCTGAGCCAAGTTTTACTGTTTGTAGTTTCTTAGCATTTTTAAAAGTATAATCTTGAATTACTTTTACCTTTGGTAGGTTAATTGTCTTAATATTTTCTGAACCAAAGAATGCATCAGCATCAATAGAAGTTGCATTTGAGCTAACAGAAGTTAACTTAGGTAGATTATATAAAGCAAAGCCCTTAATATACTTTGCATTTCTAATATTAAGTGAAGTTAGATTATCAGCACTATAAACTGCTCTTTTGTTTAGTGAACCTGCAGTAAGGCTAACCAGTTTATCGTTATTGTACATACAATACTCACCTAGTGTTGCATTACCTAGGTTTGCCTTTGTAAGATTATCACAACCATAAAAAGCATTGCCACCAAATGACTTAGACTTTGGAGCATTAACTGTCTTTAGATTTGTACAATATTCAAAAGCATAGTCACCGTAAGAAGCACTACAATTTGTTGTAAAATTAGTCATAGCCTTACAATTATAAAAAACATTCTTGCCTACACTTTTAACTGTTGAAGGTAAAGTAATATCAGTTAAAGAAGTACAATAACTAAAAGCATTATTGCCAATCTTAGTTAGCTTTGAAACACCATCAAACTGTACGGAAACAAGATTTGATAGATTATAAAAAGCATATGAACCGATAGAAGTGATATTACCATCAATAACTACTCTGTTAATTTCCTGATACTTAGAACTCCATGGTGCATTATAAGCAGTAAAGTTAGGTAAATCACCTGAACCTTCAATATAAAGGTAACCACCACTAACACCCCAAGAGATGTTGCCTACTGTTGCAGAAGTTTCCACAGTATTTGTTTCTTTAGCAGAAACAGAAATTGCTGTTGTCATAGCAGTCATACACATTAAAACTGCCAAAACAATGGATAATAATTTTTTCATAATATTCCTCCTTTTATTCTGTTAATATTTTATCATTTTTTCTTATCCTTTACTATTCAATAAATGCCAAAATTTATTACACACATAAGCATTATTATTGTAAAACTTTACTATACAATTTTTTCTATTTAAAATAAAAGTCAAATTTACTTAAAATAAGTCAAAATTAGTCAGAAAAAAGGCTGTCCCATAACGGAACAGCCCGGCAAAATTATTTTACAGTTACATTAATAGTCTTTGTTTTTAAAGAACCGTCTTTTGAAGTAAGTGTAATCTTACATTTACCTTTTTTAAGACCTTTAATAACACCCTTAGTATTCATCTTTGCAATTTTGCTATTGCTTACTTTAACTGAATAAGACTTAGTTGAACACTTGGTTGGATTCATAGTAACCTTAATTTTTGTATTCTTACCTTTCTTTACAGTAATTCTGCTTTTGCTTACACTGATTGATCCAACTGCTACTTTATAAGGCATTTTATACTTTTTAGCACAGTAAAGTTGTGTTGAACCTTCTTCGGAACAGATGCCGATTGTCTTACCTTTTTCGTTATAGAAATACTTTTTAACGCCATTGACCATTTTGATTTTATCAATATTCTTAACAAATGTACATCTGTCAAGACTAGGGCCTGAGCGTGGAATATAAATATAATTGATGCTCTTACAACCTAAGAAAGCCTCTAGTCCTATATACTCTATTCTATCGCCTAAAGAGTTACACTTAACCTTTGGACAGTTTTTGAAAGCATCACTTTCTATCTTCTTAATAACCTTAAAGTTAAGCCTTGAAGATAAATTGACACAATCGGTAAAAGCACCTATATCGATTTTTTTTGTTTTGGACACATCAATACCACTTACAAGGGAAGTACAACCCTCAAAAGCCCAGCAACCTATTTTCTGTAAACTCTTAGTTGGTGATATTTTCTTTAGATATTTACAATTTTTAAAGGCTTCGTTATCAATTTCTTTTAGTTTTGAAAGACCTGTTACTTCCTTTAAAGCGTAATCTCCTTTGTAGAAAAAAGAAAGTCCTCTATAACCGATTTTTGTTACTGAACCAAAGTTGATTTTTTCAATAAAGTTATATGAAAAGCCCTGATAAGGAACTACTAAAAGTTTAGGTGCATTAAGGGTTTTTATCTTTGTATAGCTAATAGAAGAATCATCAACAAGAGTCTTAACATTTTTTAAGTTTAATGTTTCAAATTCACAATTCCAAATAGCCTCTTTATCAATTTTTTCTGCACCGATAGTAAGGGTTTTGATTTTTAAATTTTGTAAAGCTGATTTTCCCAAAACCTTTGCTTTAGAAAGATTAAGATATTTTATATTTTTACCGGAAATTGCATATTCTCCAACTGAACCTGATGTAACTTTCTCTAGTTTATTACATCCACTAAAACATTTTTTACCTATTGATGCACCACCAAGGTCAGCAGTTTTTAAATTTTCGCACTCACCAAAAGCATATTCTCCGAAACTAATGGCATTAGGCATAGATACACTTACTAAATTTGAACAATAATAGAAAGCATTGTTGCCAACAGTTACTTTTGATGATAAAGAAAAATTCTTTAAATTTTTACAATCACGGAAAACATCATTACCGATAGTCTGAACAGTGCTTGGCAAAACGATAGTTGGTAATTTACCGTCATTATAAAAAGCACCGTCACTGATTTTTTTCAGTTTACTGCCACTTTCAAATTTAACATTTGTTAGATTAGCCATTCCACTAAAGTTACCCACACCGATAGATGTTATATCCTTACCAACGACAATCTTTTGAATATCAGATCTAATTTTTTCCCATGGTGAATGTTCATAATTTGGCATATCACCATAGCCCTCAATTAACAAAGTGCTTCCACTGAACTTTACAATGACATTACTGTCACTGTCAGTAGCTTTTGTATCATAAGCAGAAACAGAAGTTACTGTAAAGATAGCAGTCACACACATTACAACTGCAAGAAAAACGGATAATAATTTTTTCATAATATTCCTCCTTATTTACCCAAGTTAATAATATCATTTTTGCTAATATTTTACTATTCATTTATTGTTAAAAATTATTGCAGTTAAAAGTGTTTTTATTGTAAAACTTTACAATATAATATTTTGATTAAAAACAAAATTAACTTTATATTATAAAAGGAAAAGGCTGTCCCAAAATGGAACAGCCTTATAAGTCAGAATAGATATTATAAATAACTAATTAAAATTAGTTGTTGATTAGCTTATCGCCATCATCCCAGCTATATAGCTTACGGATTTCCTTACCAACGATTTCTGATGGATGCTGAGCAGCATTCTTACGCATAGCTCTGAAGTGAGCCTGACCACCTGCTGGTGACATATCTAGTAGGAAGTCCTTAGCAAAAGCACCACTCTGGATGTCTGCTAGAATCTGCTTCATAGCTTTCTTTGTGTCTTCTGTAACAATCTTTGGACCTGTGATGTAGTCACCGTATTCAGCTGTGTTAGAGATTGAATATCTCATACCTTCGAAACCTGACTGATAAATTAGGTCAACGATTAGCTTCATTTCGTGGATACATTCGAAGTAAGCATTTCTTGGGTCATAACCTGCTTCACATAGTGTTTCAAAACCAGCCTGCATTAGAGCACAAACACCACCACATAGAACAGCCTGTTCACCGAATAGGTCAGTTTCTGTTTCTGTCTTGAATGTTGTTTCTAGGACACCAGCACGGCTACCACCGATACCTGCTGAATATGCTAGAGCTAACTGCTGAGCCATACCTGTGTAATCCTGTTCAACCGCTACTAGACAAGGAACACCCTTACCTGCCTGATATTCTGAACGTACTGTGTGACCAGGTCCCTTAGGAGCAATCATTGTAACATCAACATTAGCTGGAGGTACAATCTGACCAAAGTGAATTGCAAAGCCATGAGCAAACATTAGCATATTGCCTTCTTCTAGGTTTGGTTCAACATCTTTCTTATACATAGCTGCCTGCTTTTCATCGTTGATTAGAATCATAATGATGTCAGCCTGCTTAGCTGCTTCTGCTGCTGTAAATACTTCAAAGCCCTGAGCTTCTGCTTTAGCCCAGCTCTTAGAACCGTTGTAAAGACCAACAATAACCTTAACACCACTATCTCTTAGGTTAAGTGCATGTGCGTGACCCTGTGAACCGTAACCGATAATTGCTACAGTCTTATCCTTTAGTAGGTTAAGATCACAATCCTGTTGATAAAAAATTCTTGCTGCCATTTTATATTCCTCCCTTAAAATTGGCATAATATAAGGTTAAATAGCATGAAAAATTTAATGCTAGTTAATCGCTTAATCGTTGAAGCCACTGTGATAGGCTTCACCATGTCCCTTTTCAATAGCTACTTTACCTGTACGAACAATTTCCTTGATACCAAATGGTCTCAGTAATTCAAGCAAAATGTCGATTTTGTCAGCTTCTTCGCTATATTCAAGGGTTACTGCAGATGACGAAACATCTACAATTTTAGCTTGAACAAGTTGTGCAATACCCATAATTTCTTCTCGTTTCTTACTTGTGCAAGAAACTTTAATTAAGAGTAATTCACGACCTATATATTCACCCTCTTCAAGGCGTTTAACCTTGATAACAGGGATAAGCTTGTTTAGTTGCTTTTCAATCTGTTCAACTACATATTCGTCACCATCAGTAACAATTGTAATTCTAGAAATTTTAGGATTACTTGTTACACCAACGGCTAGACTGTCAATGTTAAATGCTCTTCTTGAGAAAAGACCGGAAATCTTTGACAATACGCCTGAACAGTTCTCAACAATAACTGATAAAGTATATTTCATCTTAATCCCCCTACTTAAATTGATGGTGTATCAGGATGAACATTACAGATAAGAATGAAAGGTTCTTTTAGCTTAAACATTTCTTCTGCAACTTTTTCAGCCTCTTCGTTTGAGTTAACTTCAGCAGTCTTAATACCATAAGCCTCAGCAATCTTTGTGAAATCAGGATCGCCAAGGATTGTAGCACTGTATCTGCTACCGTAATGGTTTGACTGAAGTTCTCTAACCATACCAAGACGATTGTTACGCATAACAATAATCTTAATATCTACATTATTCTGCATAATTGTGCCAAGTTCAGTTAGGTTCATTTGGAAAGAACCGTCACCGCAAACTGCAACAACATCTCTTGATGGTCTTGCCATTTTAGCACCGATTGCTGCAGGAACACTGTATCCCATTGTACCCATACCACCGGTTGTAAGGAATCTACCCTCACGAATACGGAAGTTGTTGGCACACCAAATCTGGTTCTGACCAACATCGGCCACAAGGATACCCTTGCTCTTCATCATAAATGAAAGTTTTGCAATCAATGATCTTGGTTCAACATAACCTTCCTTAACAGGTGGAACTCTATAAAGTTTTTCTTTCCATTCTCTATAGGTTTCACACCACTGATGAGGAATGTGGTAGTCACCGATTTCATCAATTAACTTTTCAATTACATTCTTCATATCCCCTACAATCGGTACTGTTGTTCTAACATTCTTACCGATTTCAGCAGGGTCAATATCTATATGTATAATCTTGCTTGTACGACTAACCTGGTCAGGCTTTGCAACAGCTCTGTCACCAAGTCTAGCACCACAAACAATAAGCAAGTCACTTTCATGCAATGCCATATTTGCATATTTCTTACCATGTGTACCTAACATACCAAGGTAACGCATATGTTCACTAGGCATTACACCGATACCCATTAATGTAGAAATTACCGGAATACCTGTCATTTCTGCAAACTGTTGTAGCTTTAGCTTACTTCCTGAAGAAAGTACACCACCACCGGCAACAATAAGTGGTCTTTCTGCTTCTTTAATAAGGTCAATTGCCTTTTTAATCTGCATCTTGTGACCACGAACATTTGGTTTGTATCCAACAATATCAACACTATCCGGATATTCAAAAGACTCAATCTCTTCTTCCTGAACATCCTGAGGTATATCTATAAGAACAGGTCCCATTCTGCCTGTTGTGGCAATATGGAAAGCCTCTTTAAATACTCTTGGCAAGTCCTTTGTATCATTTACAAGGTAGCTATGCTTTACAAATGGTTCACAAGCACCTGTAATGTCAGCTTCTTGGAAAACATCTCTACCAAGAAGTTCTCTCTTTACCTGGCCTGTAATACAAATAACCGGAATACTGTCTGAGTAAGCAGTAGCTATACCGGTAATCATATTTGTAGCACCGGGACCGGATGTTGCAACACATACACCAACCTTGTTACTGCAACGGCTATAACCGTTAGCTGCGTGTACTGCTGACTGTTCCATTCTTACAAGAACATGCTTTATATTAGATTTATATAGTGAATCATAAAATGGACATATAGCTGCACCCGGATAACCGAAAACTGTATCAATGCCTTCAGCCTCCAAGCACTTAATCATAATGTCTGCACCACTAATCATAAGCCTATTATACTCCTATGCTAAATTTTTACTATTTTTTACTCTCTTGATTATACAATATTCCCTAATTTATTTCAAGTAGTGAAAGCAAAAAAAACTCCTTGATTTTTCTAAATCTATATGTTATAATACATTATGCGTTGCAAACCAGTTATACTTTTGGTTTATATAAGCGAACGACAGGCCCTATACGATTGAGGCCTGTGAATCATGTCAGGCAGGGAACTGAGCAGCATTAAGCAGTGTTCTCGATGCGATATAGTAAGTCTGCCGTTCACTTATGTAAATCATTGCCGTTATGACGGCATAACGGTTTGCAATTTTTTATTTTACAGAAAAGCAGGTGAATTTTATGTATCAAGTTTTGTACCGTAAATGGAGACCGGAAACATTTGCTGATGTAGTAGGTCAACCTCAGGTTACTGTTACTCTTAAAAATGAACTTAAAAGTGGCAGAATCAATCATGCTTATTTATTCACCGGTTCTAGAGGTACAGGTAAAACAACTTGTGCTAAAATTCTTGCAAAAGCAGTTAACTGTCTTGATTTGCAAGACGGCAATCCTTGTGGTAAATGTGAAAACTGTATTGATTTTCAAGAAGGCAACTTACTTGATGTTGTAGAAATGGATGCAGCCAGTAACAGAGGTATTGATGATATTAGAGAACTGATTGAAGAATCATCCTTTTCCCCATCAAAAGGTAAGTACAGAGTTTACATTATAGATGAAGTTCATATGCTTACCGATGCAGCCTTTAATGCTTTGCTAAAAACACTTGAAGAACCACCTGCTCATGTTATATTTATTCTTGCTACAACAGAAGTTCATATGTTACCTCAAACAATTCTTTCAAGATGTCAACGTTTTGACTTCCACAGAATTTCTCCTGAGGATATTACAAAAAGACTAAAGTATGTTGCTGAACAAGAAAATGTAACTATTACTGATGATGCTTGTCACCTAACTGCAGTTATTGCAGATGGTGCAATGCGTGACTCTCTGTCTATAATGGATAGATGTATCGGCATTAGCAAAAATATTGATGCAGAAGTTGTGAGACAAGCTGCAGGTCTTGCTCAAAAGGACTACCTATTCTCCCTATCTTCTGCTTGTATAAACAAGAACCCTCAAAGAGCCTTAAAGATTGTTGATAAGCTACATTCCGAAAGTAAAGATATGGCAAGGCTTTGTGCTGAACTTATTGACCACTTTAGAAATTATATGCTTATCAAAACAATTAATAACCCAAGACAAATGATTGTTATGAGTGATGAGGAATTTGAGGAAGCAGTAAGTCAATGTGATTATGTTTCTTTGGCAGATATAATTTACTTTATGGATGTACTTCAGAGAAGTGCTGAAAGAATGGGAAAAAGCTCCTCTAACCGTACAGAAATGGAAACTGCTTTAATTAAGTTAACTGCTCCTGAACTGGACGGTAGTCAAGAGGCTTTGCTTTCAAGATTGGTTAAACTTGAAAGAGCAGTAAATATGGGAAACTTCGGTTCAGCAAAAGCTACCGAAACTAAAGAAGTTACTAGTAAAGAAACTTCACCTATTACAAAAGAAGAAGTTGCTACTTCTTCCCCAATTTCTACAGAGCCAATTCAAAAGGAAGAAAAGGTTATTTCTACAGAAAAGCAACTTGTTAATCCATTTATTGATGACGGTACACCTAAACAAGATAAGTATGCCGGTGCAGATAGCTTAAGAAACAAGATTGAGGAAGTAAAAAAAGGACTTCTAAAAAAGGAAGAAAGAGCTAAAGCAGAAAAGTCATTTGCTCCAACTGTTCCAAGCAGTCCCGTACCATTCCCCGAAATTATTAATCACAATGAACTAAAAAAAGTTGAGGAACACAAGCCTGCCCCAAAAAAGCAACTTAACCTTGAAGAAATTTATGCTAATGCAAAACCATTTATGCAATGGCAAGAAGTTGTAGAGAACCTAAAAGAATATAGCAAAACTATTGCTATGTCTTTCTTAGATACTACTGCTTATGTCAGTGGAAATTATCTACTGATTGATGCAAAAACAGATATACCTTTTCAACTGCTAAAGAGAGATCCTGAACAGAAGGACAGAATCCGAGATGCAGTTCAGGAATTAACCGGTAAGAGATATAACCTTGGTCCATACAAGCCACCGGTTAAAAGAGTTGAAAAAAATGACCCTCTGGATGAATTTACTGATAATTTAAAGGAAAAAGGTATTGAAATTACTGAAGAATAAAGTATAATAATTTTATAAAGCGAAAGGAAATATTAATATGAAAGCAAGATTACCAAAGAACTATGGTGGTGGCGGCATTGGAAATATGCAGCAACTAGCTATGCAGGCACAGAAAATGCAACAGAAAATGGAAGAAACAACTACCGAGCTGGAAGAAAAAGAATACTCAGCTACTGCCGGTGGTGGTGCAGTTAAGGCTACTGTTACAGGTAAGATGGAAGTTAAGTCACTTGAAATTGACCCTGAAGTTGTTGACCCTGAAGATGTTGAAATGTTAAGTGATATTGTTATCGGTGCAGTTAATGAAGCACTTAGAAATGCTGCAAAAGAAAAGGAAGATGCACTATCTGCTATTTCCGGTGGTCTTAGCATTCCGGGTATGTTCTAATGGCAAGTTATAGCGTTGCTCCTTTGCAAAAACTCATTGAGCAATTTGAAAAACTTCCGGGTATCGGTGCAAAAACTGCCCAAAGACTTGCATATTTTGTTCTAAATATGCCAAAAACAGAAGCAGAGGAATTTTCTAAAGCTATTATTGATGCACATGAAAAGATAAAGTACTGTAGCATTTGTTGCAACTTTACCGATAAAGACAAATGTCCTGTTTGTACCAGTGCAAGCCGTGACCATTCTGTTATTTGTGTTGTTGAAACACCAAGGGATGCAATGGCAATGGAAAGCACTAATGAATACAGAGGTACTTATCATGTACTTCACGGAGCAATCTCTCCCCTAAACGGTGTTGGTCCTGACCAGTTAAAAATTAAGGAACTTTTGGCAAGGCTGAATAATCAAGAGGTTAAGGAAGTTATTATGGCAACTAACCCTACTGTTGAGGGTGAAGCAACTGCTATGTACTTAACAAGATTACTAAAACCACTTGGTATAAAAGTTACAAGACTGGCATATGGTATTCCTGTAGGTGGAGATTTGGAATATGCTGATGAAGTTACACTTGCAAGAGCTTTGGAAGGCAGAACAGACCTTTGATAAATTTTAGGTGTAGTTATGAAAGAAAGTACAAAAACAATTGCACAAAACAAAAAAGCCCATCATGACTACTTTGTACTTGAAAGCTATGAGGCAGGTATTGAGCTTTGTGGCACAGAAGTTAAGTCACTGAGGGCAGGTAGAGTAAATCTAAAAGATAGTTGGTGCAATATTGTTGACGGAGAAATCTTCGTAAACGGTATGCACATTTCTCCTTATGACCATGGTAATGTTTTTAACAAAGACCCTATGAGAGTAAGAAGACTATTAATGCACAAAAAAGAGATTTTAAAACTCTTTGGCACACTTCAGCAACAAGGACTTTCACTTATCCCTATTAGCCTTTACTTTAAAGGTAGCAAGGTTAAGATGCAAGTAGGTCTTTGTAAAGGTAAAAAGCTTTATGACAAAAGAGCTTCTATGGCTGAAAGAGATGCCAAAAGAAACATAGACAGAGCCTTGAAAGAAAGGCAATATTAATCCACATTATAGGCAGGAAACTGCCTTATATATGGGGGTGTAAAGGTTTCGACGGGGGTTTTGAACCTTAGTAAGCGAGTAGTGGCGTAGGACCACTTATAACCTACAACTTTTTAAATTAAACGACAACAATAAAGTTGCTCTAGCTGCTTAATGCAGCTTGTCCTCTTTAAGATTACCACGACTTAATCAGGGCATCATTTAGTGGTAAATGTGAACATTGGAGTGTTCCGACCATTGTCACACATTAGGAACTACTAAGCATAGTAGCCTGTTTGTAGGCGACTATGTAAGGGAATGTTAATATACAAACTACACTCGTAGAAAGCTTTGGGAATAGATTTTCGGACAGGGGTTCGATTCCCCTCACCTCCACCAAATAAGTTAAAGGTCGAACACCAACGATATTTTATATCTGATGTTTTAAAGACCTTTGCAATAATATTCGATAGATAAAAGAACCACCCACATTAGATAATTCTAGTGTGGGTGGTTTTTGCACGAAAAATTGAATTTGTTTTACTGTTTTTAAAAAGTTTTGAAAATCTCTTTGATAATTTTGAAAATTGTTTAAAAACTTTGAAAATAAGCCTTAACAATTAAAATATTAAGTTTCAAGTGTTAAAATCCTTAAAAATTACACTCGAAACTTTTAAAGTCAATCATTATCGTTAATAAACATAGTACATTCTACCATTATTCTTATCTGATGAAATAAGTCTTGCATATTTACATCCAGCATATTTACCTGTTGTAATAACACTAATATTTTTGAACTTGTGACTGGCTTTTAAAACGGTATCTGTTTCAAACTTTGTCTCAGTTTTATTTAGTCTGCGAACTCTAGTTCCTTTTTCTGCAGTGAAAATATCATAACTAGAATAGCTTTTACCAAGATGGCTATTAGCAATCCAATATTTCTTATTCTTGTATTTAACCTGTGACCATCCGTACCCATCATCTTTTAGCCATTCAATAGTTGTTCCTTTTTTAATCGATAACTTCTTAATTGATGTTTTACCAACAGGGTCTTTTTCGTTTTTCAGATAAAGTCCAGCGTTATTTGTTATTTTAACTTTTTTACTTTTCTTTACTGATGATGTTGATACAACCGAATTTGGTGAACTAATAACCATACAAACATGGCATTGTGTATTAAGATAGATACCACCAACTTTTGCTTTAGAACAACTGTTTACATATTCTGATGATATGTATTTCTTAAATTTGCCTGTAGCCAATAGATTGTCGCACATATCTCCTGTATAGCCCCATGATGATAGTGGAGTATTCATATTAACTCCATTGATTTTTAATCCTGCCAAAGCATAGCAAGATAGCACTAGACTACTGCAATCAAATTCTGAATTACTTGCACCTTTAACTTTTTTATCATTCTTAACAATAGCATTTAGACCGGTCCATCTCTGACCTTGATCATAACCAAACGCTGATGAATTACAAATAGATTTCATATATGATGCAGCCTTTTTAGCTAAATCATTATCTGTACATTCAAAGTATGTATCCCACGGATATGAATACCAAGTTCTAGTGTTACATTCAACACCAGTCTGATCTCCGGCTTTACCACCTGAAGCATATCCTCTTTCGTCAATACTTGCTTGACCAATAATTACACTCATTCTTCCTCACCTTCTTCCGGAATACCTGCTACTGATGTAAGTAATGATAAAATGCCTGATAGTAAACTAGCTGAACATACTACTGTCCAGTTCACATCTGACATTACTGCACTTACACCGATTGTTGCTACTGCAGTTTGAGCTGTTGTCTTGATCGCTCTTACTCCAGCTTTCTTAATCCATTGTTTCCAATTTCTCATTTTTCAACACTCCTTTTATAATTTTATATCTTCAATTTTTGCTCTTGCTTCTAACACTGCAAGATACTTTTTCATATACTCAAGTTGAAGATTATATATACTTCTAGGACATGACGGAATAAATGTTAATAACTCTTTATCCCAATTACTTAGCATTGTTTCTAATCCTTTAATTCTAGTTTCTAGCTGAATATATTCAGCTATGAATCTATCTTTATAATCTGTGCTAACCATTAGCAAGGCTGAATCGTTAAGTGAGCGAACACCAACTACATTATAAGTCTTTTCAAAATCATCTTTTGCAATCCAACTGACATAGTTATCAGAGTGCTTAACTAGATAACCTTCATCTGCTGGATTTTTGTCTGTCGGAACAGTCCAACCACGGTAATTGTTATAATCACCTCTTGTCATTTTCTTAGCTTCTACTTGCTCTACGTTAATGTATTGTCGCATAACATTACTTCCTTTCGTTTTCTAAATCTTCTATTCTATGATTTGCAACTTTCATATCTTCTTGAATTACAGAGATACTTTTTTCTGCTTCATACATTCTGTCAACAACTTGGTTATGTTTTTCGACTTTTTTCTCAAGTTGTTTTATTCTGTAGTTAGTTAATTTTGTATTGCATATAATACCAATTAATGAACCAACACCAGAACCAACCACACCGATTATTGCTGTAACAACTTCTGTTACCAAAACTACTCACCTTCTTCTTGTTCGGTAACATTATCTGTTACAGTTTCTTCTGTTTCAACTGAGTACCAACTTTCGATAGTCAGCATATCTTCATCTGTTAAGACTGACTTACTATACCAGCTTAGTGCGTATGCTCTGACTTGGTATTCATCAAGTCTGTTTTTCATAGTAGACAGAGTTTTGATTACAAAATCGTGTAGATTAAACATTATTACATCACCTCACTTTCGTGTGCTACAATGGCTGTTGCTAACTCATTAAATTTACTATCAATGTAATTCTTTGTATCGGCAATATAAGTTACTTCAAAATCAGTATCGGCACTAATTTTTGTACTAGGATAATAGGTATGAAGTGACAGTATTTTATCTACTTC
>OLNQ01002881.1_pt1 | contig 14527 bp, 19 predicted proteins | sample 1672821 | NCBI WGS metagenome assembly OLNQ01 (sample SAMEA3136727, study PRJEB25190) | human gut metagenome | biome: human gut; feature: human-associated habitat; material: faeces | place: Austria | collected 2013 | reverse complement strand
ATTTTCTCAATTAAGATAAATAAGATATGTCCTCCATCAAAAGCTGGTAATGGTAACAAGTTGATGAAACCTACATTTATTGATAAAAAAGCAAATAGATATAGTAAATTAGCAAGACCTCCTGCTCTTTGACTACCTACTACTTCATAAATACCAACAGGACCTGATAATTGTTTTACTTTAATACCACCAGTAAATAAACTAACAACAGTTACCCACATTTGTCTAAATAAAGCTCCTGTTTTTGTTACCATATAGTTTAGTGCATGTCCTAAGCCATATTCCTTTTTCTCTTTAAAACCAATACCATAAACATAAGTTACTTGATCATCTTTTATCTTCTTTTCTGGGGTTACTTTATAAGTTTTTGTACTACCATCCTCTTTAGTAACAACAAATTTAGTTGCTTTATCATGTTTATCAATTGTAAGATACAAAGAAATATCATCTCTTGTATTAATTTTATGACCATTTATTTCCTTGATGATATCTCCTTTTTCAAGTCCAGCAACTGCTGCTTTTGATCCTTTATTAACATTAGTAATTAAAGGGACTGATGATGGGCTTCCCCAAATAAGACCAATAAAGAATAACATCAATATCGCTGATATAAAGTTAAAACCAGCTCCAAAAAACATTACTAGAAATCTTTGCCAAGCTTTTTTACCTTGTAAAGTTCTATCCTTTGGAATATCTTCTTCTTCACCTTCTTCGCCAGCCAACTGACAAAATCCCCCGATTGGAATAAGTCTTAGGGAATAAGTTGTCTCTTTTCCTTTGTGTGATATAAGTTTAGGTCCCATTCCAAGAGCAAACTCATGGACATAAATTCCTGTTAATTTAGCAAAGAGAAAATGTCCACCTTCATGTATAAAGATAATCGCTCCTAGAATAAGAATAAATATTAATAATGTTACCATTTGCCCCTCCTATAAAATTCCTACAAATAAAATGAACGCTAAGGCTACAAAGATTAGACTATCAAATCTATCAAGTATTCCCCCATGTCCTGGTATCAATGATGAATAATCTTTTACTTTATAAGTCCTTTTTATACTAGAAAATACCAAATCACCTAACTGACCTATTAGTGATAAAAAGAAAGTTATAAAGATAATTAATACTAAAGACATATTAGAATTAACTACTGTGAAATAGAAAGTTGAGGCAACAAAAGTTCCCATTGCTAAACCTCCTATTAAACCTTCTATTGTCTTATTAGGACTAATAGTGGGACAAAGTTTATGTTCACCTATATAAAATCCTGTAAGATAAGCAAAAACATCAGTCATTGTAGTTATTAATAATATATATATTAGGTAGTTTAAATCATAGTTTCTTATTAGAATAATAAGTCCAAATGATAAACCAATAAATATAGATGAACCTATCATATATAAAGCATCATTAATATTATACATATCTTCCTTACTATTAACGAATAATAAAGGTAATAAAAAGATAAATATTAATATAGCAAATGCCCTATAATCAACCATATAAGTAAATACATTTTGATTATAATTTAATAGTGTTAAGAATAAAACTATGAAGTAAGCAAAAATAATAACTATCTTTGGAAATTTTTTAGTTTTTTCTCTCACTTTAATAAGCTCATAAATACCAGCTATAGCAAGTAGTGTCATAAATACTGAGAAAGTCATTCCTCCTAGTAATAATAGTGGCACAAATATTAAAATCATAACAATAGCACTTACTACTCTTTTTTCCATTTTTTTCATTTCTTATCCTCCCATTATAAGTATAATATAAAAATTGTCTTTTAACAATAAAAAAAGGATATCTCTATCCCTAAAACTTATCAGCATTAATCTTTACATACTTATTACCATTTAGATAACTACTAGCTTGACAAAGAGTACGAATAGCATTAATTATTTTACCATTTTTACCAATTAATCTACCCATATCTTCTTCTTTAACTAATATTTCAATAGTAATAGCGTCATCAGATGAAAACTCTTTAACACTAACATCTTCTTTATTAACTACAACTCCTTCAACAAGAGTTGTTACAAGTTTTACTAAATCCATTATTTTGATTCCTTTTTAGTTTTATTTTCAGCAAATTTCTTCATAATACCTTCATTTTTTAATAAACTACGAACAGTATCAGATGGAATTGCTCCACGGTTTAACCATTTAAGTGCTACTTCTTCATTAATCTTAGTAGTATTATCCTTTTCTAGTGGATTATAAGTTCCTACTAATTCAAGATATTCTCCATCACGTCTTGCTCTAGAGTCAGTTACTACGATACGATAAGTAGGTCTTTTCTTAGCACCCATTCTCATTAAACGAATCTTTACAGCCATAATTACACTCCTTTCCATTTGCAATTAATATTATAAATATTATTATCACACTTGTCAACATTTTTTTGTTAACATTTCCAACTAACAGTATACTTACCTACGGACAGTTTTTAAAATAATAAAAATAAGAGATAAATCCTATTCATCTCCTAAATCGTCTAAAAATTGATAAAACAATCCACATATGCTACAATCATTATAGTCAAAATCAAAAAAATAGAAAGTAGTGTGAATTGTTTTATGGCTAAATTATACAATACCCAATCTGATATCACAATAGCTTTATGTAATTTTTTTAAAAATGTGGTCATTTAAGAAAAACTCAATTAAATATCTTACCTGCTATTATTTTTGGTATGGCTATTTCCGAATCTTGTATTACCAATGATATTGTTAAGGTCTTAAAAGATGATTTTAACCTTGTATACCCTACTTCTACTGAAAGAATAATTAGAAGATTTTTTAATAATGAGTTATTTGATAATTATACTTTTTTTGAAGATTGTATTAAAGATATTATTTCTAGATAATCTCTTAGTCATGCTGATAAAAGAATTCATATCGTTATGGACCATATGTATATGAGAGACAAATTTACTGTCTTTATGATTACTATGAGAATTGGTAAGCAATCTATTCCTTTATGGTTTCGTTGCTTTGAAGGTAAAAACAACCCTGATGCTTATAAACAATCTTTGATTGAAGAAGGTATTAATTTTGTAGATAATTTATTTAAAGATAAAGGATATGATTTAATCTTTCTTGGAGATAGATGGTTTAATTCCACTTCTCTAATGGCATTCATTAATTCTAAAGAACACACTTATGTTTTTAGATTAAAAGAAAATTTCAAATGCTTCGTTTATGACAAGAAAGAAGGTCATAAAATATGGAAAAACATTAATGATTTATTTCACTATAAATATCATACTACTTTCTATGAAAATATCGGTTTTACTAGAAAAAATATTGAAACTAATATCGTTATTGGGCCAACTAAATCCACTCAATTATCAAATATTGATAGTGAACGTGATGAATTTGAACCTTGGATTTTAGTAACCAACGGTAATCCTAAATGTGCTTTAAAGGATTATGCTTATCGCTTTGGAGCCATTGAATTTTTATTTAAATTTGAAAGCTTTTGAAAATATGTATACTTGTGTATGTTTTACTTATCTTTGGATGAGTATTTTAGGAATAGAATATTCTAAAAATAGTACTTGTTACAAAAAGCTTAAAATTGGAGCTACTAAAAAATATAAATCCGGTATTAAAAGAGTAATGTCTATTTTTAGAACTGGTTTATTTTTACTAAATAAAGCATTTAATTCCACTATTAAAATACGGTTACCTTTTACTTTTATTTTATATGATATATAACGATTAAAAACATTATATCTTTTAACCATGCCTATTAAATTAGGGTCTTTATAATGCTAAAAAAATGATAGAAATTACCATTTCTACCATTTTTTACTTTGAGATTACCTATAAGTATCAAAATGTACAATACTGTCCGAGGTATTTTACATGTTTCACCCTTATTTTATATAGTTATTTTAAAAACTGTCCTTAGCTAAGCTTCCATCTATATTTTCATCCAATTGAAAAGGGATTAAGTGCTGATCCATCACCTTTAGCAATAGTTACATTTTGTTTTAAATTTATAACCGGGCGAACCCCATTAAAAGAGGTCACGAGAGGCCACGGAAACAAGCTCCCTGATGATATCACATACCAAACGAAAGCATTCGAGTTGCTAGAATAGAAGTAAGACGGAGAAAGTGTCCAAAAATTCTTTCCATTATATAGATAATAATTACTATTAGCAGAACCGGACTTTCCACCAGCTAAGGCTACTTCATCGGCTAGTATTAATCCAATAGAATAATTAAGTTTAGCACTTTCATTTGATACTTTGAATCTATCATTTTCTTGACTACATTTTAAACTTGGTATCTTTTTTATTTCTATACGATTATATACATCATAGTTTGTACTGGATGATGTTAAATATCCTGAACCATCAGTTATACTTCTATCATTACAAAAAGTGGTGTCTGCTAAGTACGAAGTATAGTTCGTAAGATTATTTTGATACCAACTATCTAGCTTTGTTTTAATTACCGAATCCGTTGTATTTGTTTGAGCCGATAATATACTATTAGAACTATAACTTATTGGTTTTACTACCATCGTAGTAACATTACTATATCCCGTTACTTTATATACTACATTACAACTAGTATTCAAACAACTATATAACTGATTATTTACTATCTCATCGTGATTATCAGTCCAGGTTAATTGTTTGATATCTCCAGTTAAAGTGAACTTTCTAGTTGACTCATCAAAAGTATATCCTGTTCCATAATCATACTGTTTTGTATTATTAAATCCGCTATATCCCGTAGTTCCGTTATCTTCATGTAGTGAAAAGTTTTCATTATATTTATATCCGACATAAGTTGAATCCCAATATTTATCATTAAACGGAGAAGTCCCTATCATAGTATTATTACCTGTATCGGATGTACTCTTACCAGAATAAATCATTCTGACACTTCCATCTCCATTACGTCTAATGACTCTCCAGATGAATCCGGCAAAGGATACATAATTATTCTTTACTGCTCCTCTATAATAATAACTTTCTCCATCATCATCTTCTGCCATATATAGTCCATCAGTCTCACTATCATTTGGTGCTATTTTATTAAAATCAGGTGTCCCTTTTGCCTTTATAGCGATTTTAGCAGACTCTACTGTTGCTTCATGATTATTCATTACTAACATACAATCTGATAAAGTAGTAAAACCATTATCTTTACAATATGTATCCTCTGCTTGTGCTACAGTATCTAAAGTTTGTCTATAAACATTTACTCTTACTTTATAAGTTAGTCCACCATTATCGTTTTATGGATTATAACTTTCATCTACCCAGATTCTTAATCTATAATTAATAGTTGTTTCTCCCTGCTCCTTTAAATTTCCAGTATACAAACTCATCATATCTGCTGGTCTTCCGATATAAACATTTCCTGATGGTTCTTCATAGTATGTTCTTGGTGCCATTACTTCTGTCTCTTTTCCATTACTATCTACAGTAGTTAAATAATACTTAATATTATTACCACTAAAAGTATTACCTGTTTCTTCCTTAGCTGCTATTTCATAATTGATATCGGTATTTCCAATGATAGACGACTTAACAGTAAAATCAAAATACTCTCCACTATTTTTTCTAGTCTTACCAGTATTGTCTGTAGTTGGTAGGGCATTATTAATAGAAATAGTATTATTACTTTCAGTATAAAGCATCGTTATTGCTCCGGTTGTAATTGTATTTTCTTTCTTACCTATTCCACTATAGATAAAGGCTGAATAACTGATTCCTATTACTACTATTAATAAAAATATTGATGTTGCTACCGTTAATATATTTTTTAGCTTTCCCTTATTCATCTCCTATCACCCCTTTTATTTTAGTATTACTCAAAATGATAGATTCATACCTTTTTATCGTTAATTTATTACTTTGACAGTTTGATATTACTGCTCTCATCACTGTCTCACACCTTCCATTCTTTATTTTATAAATATCATTATTCTTGACATTTTAATCATATCATAAAAATTCAATTTAAACATTTGACTATATAACCATTTTTGAAGCATAGCAAAAAAAGATAGGACTAGTCTTATATCTCTATCTTTATTACTACACAATAAAAGAAAGTAGTTTTGTTACTTAATACCCCCCATGTTAACTAGATGTAAACTTATATTATCCATGAGGGGGCCACCTCTACTTTCTTGTTTTTTGCTTATTTGTGAATTAAAATGTACACTTTTTACCATTTTCTTAGCTTCTACAACTATATCTTATCAAATATAATAAGGTTAATCAATAGTTTATCAAACATATTTTTTTACATTTTATTTTGCAACTTAAATAGTAAATATATAATATACTAATGAATTTTTCTTATTATATCTTGAACCACTTTATCAAAAAACTCTAATTCATCATTATCGATAGGTAATATTTTATCTCCATTTAATATTCCTATATAAATATTACCTTCTATTTCCTTTAAATCACTAGCTGTTGTGTAAACTATATACTTTATTTTATCCTTTTCTAATTCCATCAAGGGATAAATATTCTTTTCTTCACCATTAATTATAACAATAATTTTATCTTTTTTTTCCATACTGTTCATGATACTCCTTATTAGCTTCTTGTTCTACTTTTAAATCCATGACTTCACTTTGTTCCTTCATATCCCACTTATCAAGATAATCTTGTAGTTTTTCTTTATCTATTTCTAAAGTATTATCAGTGATATAACCATCTTTATATATATCATATAAGAAACTAGTTTTTCTAAATGCTAAAGTGGACTTTTGTTCTCCTGATATTGGAAGTGAAGTAAGTAAGTCATCCTTTTCTCCAGCCATTGTTAAATAGTGTTTATCATCTTCCATAGTTTTTACATAAAGATCTTTAATATCATAACTATTATCATCAATATTAACCACACCTGTATCATAAAACTTTTCAAAAACAGGATCAAAATCCCCCTTTATCTTTTCTGAAACATCATAATATATACCAGCATATTCATTAAAATCACTATCCGCTTTTACTGGTAAACTAAAACAAAGTGATGATAAAACTATTCCTGATGTTAGAAATATTCTTTTTCCTATAGTCATATTTTTAATAGTAATTTTTTCTTTAGTATTCTTTAGCATGATTTTCCTCCTATTCTAATACACTCTTCATATATTCATATAAATTATCATAACCCACTCCAGAAAGTGGTATTTCTTTTAAAGAAGCCGGGTCATTATAGTAAAGTAATGTAGACTCTGCAAAACATTCTGCGGGCGTTTTATGACCATATTCTCTAATAATACTATAATCACTGTCATTTTTATTTATTTGATTATATATATCTTCAAAAGTAGTAGTAGCAGAAAGCTTGCCATTATCCAATATAGAATTATCAAAGGAATGTCCTAATTCATGGGAAAAAGAATCAACTGCAAACTTTTTTGTCTTAGCATTTGCCATATAGTATTTCATATCAAAAGTAGAATAATTAGACCCATTAGTATAAGCAACCCAATTTGTACCATTTACCCCTTTTTTATCATAATCTGCATACACAAAAGTTATTTGTTTCAACGGAGCTATAGCAGTTTCTTTAAACTTATCTCCATACTTATCAGCTTCTAACATAACAGAATGATGAAATTCTGATACTTGAGTAGTATACTTTTTTATTGCCTCTTCACTAAATTGCTCATAAAGATAACCTGTGTTATTTGAATTACGCCTTAATCTTCCTAGTGGTACAATAACTTTTGTTCCTTCTTTATTGTAAAACTCTAAATATTTAGACTCAATCTCAGGAAAATAAGTATAAAGTGGAAGAGTTATCTTTCCTTCTTTAAGAATAGGAGTTGTATCTAAATAAACATAACCATTTTTCTTATCCTCTTCCATCAACTTACCAGCATAATATATTCTATCCTTGATACTCATCTTATCATAAGGCTTATCCGATGTAATAATTCCTTGTTCTAGAGCTTTTTCCATATTTGCAATATAAATAGTAATTATTGCTAAAGCACTATCCATATCTTTCAATTGATTACTAAGAGATAAAATATTTGTTTGCAATCTATCGGTTTCTTTCAAAATATTATTACTACTATTTATTATTTCACTAGTTCCTGTTATATTAAACTTATCATAATAATACTTAGTACATTCTAACGAATAATCACTTCTATTAGAACCAGCTACTTTTGCTCCATTATAGCCTTCTAAGGTACTAGCTTTACTTGCAAGTTCTCGTTCTGTTTCATTAAGACTTTCTAGTCTATTATTAAATGTATTAAGCATACTAGTAATATCTATTAAAGTTGATGTTACCTCTTTTTCATTTACTGCACTCATTTGCTTTCTCCTTTATGATATATTGTATTAGTAAGAACTGCTTCTTTACTATAATTTACATTAGTAGACATCTGATTTTGAAATGATGATTTAACTAAAGAAGTATCAAGATCAGCAATAGTTACATTTGCTTTATTAATTTTATTTGCTCCTCCTAAAGTATTCCAAATAGCTGATAATCCATCAAAGCTTTCTTTAATAGAATTAGTAGTAATTTCTACTCCATTAACAGAATCGAAGTTTTCCTTAGTATTATTAATATCATCTACCAGATATTTAACCGTTTCCTCACTTACTTCATTTCCACCTAACAAACTAATCACCCCTATCTAAATCTTCTATAACTATTTTAACAGTATCATTAAAATTAGTAAATCTATTTATATACAAATCTATTTTATCATATTTTTTTTACTAATGTTGTGGGTAAAACTTGCTTTAATTCTAATTTATCATATTCTTTTTGCTTGTAAGCATAATCGGTTAAGCAGTTATGACAAGAAGAAAAACTATGGCACCTATTGGCAGCTGAACCAATTGCATCTCCCGGTGCACATAATCCGAGTCCTTCCCATTCTCTAACTTTTTCTAAAGGAGTAATTTTACCTCTTTTATGAATTTCATCGACTTGAGACTGAGTCAATTCCTTCCCTTGTTTATATCTATTTATTGTATGATCACATATTTCTTTTAAAGAAATAATAGTACCTAATTTTGTTTTTTTTAAAACACATAAATCCAACAATTGATTGTTTATATCATCAACTCCATTTTCTCTAAAATATGCTTTTAATTCCTCACTATTTGCAAACAAATAAACTGTATGTTTGTCGGAAAAATCAGGTGAATATTCTCTATTTTTCTCTTCTTTTAAATTTAAAATTATCATGTCCAATATTGCTTCAATATCAATTTTTTTCATTAGCATTTTTCCTTTCTAAATCTTTTACAACATTATTAATTGTATTATTAAAATTAGTAAAGTCACTATTATACCAAATGACTGGTAATTGATTATTAAAGAAAGTATATTGCCTTTTAGCATAATGTCTAGAATTTTGTTTTATTTTATCTATTACTTCATCAAAAGTTATTTCTTTATTAAAGTATGGAATAAACTCCTTATAACCAATAGCAGTCTTTAAAGCTTTAGAAGTAGCAAATGATTCTTTTAAAGAGTTAACCTCATCCACTAAACCATTTTCTACCATTATATCCACTCTTTTATTGATTCTATCATATAGTGTTTCTCTATCAGTAGTAAGTCCTATTATTTTAGCATCATACAAGAGTTTATTACCATTATTATCTATATCAATATTATTTTCTAATTTCTTTAATTCTCTTATTAGTCTTCTTCTATTATTCTTATCTTTTGGTACATAGTTATATTTACTTATTCTTCTTAATAACTCTTCAGTAGATAACTCATCATAACAAGTAGAATTGTCTTCTTCTCTAAAACGATAATCATATAAAGTAGCTTTTAAATATAGTCCTGTTCCTCCTACCATGATGATATTTTTCTTTTCTTTTAATAATTTATCTATTAAACTCCTAGCATCTTTTTGATAATCATAAACACTATAATTAGTATTAACATTGACATATGATAGTAAGTGATGAACTACTCCATCCATTTCCTCCGTAGTAACTTTAGCAGTACCAATATCCATTTTTTCATAGACTTGCATTGCATCAAAGTTAATTATTTCAGCATTATAATGTTTAGCAAGACTTATACTAAGAGCCGTCTTACCAATACCAGTTGGTCCCACAATTGCAATAATCATAAAAATTTAGTCCTTTCTAATTCATTACTCGTTTAAACATCTTCTCAAGTTCATAGTTACTATAAGTAATAATAGTTGGTCTACCATGAGGACAAGTGAAAGGATTTTCACAAGTTCTAATAGTTTCTAATAGATAATCGGCTTCTTCTAGTGATATATAGTCATTTGCTTTAATACTTAAACGACATGCTAAGGTAGTAGCAGTTTTCTCAATAAACTTTTCTTTAGAAAATGTTCCTTTTTCAAGCAGAATAGATATAATCTTTTCAATAGAGTCTTTTTCTCTTCCTTTATAAATAAATGTTGGATGACGTCTTACTAAAAAGGTATGATCTCCAAACTCTTCTAAATAAACACCAATACTTTTTAATACATCTAAGTATTCTTTTATCTTTAAAAACTCATCTTTTGGATATTCTAATTTTATTGGTACTAATAAATCAGTAGTATCTTTATTTTCTTTACTTAACTCTTTCATAAACTTCTCATAGTTAATTCTCTCTGCTATTGCATGTTGATCGATTAAATACATCCCTTCTTCATTTTCTGCTACTATAAAAGTCTTATGAATAATACCTAAAGGATGCATCTTTTTAATACGATATTCTTCCTTAGGTACTTCATTATTAGTTATTACTTCACTATCGGCTTGAAAATCAAAACTGACTTCTTCTACTTCTTTTTCTATTTTTATATCATTATCATCATCAAAGATACTTTTAGGTTTCTCTAGAGGAAGTGAGTCTTCTACCTCATAAATAGTTTCGATATTTCTAACACTAGCATGTGGTATTAATAATATCTCTTTTAGTTTCTTTTCAATCAAACTAGTAACTAGACTTAATAGTTCATCTAACTTAGAAAATTTTATATCCATCTTTTGGGGATGAATATTTATATCTACTAGTATTGGATCTACACTAATATTTATAACGATGACTGGATATTTATCTTTAGGTATATAAGTATGATAAGTATCAAGTATTGCTCTATTTAAAGCTTGATTTTTAATAACTCGACCATTAACAAGAGTAGTCATAACGTTTCTTGATGCTTTAGCAACTTCTGGATAAGCGACATAACCACTAATTACATAGTCATCATTCTCCCCATTTATTTCAATCATCTTTTTAGCAACATCTATTCCATATACCGCATAAATTACTTTTAATAAATTGCCATCTCCTGTTGTATTAAGTAGTTCTTTATCATTATTTTCTAGAATAAATTTTATATTTGGATATGACAAAGCCATCTTATTCATATAGTCTATTATTAAAGATAACTCTGTTGATAAGCTTTTTAAGTATTTTAATCTAACAGGAGTATTATAAAATAAATTTTTAACTGTAATAGTAGTACCTTTTTCTAAAGGATATCTCTCTTTCTTGATTAACTGTCCACCCTCTAAGTAAAGATAAGTACCAACATCATTAGTACTAGTTCTTAACTCTACTTTAGAAACAGAAGCGATAGAGGGAAGGGCTTCTCCCCTGAAACCTAATGATGCAATATGAAACAAATCATTTAGACTCTTTAATTTACTAGTAGCATGCCTTGAAAATGCTAAAACAGCATCATCTTCATCCATACCTAATCCATCATCTGCTACGGTTATTTCAAGAATACCAGAATCTTTTAATGATACTCTTATTTTACTACTTTTAGCATCAATACTATTTTCTACTAATTCTTTAACAACATTTAAGCATCGCTCTACTACTTCTCCTGCTGCTATTTTATTAGCTAAATCATCATTCATTACCTGTATTTTACTCATCTTTATCCCCCACAACTACTACTTTTATATTTACTACATACTAGACAAACCTTATATTTTAAATCCATATTGAAACCAACATTATTTTTTCTTGTTACTATAACGTAACTATTATTATTACAATTAAAAGACTTATTTTTAGGATCTTTCATATTTTCTAGATATCCTTCATTAATTAAAGTTATAGCTAAAACTTTAGTACCTCTTTCATCATTTATTTTAGGAAGTAATCCTGTATGATTTAAGAAATAGTCAGTGGCTGCCACCTCTAAAGACTTCTCATAATCTCTATATAGTGCCTTTTTCGTTGTATTAACATATTTTGTATAAGATACAACTGCCATAGTTGCTATTATCCCCATCAAAGTTATAGTTGCTAATAACTCAATCATTGTAAAACCCTTTTTATTCATTTTCTTTTTCCTCATTTCTTAATACATTATATAAGTTTTCTGCCACATCTTTTGGTAGTATTTCTTCCAAAGATGTAAGTGAGGCTTCTTTTATTTTTTTAAGTGATCCATATTTTTTTAATAATTCTTTTTTTCTAACCTCACCAATACCTTCTACCATATCTAAGTAAGAAGCAAATAGTCCTTGTGATCTTAAATTTCTATGATATGTTATCGCAAAACGATGAACTTCTTCTTGAATCTTAGCAAGATAAATAAATAAAGGACTATCTTTACTAACATTTAAAATATTATTATCTTCATCTATTATAACACTAGTCTTATGATGATTATCTTTCTTTAGTCCTATTATTTTAATGGATAAATTTAATGATTTAAGTACCTCTTTGGCGACAGCAACCTGAGTCTCTCCTCCATCCATTACAATTAAGTCTGGTAGATAATCATTTTCCATAATAGCTTTAAAATATCTTCGATATATTACTTCTCGCATTGCTCCTAAATCATCTTTTACTTCACTCTTAATTTTATACTTACGCCATCTATTCTTTAAAGGAACAAAATCTTGAAAGACAACCATAGCCCCCACATAGTAAGTTCCAAATAAATGAGAGTTATCAAAGCTTTCCATTACTGAAATATCTTTTCCAAGTAAACTAGATAATTCTTTTAAAGCTTTTCTTTTTAAATCATCATCCTTCTTTTCTTTTTCTATCTCTTCTTTTAATAAAATATTAGCATTACAACTAGCTAGATCAAGTAGTTTCTTTAAGTCACCTCTTTTAGGAGTATTAACTTTTACTTTCAAGTATTTGCTTAATAAATCACTATCAACCTCATCAGGTACTAATATCTCTTTTGGTTTTAAGTTCTTTTCATAGAAGTTAATTATATATCTTAATAAATCCTCAGAGACTTCTCCAAATGAAGATAACAAATCATGACTTCTACCAAATAACAATCCATCTCTTATAAAAAAGACGGTTATTGATAAATAATTTTCTTCTTTAGCAAAAGCAAATAAATCTAGATTATAGTTATTTTTTAAGTCTATTTTTTGTTTAGTTAAGGTAACATTTATATCATCTAACATATTTTTAAGTTCTAATGCTCGCTCAAAGTTTAACTTTTCACTAGCTTTATCCATCTCACTTTTAATTTTTTCTACTATCTCTTTACTATTACCATTTAAAAATCTAGTTATCTCTTCTGTCATTTCAAAAATGACTTTAGGATCTACTTCTTTAACACAGTAACCTAAACACTCATGGATATGATAATATAAACATTCCTTCTTCTTCAGATGTTCACACTTTCTTAAAGGATACAGTCTATTTAACATTAAAACAGTCTTTCTAGCTGCTGCTACATTAGGATAGGGTCCAAACAGTTTATGACTAGTCTTTCTACTAGCATTACGAACCACTTTTAGCCTAGGATACTTCTCTTTAGTTAATTCTATATAAGGATAAGTTTTATCATCTTTTAAAAGAATATTATATTTAGGATCATATTTTTTTATTAAAGTTATTTCAAGAATAAGTGATTCTAATTCACTACTAGTAACAATATACTCAAAGTCATCTATATCTTCTACTAACATAGCTGTCTTTCCTGTTACCGTTCTAGTAAAATAACTTTTCAATCTTCTCTTTAAATTTTTAGCCTTTCCTACATAGATAATTATCCCATCTTTATTTTTCATTTGGTAACTACCCGGTAGTTCTGGTACTAAAGAAAGTTTCTCTTTAAAGTCCTTCATAAACATCACCATTTCTCTATAGATACTATATCACATTATTATCAACTTAATCTAATATTTTTACTACTATTCCATATATAATTATAGTGACTGAACAATTTTAGTCGATTATTAAAATAATAACAGAAAAGATGGACTCTGTTATGTTTTTTTTGATGAAATACAGGAAGTTACTGACTGACAAAAAGCTTGTAAAACTCTAATAATACATAATACTTCTTTTTTTATCACTATACAACTAGTGTTATAGAACATATAAAATTAAACGATTTTCTTTTAATAAGTTATCTAAATAAGCGAGGATAAGTATTATATATTTCTAAGTTAAACCTAGATTTTTTTATAAAGTAAAAACTGTTCAATATCAAACAGTCTTTACTTTTATCTAGGCAATAACAACAGTTCCACTACCACCTAGCTTATCTTCTAACCAACTCTTAGTAGTTGCATCTTTAGTTATTAT
>OLNQ01002860.1_pt1 | contig 14593 bp, 15 predicted proteins | sample 1672821 | NCBI WGS metagenome assembly OLNQ01 (sample SAMEA3136727, study PRJEB25190) | human gut metagenome | biome: human gut; feature: human-associated habitat; material: faeces | place: Austria | collected 2013 | reverse complement strand
CACAGAATGAAATTCTGTGTTCAAAGGGGCTTGGGGGCGCTGCCCTCAACAAGCAAGCGGAGAGGAAAATCACAAAGGGATTTTCTTCTCTGCGGGCCTGTGTGTATTAACACAGGCATTGCTTGCCGGTTTCTCGTACCCCGTATTTATGCCCTTTCGGGCGGTATTTCTTCAAACGAGAAAAGAGGACGCTTACACATCCTCCTTCTCATCATCCGCAACTTTTAATTTGATGGCCCCGTCAATGACACCTTCCACAATGGGCAGATACTTCTCCGGGCAAAGCTGTAATTTGTGGCTTGTCCGCTGGCGCTGCTCACTGTCCTCCCGAAGCAGCTCTGGGTTGAAGTAGCGTTCTGCGGGCAGCTTGCAAATGCGGATGAGCTGCATCACAACCGGCACGCTTGGTATTGTGCCGCACAGCTCAATATTTGCAAGATAGCGCGGGTCGATGCCGACATTTTCGGCCAGCTCCCGGCGGGACATTTTCACAGCTTCATGCGCCTGCTGAACATCTGCTCCGAAGGTTTCAAATCCAGGGTAATCTTTTGCATTCGGCATATCACATCACCCTATTACATTCTATTGTTCATAGGATGCACTGGGGATGATGTGATATATGCTTCATCTTCATTTTATAATTCGCATATAAGGATTTGTTTTTCCTCTCTAAAGAAGTTATAATTGTTTTAGACAATCGAGAGAGGAGTTTTTTATGAGCGGTACTTTTGCATTTCATAACATATATACAACAAAAAATGAAGTCGAGAATATTCAAACGGTGTTGCATGAAGGAAACGAGTCAGGCGAAGGAACGATGCGGCGTTTTGAGGTGGCTCCTGGCATTCAAATTACCTATAACGATTTGAAAATGGACTCCTGTTTCCGCCCCATCCGATTTGAAAAAGACTTTTTGCAGATCAATCATTGTCTTGAGGGCTGCTATGAATGTGAACTGGAAGGTGGCTCAGTCAGCTTTTTAGGCGAAGGCGATCTTTGCGTGGATTACCTCTCCAAAGATAGACAGGTGTTCCTTGGCTCCCGTATCCCTCTGAAAAAATACCGAGGCATCACCGTACTGCTGGAAATGGAAACCGCGCAGCAAACCTTGGATCAGGGCTTTCAACAAGCTCATATCAGTTTGGAACAGATAAAAGAACGCCTGTGTTCAGATGGGCGTTCCCTTATCATCAAATCCAAACACGAAATCGACCATATTTTCAGCGAGCTTTACTCGGTGGACGAGCGTATCCAGGTTCCGTACTTTTGGATCAAGGTCATCGAATTGCTGCTGTTTTTAAGTCTCCTGGATGGCAGCGCAGTTTGTCGGCCGCAGCAGTTTTCTGCGGACATCTCCAAACGGACACAGGAGGTTTACCAGTACATTATAGAAAATCCCTTTACCAAAGATACCATTCAGGATCTGGCCTGCATGTTCGGACTGGCAGAGTCCAGCTTGAAAAGATGTTTCAAATCTATTGCCGGGGCATCCATTGGCACCTTTATCAAGACGAAACGCATGGAGGCCGCTGCTGAATTGTTGGTTTCGGAGTCGGCTTTGAGCATCGGAGAGATTGGAAGTGTGGCGGGATATGAAAATCAAAGTAAATTTTCTGCCGCTTTCAAATCCGTTATGGGTGTAACGCCGCAGGCGTATCGACACAAATACTGCTGACCTGATTGGAGCAAAATCCGACCTATTCGGTTATAGAATGTACCACTCTGGTATGCTATCATTATTGATGTGCCAATGGTGAGTACGCTGTGGAGCAGCCGCTGAACCGCGGCTGCTTTTTTTGACCATCGGTTAGCACAACCTAACTAAAGTTTGGAGGGATGTACTATGCGGATTGCGGGAGGGACCGCAAAAAGAATTACCAAACGCATCATCAATTTTATTTTTGTTATTTGGGGCGTCGTTACACTCAGCTTCTGCCTGCAAGTTTTTACTGGGACCGATCCGGCAGAGATGATTGTCCGTAAGGTCAATGTCTTTGCAACAGAGGAACAGATCCAGGCTGTGCGAGAGGAGTTGGGACTGGACGCTCCTTTTCTGGAACGCTATGCCGACTACATCAAGGGTGTTCTGACCGGCGACCTTGGAACCGCGATCACGAACCGCCAGCCGGTCATCGAAAATATCAAGGACGCCCTCCCTGTGACTTGTATGCTGGTAGTTATGGCAATGGCTTGGGTCATCATCTTCACGGTATTGATTGCCGCCATCTCTGTCATACGAAAAGGCGGGATTTTCGATAATGTTATGCGAATTATCTGCATCATTGGGATCTGTGTGCCGAGCTTTTGGCTGGCGCTGATCCTGCTGACCGCCTTTGCGGTTCAAATTCCCATTTTCAGTGTGATCTCGGACGGCAGTTTCAAATCTTTGATTTTGCCATCGGTGGCAATGGCGGTTCCTATCATCTGCATTGCGGCCAGGGTGCTGCGGGCGGCAGTGCTGAATGAACTCAAAAGTGACTATGTGACCTATGCCAGAGCAAGAGGGTTTTCTAATGCACAAATCGTTTATGGCGAGGTGCTACGAAATGCCCTCCCCGCAGCCATCACACTTTTCGCCCAATACTGTGCTGCTCTTTTTGGGACTTCGGCACTGGTAGAGAGCGTATTCTCCATCCAGGGACTTGGCATTTACCTGATGGAGTCCTGCGAGAGTATGGACATCTATGGGATTTCCGGTTCCATCCTGGTGTGCGGCGTGTTGTTCGTCCTGTTCAACACCCTGGCAGATTTGCTTTCGAGTGCTATCTGCCCTGCGTATAGGAGGAAAGCGGTATGAAACGAAAAGGGCAAATTATTATTGGGCTGGCTCTGATCCTGATTTTTATTCTTATGGCACTGGCGGCCCCGGTGTTGGCTCCCAATGATCCGAATGCCACAAACCTTGCGCTGAAGAACGCTCCGCCTTCTGCGGAGTATCCACTTGGCTGTGACCAAATGGGCCGTTGCGAATTATCAAGACTTCTCTATGGAGCAAGGTACTCTATGGGGCTGACCATTCCGGTACTGATCGTACTGGCCGCCTTCGCGCTGTTCGTGGGATGCTATTCCAGTTATAAAGGCGGCTTGCTGGATGAAGTCATGCGGATACTTTGCGACATCCTTATGGCCTTTCCACTCATCGTCATTGCGATGGCGTTGGTGTCGGCGGTGGATAATTCTGTGGCAAGTGTCATTATTGCCATCGGGATTTCTATGTTAGCGTGGTTTCTGCGGATGGTACGCTCCTATGCAAAGACTGAGTGCGGAAAGGAATACATTGAGGCGGCCCGGATCGCCGGTGCCTCTGGCCTTCGCATTGTGCTTCGCCACCTGATCCCAAATGTGTTCCCGCAGTTTGTGGTGTACTTCACCACTGGGATTGCAACAGCGATCATGTCGGTGTCCAGTTTTGCTTTCTTGGGCGTGGGGCTGATCGCCGGAACCCCGGAATGGGGTGCGATGCTCAATGAGGCCCGAAACAGTGTCTACTCAAACCCTGCGCTCCTGATTTATCCGGGCATCTGCCTTATCGTCTGCTGCGCGGGCTTCAACCTGCTGGGCGAGGGCCTGCGGGATGCCATTGGGAAGGAGGATGATATTTGTGTTGCTTGAGGTCAAAGATCTGAATATCTCTTTAACTTCCGAGAAAAGCGTAGCTGAACATATATCATTTCGGTTAGGCCAGGGAGAAATGCTCTCCATCGTTGGCAGCTCCGGCGCGGGAAAGACCACTATCTGCAAAGCAATTATGGGACTGCTGGGGAACACTTACCGCGCTGATGGCGAAATCCTGTTCCAAGGAGAAGATTTGCTCGACCTGCCGGAACGAAAGCGACAGACCATCTATGGGAAAGAAATCTGCCTGATTATGCAGAACCCCATGACCGCCTTTAACCCATCCATCCGAGTAGGGCGCCAGATGGAAAAGACCTATTTGCTCCATCATGGAAAAACGCCGAGGCAGGAAATGCAGCGCCTGTTTGCCGCCATTTTGCAGAAGCTGGGGCTGGAAGATACCCAGCGGATTTTGAACAGTTATCCCTTCACACTGTCTGGCGGAATGCTCCAGCGGCTGATGATCGCGGCGGCGCTGATGTGCCAGCCCGCCCTTTTAGTAGCGGATGAAGCGACCACGGCCATTGATGCCTGCAACCGGATCGGGCTGATGCGGGAACTGAAAAGTTTCTGTAAAGATGGAATGTCTGTGCTGTTCGTGACCCATGACCTGCGCTCTGCCTCGGTTTCTGACCGCATCCTTGTGATGGATCGCGGACAGATTGTCGAACAGGGCAAGACAGAGCAGATACTAAACACCCCCAAAGAGGACTATACAAAATATCTGTTGAACGCCTGCCGGTTGGAAAGGAGGGAGATGTCTTGATTGAACTGAAAGAGGTTAGTTGTTCTTTTTCTGACGGCTTTGGCGGAAAAGGACTGTTTACTGCTGTGTCCCCATTGAGCGCCCATTTCAGTGATGGAGGCCGGTATGCAATCGTTGGAGAGTCCGGTTCGGGCAAAACAACGCTGGCGCGGATGATCGCGGGATTGCAGCGGCCAAGCGGCGGTTCCGTGTTTGTAGATGGCGCACCTGTCTATGGGCGGAAACGAGCCGGGAAAGAACATTTCAGGAAGGTGCAGATCATTCAGCAGAACTCCGCATCTGCCCTGGACCCCAAGATCCCGGTGGGGAAATCCATAGAGGAACCGCTGCATTGCTTTTTCCACATGGAGAAAGAGAAACGGCGGGAACGCTGCCGGAACTTGATGGAGCTTTGCAATCTATCACGGGACTACTATACCCGTCTTCCATCAGAACTGTCCGGCGGAGAACAAAAGCGGGTGGCAATCGCCAGGGCACTGGCCGCTGAGCCGCAATGCCTGATCTTCGACGAGGCCACCAATGGATTTGACTTACCGCTGCGGAAGAAAATCATTGATGAAATTATAGACCTGCAACAGCAGCTTGGTTTTACGCTGATTTTCATAACCCACGACATGGAGCTGGCAGTGGTCGTGGCGGACGAGATTTTTGTCATGCGAAATTCTAATCTGGTGGAGCGCGCCGCGTTCTCCGGTGATTATTCTGTATTTCACGACCCATACAGCAGGATGCTCTTGGAGGCAAGCGGTTTAGTGGACACTTCAACAGACTGGAATGATAAAACGAAAGAAAGGATTGATTTGCAATGAGACTGAAACGAATTGCCGCCATGCTCACGGCGGCGGTCATGGCGGTATCTCTGGCCGCCTGCGGAGGCAACACCGACACCAACACAGAGAGCAGCCAGAACCCGCAGGAGAACGCCGAGGCTCAGGCCGTACATCTGAACTTGGCGGAGAGCTGGGGCTTTGAGTATTTTTACACCATCCTCACCCCAGAGGTATCCTCCTCCGGTTACGACATTACCTACTATCTCACCAGCTTCTATGACACCCTGTTTGAGTACAATTCCGAGGGCGAGGTCGTGGGCGTGCTGGCCGAAGATTGGTCCATGAGCGAGGATGGAAAAACCTATACCTTCCAGATCAAGCAGGGCGTCAAGTTCTCTGATGGCTCTGACCTGACCGCCGAGGATGTGGCAAAGTCTATTTTGGCTGTTCCGGTCAACCTGGGCCAGTACAACGGCTCCTATGGCCGCCTGTCCACGATCATTGAGGATGCGGTTGCCACCGACGAGTACACGGTGGAGCTGCACCTGACCCAGCCCTACTACAACACCCTCCGGGAACTGTGCCTTGCTAACCCCTTCGGCATCGTATCCAGCGAGCAGTTCAATGAGGATCTGACTGCCAAGCAGGAGAGTTTCCGCAGCGCCACTTATGGAACCGGCCCCTACATGTACGCTGGGGACAATGACGGGCAGACATGGAACTTCGTCCGCAATCCCAATTACTGGGGAGAAGCACCTGAAGTAGATAGCTTCTCTATCAAGTACATCCCCGACAACGATGCCAAAATTTTAGCCATGCAGAATGGTGAGGTGGACTTCCTCTCCGGTATTAAGAATGTCTCTGCCGAGAGCTATGCTCAGATGGAGCAGACGGATGGATATGGCGCTCAAGTCGATGAAAAGTCTTTGCAGACTTACTATGTGGGCTATAACCTGAGCAGTGAGATTTTTGGCGACCAGGTGGTTCGTGAGGCCATTTCTTCCGCCATTGATAAGGATGCCGTAGTAGACAACATCTACGGTGGCCTGTTCGACAAGGCAGATACCTTCTTTTCTCGTGACCTGCCCTACTGCGATGTAGAGCAGACAGTGTACGGCTTTGATCTGGATCATGCCAATCAAATCTTGGATGAGGCTGGCTATGTAGATACCGATGGCGATGGCATTCGTGAGAAGGATGGAGTCAAATTGTCCGCCGCTTTCATGTATCAAACCGGCACCGCCTCTGATGACAACATGGTTGTCTACATCTGCGACCAGGCCAGCAAAATCGGTATTGAGCTGACCCCGCAATCCGCACAAATGATGGATTGGTATGCCATGATCCAGAGCGGTGACTATGGCCTGACCATCTTCAAGACCCAGGGTGGCTACTATGACCCGGCTATGGTCATTACCAACATCAACCCGTCTACCTCTATGGACCCCATCCTCATGCAGATCGGGGCGTCCCAGCCAGAGCTGGCGGCACTGGTAGACGAACTGGACTCTGCTACTGATGAGGCCCGTATTCAGGAAATTTACAACACCATCCTGACTACTATGGCAGACCAGTGCCTGACTACGCCGCTGATCTATACCCGGCAGCTTGCCATTTACAGCGATGCGGTAGCAAGTTATACCTTCCCCACCGATGCCAGCTTTACTTCCGTTCAGAATATCCATCTGAATTGAGCCATTCAAATTAACTGACAAAAGGAGCAGGCCGATTAAATGGGCCTGCTCCTTTCGCTTGGCCCGATTGGAGTATAACATACCTGATAGGTCGTAGACGATGCCAAGCGAAAGCAGTACACTTAAATCAAGAGGTTAACAATAACTAATCAAAGAATTGATAAGGAGGTCTTGTATCCATGAAACAAAAATCCGGCGGGATCAAACGGTTGATGGAGTTCACGGGAAAACATCGTGGGCTACTCACTGTTTCCCGCATTCTATCCGGCATCAGTTCGGCCTTTATCCTTGGACCGTTCCTCTGCGTTTACTTTGCAGCGCGTGACTTGGTGGGCGTATTTGCCGGGACGCCGTTAGACACGAACAGTCTTGTTCGCTGGGGCCTGCTTGCTCTGGGGCTGGAGCTGATTGGTCTGCTCCTTTATTTCTCAGCATTGCTCTGCTCCCATGTCGTAGCGTTCCACACAGAGAAAAACCTGAAAATGGCGGCACTGAAACATCTCGCAAAAATGCCTATGGGATACTTTGACGCCAATCCCAGCGGAAAACTTCGGAAGATTATTGACGACAACAGTTTTCAGACTGAGACTTTCATCGCTCACCAGCTCCCCGACTTGGTGGGCGCGCAGGTCACGATGATCGTGAGTTTGGTGCTGATGCTGGTCTTTGACTGGCGTGTAGGTATCCCTCTCCTGCTGCTCTTTGGCATCGGTTTCTTCTTACAGGGGTCCCTCATGGGGAAGGACAGCATGAAATTCATGCAGACCTACCAGGACTCTTTGGAAACGATGAACCATGAGGCTGTGGAGTACATCCGGGGCATTTCGGTAGTCAAGGTGTTCGGACAGACAGTGCAATCTATCACCAAGTTTAATGACGCCATCAAATCCTACCGGAAGTTCGCTCTGGCCTACACGATGTCCTGCAAAAAGGGAATGGTGGCTTTTAATTCGGTCATCAATTCCAGTTTTCTGGTACTGGTGCCCACGTCGCTTATTATAGGGTTTGTTTCCAGCGACCTGATCGGCTTTATGCAAAGTTTTCTGTTCTATGTGATCTTCTCTCCTGCTTGTGCAGTCATGCTCAATAAGATCATGTATATGACCAGCTACAAAATGCAGGCGGAGGAGTCCATGCGCCGCATCGACATGATTCTGACTGCCGAACCGCAGGTGGAGACTTCTGCACCCAAACATCCCAAGACTTATGATGTGTCCTTTGAGAATGTGACCTTCGCATACGAAAATACGGACCATCCGGCGGTATCCCATTTGAGCTTCACGGCCAAGGCTGGGACAACTACCGCATTGGTCGGGCATTCCGGCTCCGGAAAAAGCACAACGGCCAGCCTGATCCCCCGTTTCTACGATGTGCAGCAGGGGGCGGTCAAGATCGGCGGTGTGGACATTCGGGAAATTCCTCATGCTGACTTGATGAAGATGGTTGCCTTTGTATTCCAGGACCCCAAATTGTTCAAGGACACCCTTCTGGAAAATATCCGGGCAGGCAGACCTTCCGCCACACGGGAGGAGGTCTTGCAGGCGGCGCATCTGGCTCAGTGTGATGATATTCTGGAGAAGTTTCCAGATGGCCTTGATACTGTGGTGGGCGGTAAAGGCGTCTATCTTTCCGGCGGCGAAACACAGCGCATTGCGATTGCCCGCGCCATTTTGAAAGACGCCCCCATCGTGGTCTTAGATGAGGCCACCGCCTACGCTGACCCGGAGAACGAGCAGCAGATCCAGAAAGCCTTTGAAGGGCTGGTCAAGGGCAAGACGGTCATTATGATCGCACACCGGCTCTCCACCATTCAGGACGCTGATCTCATTCTGGTAATGAAGCAGGGTGAATTGGTGGAAAGCGGAACCCATGACGCGCTGGTGAAACAGGGCGGCGAATACGCCAAGATGTGGAGCAACTACACAAAGACTACCAAGTGGCACATCGGGAATGAGGTGAAAGTATGCTGAAACGGATGTTTGCCCTGAGCAATCAGGGATTAAGAGATTTGAATAAAGGAATTGCAGCCACTACACTCAGCAATCTGTGCCTGATTGCCCCGGTCAGCCTGCTGGTCATGGTGATATGGGAACTGCTGAATGTGATTTCCGGGCAGGAAAGCAGTATGCGGGATCATGCGGCCTTGTTTATTTGCGGCACTGTGGTCATGTTTATCATTGTGTTTCTGACCCAATGGCTCCAGTACAACAAAACTTATACTGTGGCGTATAAGGAAAGTGCCAACCGCCGGATTGTCCTGGCGGAGAAACTGCGGAAACTTCCGCTGTCCTTCTTTGGCCAGCGCGATCTTTCTGACCTGACCACCACTATCATGGGGGACTGTACGGCTCTGGAGCGCGTATTTTCCAATGCGATCCCGCAACTCTTCGGAACGATTTTTATGTTTATTATAACGGCTATCGGCCTGCTGGTGCTTGACTGGCGGATGGGCCTTTGCATCGTAGTGCCGGTCCCTGTGGCAGCCTTGGTAGTCTTTGCGGCAAAGAAAGCCCAGTCCAATGCCGAAAGCGCCAACATGGATGCCAAGAGAGCTGCCTATGACGGTGTGCAGGAATACCTTGATACCATCCAGGAGCTGAAGTCCTGCTCCCGTGAAAAAGAATACCTGGAAGGGCTGGAAAAGAAGCTGGATTATGTGGTGAAGTGTTCCTTCCGCAACGAGATCGCTCCCGGTGCTGCTACGACCACGGCTCAATTTATCCTTCGGTTTGGCCTTGTGGCGGTCATGCTGGTGGGTGGTATTCTCGTAACGACTGGCTCGTTGTCCATCCCCATGTTCATTCTGTTCCTGCTTTTTGCAGGCCGCATTTATGACCCCTTCACCAGTTGCTTCATGCTGATGGCAGAAGTGTTCTCTGCCCTTGTCAGCGTCAAGCGGATGAAGCAGATCGATGCGACCCCGGAGCAGACCGGCACCAATGTCTGCAATAACAAGGGCTACGACATTGAGTTTAAGAATGTAGTGTTCTCCTACAATGAGGAGCCGGTTTTGAAGGGCGTGTCCTTTGTGGCAAAACAAGGCGAGGTCACGGCGCTGGTAGGCCCATCCGGCAGCGGCAAGTCTACCGCCTCCAAGCTGGCAGCACGCTTTTGGGATGCGGACTCCGGAACCATTACCCTGGGCGGCGTGGATGTCAAAACGGTAGAACCGGAAACGCTGTTCAAGAATTATGCCATTGTATTCCAAGATGTCATGCTCTTTGATGAGACTGTCATGGAGAATATCCGGCTGGGCCGGGGCGATGCCACTGATGAGGAAGTTATGGCTGCGGCCAGAGCTGCCCAATGCGAGGAATTTATCCAGCGTCTCCCTCAAGGGTATCAGACGAACATCGGGGAAAACGGCAGCGCCCTGTCCGGTGGCGAGCGTCAGCGCATTTCGATTGCCCGCGCCCTGTTGAAAAATGCTCCCATTGTCCTGCTTGATGAAGCAACTGCTTCTATGGATGCCGAGAGTGAAACACTGATACAGGATGCCTTGTCGGTACTGCTGAAGGATAAGACGGTCATGGTGATTGCCCATCGCATGAGGACAGTGGCAAATGCTGATAAGATCGTGGTTCTGGACGACGGCAAGGTCAGTGAGATGGGTACACCTGCTGAACTGATGAAAAAGGGCGGTCTATATGCACACCTTGTTGAATTACAGCAAGGAAAATAGAAAGGAAATCTTATGGAACAACACTGGAAGTTAAAAGATTTAGGTCTGACAATCGTATTTTCCGTTATTTACTTTGCTGTGGTTTTGGCAGCTACGATTATGGGCGGCATACACCCATTGCTCTATCTGTTTGTAACAGCTTTAATTGCTCTCGTGGCATGGATTCCATATATGTATGTTATGGCAAAAGTGCCGAAAGCAGGCGTGGTTCTCATTATGAACCTATTTGTAGCAATCGCTTTCGTGGCTTTTGGGGAGCTTGCGAATCTGTTGCTTGGGAGCTTGATTGTTTGTTCTATTTTAGCGGAAATCATTCGGAAATGGGCCGGATATAAGAATTACAAAGGTATCGTGATGAGTTATATCCTGCTTTCGTTAAGCAATATCGGTTCTCCGTTGTATGTATGGGTATTCTCTGACTATGCCATTTCAGAGGCATCCGAAGAAATGTCCGCAAATTATGCTGAGATATTATCAACCTTGACTTCTCCGTGGTTTATGGTTCTTGCTATTGCCGCAACCGTAGTTATCTCAATAATTGTCGGAGTTATTGCAAAAAAGGTTTACAACAAGCAGTTTGCAAATGCTGGGATTATGTGAGTGGGTGATAGAATGAAGATTCATGCGTCGGGCGAGGACTATTTAGAGGCTGTGCTGATGCTGCAAAAAGAAAAAGGCATGGTTCGCTCTGTTGATTGAACCGACACATGGGCTTTTCAAAACCGAGTATCAGTCATGCAGTAAGCGTCCTGCGGGACGGGGGTTTCCTGACGATGGACAGCGACTATTTCCTGCATCTGACCGATGTGGGCCGGGAAGTGGCGGAGCATATCTACGAAAAGCACCGTTTCTTTACCGACCGGCTGATCGAGGCTGGAGTAGACCCTGTAGCGGCGGAAAAGGACGCCTGCCGGATGGAGCATGTCATCAGCCAGGAGTCCTTCGAGCATCTGAAAAATGCTTACAAAACAAAAGAAGAATAAACTGCCCGCATAGCAAACGGGTGAAACAGTAACGCGGCCGGGCACATCGAACCCGACCGCGTTACTCGTCTTTCTGGAAGGCTTCCGCCTGTTTGCAGAGCGCGATAAATTTTTCGATCTCTGCTTCGCTTTTCCCGGCAAAGAAGTCCACGACTGTTTTCGAGACTGTCTGATTTACCATTTCCGGGAAGATAGCGGCGTCCACGCTGATATTCAGTTCTTTGGCGACAAGGACCACCGTTTCAAATTTCGGATTACTTTGGCAGGTCTCCAAATCTATGATCGTGCGGGGGTTCATACCGAGGCGTTCAGCCAACTGCTTTTGCGTCAGATGCTGCCGCTTCCGTTCTGACCGCACCTTCCATGCAAATAGATCCAGCGGATTGTTCACTACACACCACCTCTACATTATTGTAGGGTGTACTTCCGCTCATATAAATAACCATAAAACTCATGCAGAGTGAGTTATAACTCATGTTTCGTAGTAAAGGGAGATATGGATGAGAGCGCCAACACAAAGGAGGTCAAAATAAGGCGGGGTTTACCGCTTATGCGGCGGACGCCCATGCCACTACGAAAAATATTCCAATAACGCAGCAGCGAGCCATGCTCATGAAAGTGAGTTATGGCTCGCTTTTTATATACTGTGGCTCATATCTCACAAAACCCGTTTCTTTGAGCGCCTGGGCGTGGGCTGCCGCTCCCCACCCCGTTTCGTTCCGGCCTGTCAACCCGAACGAAACGAAAGGAGCCAATTATGAGCGGCAAAAAAATTTTTCAGATAGATCCCGAAAACTGGCCAAACCAGACCACTCGTGAACGAGTAGTGAGCGAAAGGGGAAGAAAAGAACTGCCTCCCGGCACGAAGGGAGGTGAGAACTTGAAACCTGACCGCCACTACGAGCACAAGCAGTACGCCTTTGACAGCTACTGCAAGAAGGTGCTGAAATGCGAGGCGTGCAACGGCTATCGCCAGATCAGCCGGCACCAGAAGCGTTTCACATCTTTGGAAGAACTGTCCGAGGCAGAAATGGCCCAGCTTGCGGTATATGACCGCTACCCGTGGGAATACACGACCTTCCCTGTGGGAGGGGCCGTGATCCTGATCGAGGACGACGGGCTGGCCGAGGCGCTTCTGGGGCTGTCCCAGGAGGACCTGGAAATCTTTATGATGCACTGGTTCCTGCGGATGACCGACGCACAGATCGCCAGGTACATAAACATGCCCCGCCGGACGGTCAATACCCGCAGGCATAAAGCCTATCGGCTGCTGACAGAGCTGATGGGAGGTGAAGCGGATGACTAAATCTGCGTGCACGCGGGCATCGCTGATCCCTTACCCGGTGATCGCCGCCGCTGTCGGAGGCGACCCCGAAGCGGTGAACCGGGTAGTCCGGCATTACTCCGGCTACATTGCCGCGCTGTCTACACGGACGAGCTATGGCCCTGACGGCTATCCCCGTCCCCAGGTGGACGAAGATCTGCGCGGTCGGCTGGAAGCAAAGCTGATTATTTCCATTCTGGATTTTGACCTGAGCTGATCCAGGACCGGGCGCTGCGTGTTCCCCTTTCCACGCGGCGTCCCGTTATAGCTCCTTGACAAAGAAAGCCCGGCGGGAGGCCTCCGGCGCAGCATAAGGCAGACGGATACATTCTGTCCTGTATCGAGCCATACGGCCAGTGCGCCATGACCTCCCCTCCGGGAGCGAGCGATACCCACCTGACCGCAAAGCGGACGCGGCACTCTGCGGGCGATGACATACAGACAGGTCAAAGATACTCGCGCATTGGACGCCCGCAAAGCATCGTGCGCCGCACCCATCAGCATGGGCCGGGGTGAAATTCCCGTGGAGCTGTGCCAGCAGCCATCCGTTTTCTGCCTCTTATTTTTCAACACCGTCCTCTGAAAGGGGACGCGCAAATTTTTAGGAGGTGTTGTATTTGAACACGAACGATATTCCTATCTGGCAAAAATACACGCTCTCCATCGAGGAGGCGTCCAGATATTTCCGTATTGGGGAAAAGAAGCTCCGCAGGTTAGCCGAGGAAAACCCTGACGCAAACTGGCTCATTATGAACGGCAACCGCCTCCAGATCAAACGAAAGCAGTTTGAGAAAGTCATCGACGAACTGGAGGTTATTTGACGAGGCCGGCTGACAATGGGCCCTGGGCGCGTTATAATATGTGTAGCGTATCGAGGCTCATTCCAGCGATGGAAGGGAGCTTACCATCATGTCAGAGAAAAGACGCGATAGCAAAGGTCGAATTTTAAGGACTGGAGAGAGCCAGAGAAAAGACGGAAGATACGCTTACAAGTACACGGACGCCTGCGGTAAAACTCAATTCGTGTATGCCTGGAAACTGGTGCCCACCGACAAGACCCCCACGGGCAAGCGGGACGATGTTTCGCTCCGTGAGAAGGTGAAGGAGATCCTGCGTGACATTAACGATGGGATCGACACCATCGGCAAGAAGATGACGGTCTGCCAGCTTTACGCCCGGCAGAACAGCCATAGGAAAAATGTCAAGCGGAGCACCGAGAAGGGTCGGGAATACCTGATGTCCGTTCTGAAAGAGGACCCTCTGGGGTCCCGGAGCATTGACAGCGTGAAGCTGTCGGACGCCAAGGAATGGGCCATCAGGATGAGCGAGAAGGGCTACGCCTACAAGACCATCAGCAACTGGAAACGGTCTTTGAAGGCAGCCTTCTACACGGCGATTGAGGATGACTGCATCCGCAAAAACCCGTTCAACTTCGCCATAGCCGATGTCCTGGAGGATGACACGGAGGAAAAAGCCGCGCTGACCCAGGATCAGGAGGACCGCCTCCTGGCCTTCGCCGGCAGCGATCCGGTCTACCGGAAGTATTGTGATGAGATCATCATTCTGCTGGGGACCGGCCTCCGCGTTTCCGAGTTGTGCGGATTGACAACGGACCTGGATTTTGAAAACCGTTGCATCCATGTGGACCACCAGCTCCTGCGGGACAGTGAGCTCGGCTACTATGTGGACGAGCCCAAGACCAAAAAGGGTGCGCGGCAGATCCCCATGAGCGAGAAGGTCTACCAGGCGTTGAAGCGGG
>OLNQ01002846.1_pt1 | contig 14663 bp, 14 predicted proteins | sample 1672821 | NCBI WGS metagenome assembly OLNQ01 (sample SAMEA3136727, study PRJEB25190) | human gut metagenome | biome: human gut; feature: human-associated habitat; material: faeces | place: Austria | collected 2013 | reverse complement strand
TGTTAAATCTTGTTCGCTCAGCACGCAATCGCTTGCGTCCTGTGTGAATTACTTTTGGAATTGTTTTTAGTGTTTTTCCAAACACTTAAAAGGTTCCTTACAAGTTTTTCGATATTGTTCAATTTTCAAGGTCCTGTAGCGCCTCAGCCTTGCGGCTGACGACCTGTTTATTGTACCACCGAAGTGGTTTTTTGTCAAGCCTTATTTTTTAGAAGCTTTTGAACTTTCTGAACTTGGAGCGCTTCAAGCATCTCAGTGTCAACCGTGAGCTTGTCGGGGTGAGACCCCTCCATCTTGCTTTCGCAAGACCGCTCCGTTTGCTTGAACGCCCCACTGGGGCGATTCATTGCTTTCGCAACCGCAAAGCTTTTCAGCGTCTATTGGTTCTTTTCAAGGGCTTCCTGCTGAGGCTTTGGAAGTCATTCTTTTGCCTCAGCGCTTGGCGCTCAAGTATAATACCACACCCCCGCCTCCTTGTCAACACTTTTTGACAGATTTTTTCCAATTTCTTTGCAGAGCAAAGATTCTCCCTGTTTTTCACCCGTTTCAGGGCGTGCCTTTTTCTTGACAAGGCTGCAGACAGAACGTATTATGGAGTTATCCCCGTATCCTGTATAAGGTAGCTATACTTATTACATAAAGGAGAAGCGCCATGTCCTGTGTCAACATCCGCGGCTACTGCATCGGTGAGGGCCGCCCTAAAGTTATTATTCCTATTGTAGAGCCCACGGAAACCGCCATTCTGAAAAAGGCCGCCGAGTTTTCCACATTGCGCGCCGATTGTGTGGAATGGCGTATCGATTGCTTTGAAGGTGCAAAAGACCTTCCGGCTATCGTGCACTGCGCTGCGAAGCTCCGTGTTGCCTTGAAGGATAAGCTGCTTCTTTTCACCTTCCGCACAAAGGCCGAGGGCGGCAAAGTCGCTCTGGCCCACGAAGAGTATCTTCATTTTATCCGCACCGTTTTTGCCACCGACTGCGCCGATCTGATCGACATTGAATTTTTCACTGCAGGCGCAGAGCTTCCCGCGCTGATCGAAGAAGCCCACACCGCCGGGGCTGCAGTGGTGTGTTCCAGCCACAACTTCCATAAAACGCCGCCGCGCGCCGAACTGGTGAGCCGCATGGTTGCCATGCAGCAGGCCGGGGCCGATCTGCCCAAACTGGCTGTGATGCCCCAGAGCCGCACCGACGTGCTGGAGCTTCTGGCTGCCACCGCTGAAATGGCCGACCGGCATCCGGAGACTCCCATCATTACCATGAGCATGGGAGCTCTGGGCGCGGTGAGCCGCCTTTCCGGCGAAGCCCTTGGCTCCGCCATGACCTTTGCCAATCCCGGACAGGCCAGTGCACCGGGGCAGGTATCGTTGGAGGTCGTAAACGAAGTATTGGATGCACTGCATTTATAAATCCAGAAAGGAGCTTTTATGAAAAAGAAGTATTCTGCTCTCCCAGAACTTCTTTTGCGAAGTATTTTTTACACGCTTATCAATTATGTGCTTCTCAGCATGGTGCTGTCTTTTCGGCTTCATTGGAGTTCCATTCTGTTTTCTGCTGCCATGCTGTGGTTTGCTTTGGATTATTCAAAGACCATCCAGCAGTTGACCGGCAAACGGCTTCTCGCAGACCTTTTATGGCTTGGCTGCATTCTCATCAGCACATTTATTGCATTCTTTGTCGGGTACATTCAAGGCTCGTTCGCATCATTTTAACGAAAAAGACCGGAGCTGTAGGTCGCACTTACAGTTCCGGTCTTTCTTTTTATGTCACAAAGAGATGATTATGCCAGCTTGGCTTCCAGACGGGTGCGGATGGCCTTGATAAAGCCCTCACTGTCCACAGCGGTGGGGGTGATGCCCTCAGCCAGACCGCACAGGTCTTTCGTCATGATGCCGTCGTTCAGGGTCTGCAGGCTGGCGGCTTCCAGTGCCTCGCCAAACTTCACCAGCTCCGGCAGGCCGTCCAGTTCACCGCGCTTCTTGAACGCGCCAGACCACGCAAAGATGGTAGCCATGGGGTTAGTGGAGGTCTTTTCGCCCTTCAGGTACTTATAGTAATGGCGGGTGACGGTGCCGTGGGCGGCCTCGAACTCGTACTTGCCGTCCGGACTGACCAGCACGCTGGTCATCATAGCCAGAGAGCCAAAGGCAGTGGAGACCATATCGCTCATCACGTCACCGTCGTAGTTCTTGCAGGCCCAGACAAAGCCGCCCTCGCTGCGAATGACGCGGGCAACGATATCGTCAATGAGGCTGTAGAAGTAGGTGATGCCTGCGGCCTCGAACTTTGCCTTATACTCGGCATCGTACACTTCCTGGAAGATATCCTTGAAGGTGTGGTCGTACTTCTTGGAGATGGTATCCTTTGCGCCGAACCACAGGTCCTGCTTCACATCCAGTGCGTAGTTGAAACAGCTGCGGGCAAAGCTGCGGATGGAATCATCCTTGTTGTACTGGCCCTGCAGAACGCCAGCGCCCTCAAAGTCAAACACGGTGGCGCGCTGCTCAGAGCCATCGGCACCGGTGAACACCAGTTCCGCCTTGCCTGCACCCGGGATGCGGAACTCAGTGCACTTGTACACATCGCCGTAGGCGTGGCGGGCAATGGTGATGGGCTTTTTCCAGTTCTTGACCACCGGCTTGATGCTGTCGATCATGATGGGTGCGCGGAACACGGTGCCGTCCAGCACCGCGCGGATGGTGCCGTTGGGGCTTTTCCACATCTCATGCAGCTTATACTCGTCCATGCGCTGGGCATTGGGAGTGATGGTGGCGCACTTGACCGAAACGCCGTACTTCTTGTTGGCAAGGGCGGCATCCATGGTCACCTTGTCGGCGGTAGCGTCGCGGTTGGGCAGGCCCAGATCGTAATATTCGGTCTTGAGGTCCACAAACGGAAGGATCAGTTCGTCCTTGATCATCTTCCACAGAATGCGGGTCATTTCGTCGCCGTCCATCTCGACGAGGGGCGTGGTCATTTTGATCTTTTCCATAGCAGGGTTCCCTTTCCTCTCTTTGGATCGTTTCTCCAGCCGCGCTGCACTGCCAGATGCCGCGCGGGCAGTTCGGCAGAATGTTTATTTGCGGTAAGCGGCTGCCAGCTTTTCAAGGGCCGGCAGGCTGCGCTTGACCTTTTCGGTATCGATGCAGTAGGCAAGGCGCACATAGCCCTTGACACCGAAGCTGTCGCTGGGCACCAGCAGCAGGTCAAACTCCCGGGCCTTCATGCAGAAAGCGTTGGCATCCTCTTCCAGAGCCTTGGGGAAGATGTAGAAGGTACCGCCGGGGCGCTCCACCTCAAAACCCAGCGCGGTGAGCTTATCGTACAGCAGGTTCATGTTGGTCTCATACACACTCAGATCACTGGTCACATCCTGACAGCGGCTTACGGCCCGCTGGATGATGCTGGGCGGGCAGTTGTGGCCGGTGAAGCGGGAGATCTGGGCCATCATGTCCACCAGCACATCCTCACCCTCACAGCCCGGACGCACCGCCACATAGCCAAGGCGCTCGCCGGGCAGGCTCAGGCTCTTGGAATAGGAGAAGCAGGTGAGAGTGTGGGGGTAGAACGCCGCCGGATAGGACACCTTTTTGCCGTCGAATGCGATATCCCGGTAGGGCTCATCGCTGACGAGGAAGATGTTGTGGCCAAACGCCCTGCTCTTCTCGGTCAGGATCTCTGCCATGCGGGTGAGCGTCCCGGCAGAGTAGACCACGCCGGTGGGGTTGTTGGGGGTGTTGATGAGCACACAGGTGGTCTTTTCGCCGATCATCTGCTCGAATGCGTCCAGATTGGGCTGGAAGGTCGGTGCCTGCGGCGGCACCACCTTGAGGACTGCCCCGGTGCCCGCCACATAGGGGCCGTACTCCGGGAAGTAGGGCGCAAAGGTGAGCACCTCGTCGCCGGGCTGCGTGACCGCACGGATGGCATGGGCAATGGCACCCGCCGCACCGGTGGTGGGGAAGATGTGCTTCTGCTCATAGGGCAGGCCAAAGGTCTTTGTCAGGTGCGCTGCCACATCGATGCGGAAGCCCGGGTCGCCCTGACTGGGGCAGTAGCCGTGCAGGTTTACCGGCTCTTCGTTGGTCAGCAGATCCTGCATAGCGGCAGTGAACTCCTGCGGGCAGGGCACGCTGGGGTTGCCCAGCGAGTAATCGAACACGTTCTCATATCCGATCTCGGCAGCACGCTGCTTGCCGTACATGAAGGTCTCGCGGATGACGCTCTTATTGCCGAGCATCGCGCGATAAGTCTCGTTCAGCATAATACTTTCCCCCGAGAGTTTATTTGTGGGCAGCCGTATAGCTCTGCTCCACCTTGATGATGCAGCTGTAGGCTGTATCCTGTTCCTTGATGAACTGTTCCAGCTGTTCCAGCAGCTCCACCTTATCCCCTGCATAGCCTGCCGGCAGCACCAGATCGAACAGCACGTTGGTGTGGGTCCTGCCCGGCACGATGCGCAGATCGTGCAGCGAAAGGGCCGGGTCGAGCTGGCGCAGCTTTTCGGCCAGGCGGGCGCGCAGCACGCCCACGGCAGCATCCGAGGTAACGATGGGGTCGTAGTGGATGGTAACCAAAAGCCGGTCATTCTTTAGAAAATCCCGTTCAATGTTGTCGATCAGGTCGTGTGCCTCCAGCGGGTCCTGCTCGGCAGGCAGTTCCACATGCAGGGAGGCGAACTGGTGTCCCGGGCCGTAGTCGTGCACCATCAAATCGTGCATTCCCAGCACGCCGGGATAGGAGAGCACCTTCTGCTCGATGTGGTCCACCAGATCCTCGCTGGGGCTTTCGCCCAGCAGCGGGCTGAGCGTATCCATCACAAGGCCCCAGCCGGAGATCAGGATGAACGCCGCCACGCCTACGCCCATCAGGCCATCCAGCACATCCCAGCCGGTCACGCGGCACAGCACTGCGGCAATGAGCACCGCGCCGGTGCTCAGCACATCGTTGCGGCTGTCCGCAGCAGTGGCAATGAGGGTCTCGGAGCCGATAATGCGCCCGATGGTGCGGTTGAAGCCGCTCATCCACAGCTTGACGAGGATGGATGCGATCAGCACGGCCACCGTGAGCCAGCTGAACATCACCGGGGTGGGGTGCAGCACCTTGACCACAGATTCCTTCAGCAGCGAAAAGCCGATGCCGAGAATGGTCACGCTGACTACCAGCCCCGCCAGATATTCATACCGGGCATGGCCGAAGGGATGCTCTGCGTCCGGGGCCTTGCCGGCCAGCTTGAAGCCCACCAGACTGACCACGTTGGACGAGGCATCCGACAGGTTGTTCAGGGCATCTGCCATGATGGCAATGGAGCCGAACAGAGTGCCCACGGTCAGCTTGCCCAGACACAGCAGCAGGTTGCATGCCACGCCCACCCAGCAGGCAAGGTTGCCGTAGGCGGCGCGCACCTTAGGGTCCTGCGCATGGTCGGGCTGGCGGATGAAAAGACGTATCAAAAACTGAGTCATAACGGTCCTCCATGGGCAGCGCTGGACACCTGCATACCCTGTCATCGCTTATAGTATAGCATTTCGCTTTATCGTTTTAAAGTATTTTCCGAAAACTTTTGCCCGGTATAGAAAGACCCCGGCAGAGCGGGATGCCCTGCCGGGGAGCTTTATGGGAACGGTAAACCGGGATTCTCGGATGAATTACTTCTCAGAAGGCTTGCTCAGGTCCACGCTGCGGATGATCTTGCGCACCGGCAGGATGCTCTTGGCATTCATGGACAGCTCGTCCACGCCCATGCGCAGGAAGGTCTCGGTCAGGGCGGTGTCGGCACCCAGCTCACCGCAGATGCCCACCCAGATGCCGTGGCGGTGGCCCGCCTCAATGGTCATCTTGATGGCGCGCAGCACAGCGGGATGGTGTGGGTTGAAGAACGGCTCCAGCTTTGCATTCTGGCGGTCCAGCGCACAGGTGTACTGGGTCAGGTCGTTGGTGCCGATGGAGAAGAAGTCGCACTCGGCAGCCAGCTCGTCCGCGATCAGCACAGCGGCGGGGGTCTCGATCATGGTGCCTACCTCGATGTTCTGGCCCATCTTCACGCCCTCGGCGGTCAGTTCTGCGCGGCACTCTTCCAGAACAGCCTTGGCATCCTGCAGCTCCCGCAGGCTGGTGATCATGGGGAACATGATGCTCATGTTGCCGTAGGCAGAAGCACGCAGCAGAGCGCGCAGCTGGGTCTTGAAGAAGTCCCTGCGGGTCAGGCAGATGCGGATGGCGCGGTAGCCCAGAGCGGGGTTCTCCTCGTGATCCAGCTTCATGTAATCGACGGTCTTATCGGCACCGATGTCACAGGTACGGACGACCACCTTGCGGGGAGCCAGACTCTCCACCACCTGCTTGTAGGCCTCGAACTGGTAATCCTCGGTGGGGAAGTCCTTGCAGTTCAGGTAGACGAACTCAGTGCGGAACAGGCCTACACCGCCGGCATCGTTCTGCTGCACAGCACCCACATCGCTCATGCCGCCGATGTTGGCAAAGACATTGATGGTCTTGCCGTCCAGCGTGGTGTTGGGCTTGCCCTTCAGCTCCTGCAGCAGGGCCTGCTTTTTCTGATCTTCCTGCTGGCGCTTTTTCAGGCTCTTGAGCAGGTCGGGGGTGGGGTCTACATACACACAGGCGTTGTAGCCATCGATGACCGCCATCTTGCCGTCCCAGTCGTCCTGAATATCCTTGCACTGGATCAGGGCAGGGATGTTCATGCTGCGGGCCAGAATGGCGGTGTGGCTGTTGGAGCTGCCCTCACGGGTGATAAAGCCCAGCAGCAGGCTCTTATCCATGCGGACGGTCTCAGACGGGGCCAGATCCTCCGCGACCAGAATGCTGGGCTCGGTGCCCTGCAGGCTGGCGTTGTCCACCCCCTGCAGGATGTCCAGAATGGCCTGTGCGATATCGATGACATCTGCACTGCGGGCCTGCAGATACGGGTCATCCATGGCGGCGAACACCGCAGCCTGATTGTTGCCTGCCGTCTTGACGGCGTACTCGGCACACTTTTTCTGGCCGTTGATGATCTCCTTGATGGCATCCACAAAGTCGTCGTCTTCCAGCATCATGGCGTGGATGTTGAACACCTCGGCGATGTCCTCGCCAGCCTCTGCCAGTGCCTTTTCATACAGCGCAGTCTGCTGCTCAATGGCCTTCTGCTGCGCTTCTTCAAAACGCGCCACTTCCGCTGCGGTATCCGCTACCTCTGCGGCAGAAATGGCAGTATCCTTTTTCTTGTAGATCTTGAGCTTGCCGATGGCGATGCCATTCAGGACGCTCTTACCGGTGCCTACCTGCATTGCACACTACTCCTTCTTCATCTGTGCCGGGGCCGCACTGCTCCGACAGTCCAAAAAAAGCCCCCGCAGCTCACCCGCGAGGGCCTTCCTCATCTTAACTGCGGAATCAGACGTTCTCGGTCAGGAACTTCTGGATGGCTGCTGCAGCAGCTTCCTCGTCGTCGCCCTCAACCTTGACGGTAACGGTCTCACCCTGCTTTACACCCATGCCCATCAGAGCCATCAGCTTGCGCATATCGCAGCTCTTGCCGTCCTTTTCCAGGGTAGCGCTGCTGGCAAAGCCCTTGACGGTCTTGACGAGCAGGCCGGCGGGACGAGCGTGGATGCCGCATGCATCCTTAACGGTATACTGGAATTCCTTCATAATCATTTTCTCCTTACTTGATCCCGTGCGGCGCTTCTGCACTTGCACCAGACGCGGCCGAGCCGCGGCACGGTTGATACATCTATTATAAACCCTTGCCGGTAATTTTTCACCATTTCATATTGCTAATTTTTTATGCAAAATTTTGGTACAATTGAACATACAAATGTGACAAAAATGCACGCATTTCACTTTTTCTTCTGCTTGTGCGCAAATTTTAGGCAAATTGCGACCTGGTTTTGCATCAAAACCCGAAGCTGTTCCCGGTCGTTTCCGGCTTTGGCAGGTCGTTCCGGTGCTTATTCCACCGGATATCCCTCGGCATCCAGCGGCAGTTCCGTATAAGGCACAGCCTGCGGCACGGCATCCGGCTCACCGGAGGTCTGCTGGGCGGTCAATTCCTCGTCATGGCGTTCGCCCCAATCGCCGCTGTAGTCCTCGCCGGAGGTCTGCTGTGCCGGTTCGCTGCCGGTCAGCTCTTCGTCGTGGCGCTCACCCCAGTCGCCCTCGTAGTCCTCGCCGGAAGTCTGCTTTGCCTCAGCTTCCGCCATGGCGGCCTGCATGTCTTTCAGGCCCACCACAACGCCGGAGGGCCGTTCCAGCAGGTAAGCTCCCACGGCCTTTTTGCGGTACACCAACAGCACGCCGTAGCGGCTGGTCTCGCCACTGCTTGCCGCCGGGATCAGCGCCGTCCATTTTTCCACGGTCTTGCCCTTGTAGCGTGCAAGGTCCATGCCGCTCTGCTGCACCACCCCGTTGAAGGCCGAAAAGCTGTCATCCCACTTGCGGGGGATCTTGACCTTGTCTGCCGTGATGGATGCGCCGTCCACATCCAGACCGTAGCCGGTGAACCATGTCTGGATGTCCTGTGCACTCTCAATTTTGTTCACCGCCGCCGAGACCGCAACGGTGCGGTTGCTGATGAACCGGCCCAGCAGAGCACTGCCCACCACCAGTGCGCAGCACATGGCACCCAGACCCAGTTTTTTCAGGCTCGTTTTGCTTAACGTGACTACAAACATATCCCCATGCCTCCCCAGCCTGTTTATTGCTCTGAGAACAATTTATTCAGAGTTCGGGCAGGTTATGACGATTTAAAATGCCCGCCGTTTCACTCTGGGCATATTCAGCGGAAATATTATTTTGTTTTCGCGTTTGGAGTGGCCTGCGGGCCGCTCCAAACGCATTTTTACAAAAAGAGTCGCTGCCGGAAAATGCATTTTTTCTGCTGCACGACGGCTGCAAACCGACAGCAGCAAAATACCGCTACCCGTTACGTCCCCTTCCCGTGAAAAAGCAAATCAGCCAGACCCGCAGGTCTGGCTGATTTGCAATACTAAAAATAATTATTTCCTCTATTATTGTCAGAGTGAAGCGGAGACAATTCTAAATCGTCACGTCTCCGTGCGCTTTCACAAAATCCTCCGGCGAGACTTCGCCGTTCTGGCGGAGCACCTGTTTCAGCACCTGCATCACGCCGTATTCCCGGTGGGACGGTGCCAGAAACGGCACCTGCGCCCGCAGCGGTCCGCTGCCGTTCTCCATCAAAAAGCCGTACTTCGCGGTGGTGAGCATCTCGGCATCGTTGTAGGTGTCGCCAAAGGCCATCATGCTGTCGGCCGGAATGCCCAGCAGTGCACCCACCTTTGCCAGTGCTGCACCCTTGTGCACACCTGGGTTCATCACGTCCACCCAGTTTCTGCCTGCCACTGCCACCGAGAATGCACCGCCATTTCCGGTGTGGAATGCGCCGTAGATCCGGTCGAAGGCTTTCTGCGAGTCGTCGTTGGGCAGATAGACGGTAAACTTATCCGCCGCTGCTTCCACCGCAGTCAGATCATCCACGTATTCCACCCGGGTATAAAAATTCTTGAAAACTTTATCGTATTTCTCGTCCTGCTTTTCCGCGTAGGCCGCCTGCAGTCCGCACAAAAGGCCCACGTCTCCAGCCTGCTTTGTGCTGCGGGCCAGCTGCCGCCAGCCCTCGGCAGGCATTTCGGACACAAACAGGTCTTTCCCCTTCCAGCGGGCAGCGCCGCCGTTGTCGCCAATGAGAATGATCTCCTCCAGCAGATCCGGGAACATCGTTTCCAGTGTGTACAGAGGCCGCCCGCTGGCGGCGGCAAACAAGATGCCCTGCCCGGCCAGTGCACGGATGGTCTCGGTAAACTTTGGCGGCAACTGGCTGTACTCGTCCAGAAGGGTCGCGTCCATGTCCGATGCGATCAGGCGAATGCGGTCCATTGCAGTTTCCTCACTTATCCGATGTAGCTGATGTTCACGTCCATATCTCCCTTATAGCCGGGCAGGCGTGCCGTGCAGGTGCCCTGCCACAGGGCGCAGTCGATGGGGCTGCTGGCAACACCATAATGTGCGTTCCAGATGGTATATTTTTTCAGGCTGTTCAGATCGACACGCTTGCGGTACCACAAGGTAGAGGCATACACACCGGGTTTATAGCCCTGTGCCTTGACCTCCTCACAGAAGGCGATGGCGCACTTGGTGCGGTCCTCCATACCCAGACCGTCGGCGCGGCCGGAACCATTGGAAGCGCCGGATGCTTCGGTGTCAAAGAAGATGGGGTAATCCAGCTTGCGTCCGTTCAGCACGTAGGCGCAGGCAAAGGCTTCCTCCTTGGCTTCCTCCTCGGTGGTGGCCTGACTGAAGAAATACACGCCCACCTTCAGGCCCGCATTCTTCACATTGGTGAAATGCTCCTCGAACATGGGGTCCAGCACCAGCGTGCCGGAAGCACCATAGCCGCGGTAGCCGATGCGGACGATCACAAAGCTCACGCCTGCCTTTTTGATCTGGTTCCAGTCGATGTTCTTCTGATACTTGGAAACATCCACACCGAAGGTCTTGCCATTTTCCAGCACACCGTCCGCATTGAAGTAATAGAGTTTATTGTCGATGCACTGGATGCCGGTCACCGGTTTGTTGGTGGTCTGGCTGTAGTAGTAGGTCTTGCCGCCGGAGGTGCGCCAGCCGGAATAGACCGGCTCCGTATCGCTCTTGCCCAGCCAGCCGAACAGGAAATTGAGCAGCCAGGTGAAAAAGCCGTTCTCATTGCTCAGGTCGATGCACTGGGCCTCGGCGGCATCCATGGCACCGGCATCCAGTGCGGCACGGATCTCCTCCGGGGTCAGTACAACGCTGTTTTCCGGGGTGTGCTGGTTCGTGCTGTTCTCCTCCGCTTCAGTGGCCTGTACAGGCGGCGCTTCCGGGTCCTGTGCAGCAAGCTCCGGGGTCTCCGTCTGCAGGGTGGGCATTGCTGTTTCCTGCTGTGCAGAAACAGTCTCGGTCACTGCCGCGGTACTTTCTTCCGGCTGTGCAGCCAGTGCCAGCGGTGCGCCCATTGAAAAGGTCATTGCCAATGCCAGAACTGCCGCTGCGCACCGCGTTTTGCCGCGGGTGCCGTGGGCAGTCAGTTTATTCCAGAACGTTTTTTTCATGCTGTGCTCCAAACCTCATGCATTTTTATCGGGATGCCGCCCTTCGCAAAAAGGGCAGCGTTTCATCTTCTCAATACTCTTTCAGTATACACCCGCGGGCAAGCCCCCGTCAATTGCCGCACACTGCAAAGCGCAGCTCCGAAAAGCTGCCGCCCCGGTATCAGAAAATGCTCCAAAACAGATACGTCTCAGCCCGCAAAAACATTGCACAAAGCCAAAAATTGCAGATATTTCCAGCAAAATCAACATTTTATCTTGTTGTCTTGACATGTGTATGGTATTATACTTGACATGCAGTTTTTGCATTGAATCCACCATCTTGAAACAGAAAGGCAGTTTCTCATGTCAAATGTGAAAGATTTCTTAAAACGCAAGGATATCGTCATCACCCCGCAGCGCTATCTCATTGAAGCGCTGGGTGCCATGGCGCAGGGCCTGTTTGCCAGCCTGCTGATCGGCACCATCATCAAGACGCTGGGCCAGCAGACCGGCCTTGACGTGCTGGTAGACCTTGGCGGTTACGCCACGGCCATGAGCGGCCCGGCCATGGCCTGCGCCATTGGCTGGGCGCTGCACTGCCCGCCGCTGGTGCTGTTCAGCCTGATCACCGTAGGCTACTCGGCCAATGCTCTGGGCGGCGCAGGCGGCCCGCTGGCCGTGCTCATCATTGCCATCGTAGCTTCCGAGCTGGGCAAGGCCGTGAGCAAGGAGACCCGCGTGGACATCCTCGTGACCCCGCTGGTGACCATTTTTTCCGGCGTGGGCCTTTCCATGCTGATCGCCGCACCCATTGGCGCTGCCGCAAGTCAGGTGGGCACCCTGATCATGTGGGCCACCGAACAGGCTCCGCTGGTCATGGGCATTCTGGTATCCGTCATTGTGGGCGTGGCGCTGACCCTGCCCATTTCCTCTGCCGCCATCTGCGCCGCGCTGGGTCTGACCGGCCTTGCCGGCGGTGCCGCCGTGGCAGGCTGCTGCGCCCAGATGATCGGCTTTGCCGTGATGAGCTACAAGGAGAACGGCGTGGGCGGTCTGGTCAGTCAGGGCCTTGGCACCAGCATGCTGCAGATGGGCAACATCGTCAAGAACCCCCGTATCTGGATCGCACCCACGCTGGCCAGTGCCATCACCGGCCCGCTGGCTACCTGCGTGTTCCACTTTGAGATGAACGGTGCCGCTGTCTCTTCCGGCATGGGCACCTGCGGTCTGGTGGGCCAGATCGGCGTGTACACCGGCTGGGTCAGCGACATTGCCGCCGGCACCAAAGCTGCCATCACCCCCATGGACTGGGCGGCCATGATCCTGCTGTGCTTCGTCCTGCCCGCCGTGCTCAGCGTCCTCTTCTGTGAGGCAGAGCGCAAGCTGGGCTGGATCAAGGACGGCGACCTGAAGCTGAACTAAAGCATTATGATATGAAAAGCCGGAGGCGTTTCAATGCGTCTCCGGCTTTTTGGCTTTATGCCAGCTTTGAAGGCAGTATGGCAGGGAGTTTCCCAAAGCAAGTGTCCGCTGGGGTGGGACCCTGTTGCCGCTAGGCAATAGGGCGGGCGATGGAATGGCCCGATTCACTTGCGTGGGAAAGCTCCCAGACATGCTGCCGGTCAGGTCTTTCCGACGATCTGTTCCCCGTCCAGTACCGCCTGTTTCAGGGTATCGCCGTCGTACACCAGCTTGAGCGAAAAATACGGTCGATCCCCGTTGAGCAGGCGGAAGAAAATTTTGTCGCCCTCCCAGATGGGCAGCTCCGTCACCTTTTCCTTGGGCACCCACTCCAGCACACCCTCTTTGCAGGCATCGCCCTGCACCATCTCGCCCTGCCAGCCGTCAGCGGTATACAGGTGGATGAACTCGGTCATGTTGCCCCACACAAAGGTCAGCAGGCCCCGGCAGCGCCAACGCGTCAGGGTAAGGCCCGTTTCCTCCCGCACCTCCCGCACAAGGCAGTCCTCCGGGCTTTCAAAGCGCTCAAATTTGCCGCCTACGCCCACCCACTTGTCGTGGTTGTAGTCGTCCTGTTTTTTGATGCGGTGCAGCATCAGGTAGGCGTCATCCCGCTCCAGATAGCACAGCGTCGTGCTGAAGATGGGGTACTCCGGATCCATAAAAGCACCTAAGTTCATGGGTGTATTCTCCTTTTTCTGCGTTATTTTCGGCCAGAAAGAGGACCCGGCAGAGCCCGCAGGCTCTGCCGGGTCACTTCGTATGCTTTTTCGGTGTCGGGGAGCCGTCAGTCCTTCCGGCTGGCGCGGCCCTGTCCGGCATTGTTCAGCTTGCGCACCAGATCATTCTGATGCTTGCGCTGGCTGGGCGTGGGCTGGGGGTCCGGCTTTTCCTCCGCACGCTTTGCCGCCTGGGCGGCGTCCGGGTCGATGCGCACCAGATCCCATTCCTGGTTACCGCCGGCCACATAGGTCCAGATCTGGGCCTGGGCACCGTTTGCGGTGTTCATGCCCACCAGGTCAATGTATTTGTCCGCCAGCACATTCCGGATGCGGGTGTGACCGCTGCGGGTGGGTTCCAGCGTCCAGCACTGGCTCCAGCCGTTGGTGCGGCTCCACTGGTGCAGCCAGGTGCCTTCCACCACGCCGCCCAGGGCCAGGTCGATCACCTTGCCGGTAAAGCGGTTCTGGATGCGCCAGCGCCCGCCGCCTGCGTCCACGAACTGCCACTGCTGCCACGGATGGCCCGCGTAGCTCCACAGCTGGATGGCGGCGCCGTTCTCCGTATTGAAGTCCTTTACTTCCAGCACCTTCCCGTTCGGGGCTTTGATGATGTAAAATTCATTTTCCAGTATAACGACCTGCGATGCCTTCGCCATAGAGCACGACTCCTTTCCTTCCTGGTAGCCCTATTATAACGTATCGGCCGCGCGGTAACAAGGATGCTTTTCCATAATCTTTTTTCAATTTCTTGTGCATTTTGCATCTTTTTCCGAGAGTTCCGGCCACTTTGCACTCTGCCGTGGAATGTGGTACAATAAACTTATCCGATCACAGGAGGGAAATTGCCATGACCAATGAGACCATTCAGACCATCCGGAGCCGCCGCAGCTGCCGCGCCTACAAGCCGGAGCAGATCACGAAAGAGGAGCTGGAAGAGTATCTCCCGATCCTTGATGAAGTGCTTACAATGGTCGATGAAAAATTTTGTGACTGATAAAGCAGGAGGTAGCCTATGAACTGGGATTATCTACAGCCGGTAAAAATTCATTTCGGCAAAGGCAGAGTAAAAGAAATCAAAGAAATAGCCAGAGAGCTTGGCTGCGAAAGAGGCCTTCTGGTGGCAGGACCGTTTTTCTTTAAAAGCGGTTTTGCCGAAAAGGTCATAAAAGAGTCAGAAGGAATGATCGTTGCTTCTTTTGGAGATGTTTCTCCAAACCCGGACGTTGTAGAGGTAGATGCCTGTGCGGAAGTGATCCGGCAGAAAAATATCGGATTTGTGGTAGCACTGGGTGGAGGCAGTCCCATGGATTGTGCCAAAGCAGCTGCCAGTGTAGCTCTGACTTCGGATTCCATCCGTAAGTATCATGGAACCGGAGTAGCAATGCCGGAGAAAC
>OLNQ01002841.1_pt1 | contig 14687 bp, 10 predicted proteins | sample 1672821 | NCBI WGS metagenome assembly OLNQ01 (sample SAMEA3136727, study PRJEB25190) | human gut metagenome | biome: human gut; feature: human-associated habitat; material: faeces | place: Austria | collected 2013 | reverse complement strand
GCCGTGCCGCAGCCGCCGGAGCGGTGCTTAAGCCGTAAGGCGGGAATTATGCGGTATTGCCTAAAGAAGCGTTCAGAGAAATAAGAGAGGGAAACACTGTAACATGGCACAATCTCGTTCCGGTAAAAAATCAACAAAGAACTCCTCCGGCAAAAAGAACACCGCCTCCTCCCGGGGCACGGGCCGCAGCAGCACCGGGCGCTCCGCATCCGCGCGCAGCAGTGCGGCCTCCCGCAGCCGTCAGCCGTCCCGCCGTGCCCAGCGCCGCGCGGAGACCCCGAACCTGGCCCGCAGCATCCTGCTGGTGGGGCTGGGTCTGCTTTGCGTTGCGCTCGTGCTTGTGCCCGGGCAGAATCTTTGGCGCACGCTGCGCAGCTGGTACTTTGGCGTTTTCGGTATCACGACTTATCTGGTCGGACCGTTCCTGCTGTACCTGGCCTACCTGCTGGCCACCGGCTACCGCGTCGCGCTGTTTGCGGGCAAGGTATCGCTGATGGGCGTGCTCTGCGCCAGCGTGCCGGTCATCTTCTCCAAACTTAATATTGAGAACCTCAAGGTCGGGGAGATCGTCAAGATGCTCTTTACCCGCGGCGGCACCTACTTCTGGGAGGGCGGCGTCCTCGGTGCGCCCATCGGTGCCACGCTGCTGGCGCTGTTCGGGCGTCCCGCCTCCAACATTATCATGCTGCTCATCTTCCTGCTGGGGCTGATGTTCTTCTTTGCCATCACCCCCGCGGACGTCGTTCTGTTTGTAGACGGCCAGTACAAGACCCTGCAGGCCAAGCGCGAGGAGCGCGCCGCAGCCGAGACCGCCTACGACACCCGCCTGTTTGAGCAGGAGCCCGAGGAGGAGAGCGTCGAGAATCTGACCGGTGCGCTGCCGGGCAGCAGCCGCCCGCACCATCCGGTTTACGACGTCATCGCGGACACGAGCCGTTTCCCGAAGCAGACCCCGCCCGCCCCGCAGCGGCAGGCCGCCTGCACGCCCCCTGTGACACCTGCTGTGCCCGAGGCACCGTTTGCCGCCAAGCCCGCCGCCCAGACCCATGCGTCGTTTGACGTGGATCTTGGCCCCAGTGCAGGGGAAAACGCCCGCCAAAAGGCCGTCAGCGCTGACCCGCTGGAGCCGGTCAGCATCGGCCCGGGCGGCACGTTCGGTATGGATCCGCTGTCCAACCGGGCCAACAGCACACTGCACCACACCCAGCCCCAGCCTGCTCCCGCACCGAAGGAGGATTTTGAGCTGCAATTGCAGCCTGCCTCAGAGCCTGCCGCGCCGGTGTACAGCACCCCGCTGACCCCGGTCACGCCTGCGCCCGCCGCACAGGCGTCCCCCGCGCCGCAGGACGAGCTGGATGCGCTCATCAACCGCGCTGTCAGCGGCCACGCGCCTTACTACACGCCGCAGGAGGTCAGTGCCGAGACGACGCTGGACCTGCCGCAGCCTACCGAGTTTGAGACCCCGCTGACGCCTGTCCCGCAGGAGCCCAAATTTGACACGCCTCTCATTCCCGTGGAGGACGAGCCCGAGCCGATCCCTGTCGAGCTGCCGCAGCTGGATATGACAGGCCGTGTGCAGGGCGATACGATGGTCCTTTCTCCGGCTGATCTTGCTGCACAGATGGCCGCAGACGCTGCGCCGCTGGGTACGCCCGCCCCCGCAGCTGTGCCCGCCGCACCGGAGGCCCCCGCTGTTTCCGCACCGATCCCGACATTGGGCGGCAGCTTCAGCGATACCGGCAGTGCGGTCAGCGCTGCCTGGCAGTCCGGGCGCTCTGTCTCCGAAATGCTGGATGATATGCTGGCCGAGACACCCGCCGCCCCTGCCCAGCCTGTTGTCGAGGCTCCGGCCCTGGCATCCGATTCCTACACCGCCGCCCCGGCTGCCGCCCCGCAGCCGTACCAGTCTGCCCCTGCCATGACCCGCCCTGCGGCGGAAACGACCCAGAGCAGCTTCACTGTGCCCCGGCAGGGGGAGGCCGCCCGCGTGCAGGTCAGCACCGCTGTCGGCAACTCTGCCGGTGCGCCCATCCATACGCCGCCCTGTGCGGTCAAGGCCGACCCCAACGCCATGCGTCTGCCCACCTCGGAGGAGCAACCGCCGGAGCCCTACTGCTATCCGTCGCTGAATCTCTTTAACGCCACGCGCCCCGACGACGAGGCCGGGGCCGCCCGTGAAATGAAGAAGAACGCGGACATTCTGGTCAACACGCTGGACAGCTTCGGCGTCAAGACGACGATGCTCGACATCTGCCGCGGCCCGTCCGTCACCCGGTATGAGCTGCAGCCCCAGGCCGGTATCAAGGTCAGCCGCATCACAAGCCTGGCCGACGACATCGCCCTGAACCTGGCCACCGCGGGTGTGCGCATTGAAGCGCCCATCCCTGGCAAGCCCGCCGTCGGCATCGAGGTCCCGAACAAGATCCGCTCCACCGTCAACATCCGCGCAGTCTTTGAATCCCAGAATTATATCAACATGCGCAGCCCGCTGACGATGGCCCTCGGCAAGGACATTGCCGGTACGGCGCAGGTCGCGGATCTCTGCAAGATGCCCCACCTGCTGATTGCCGGTTCCACCGGCAGCGGTAAATCCGTCTGCGTCAACTCCATTATCATCAGCTTCCTGTTCCGCTCCGGCCCCGAGGATGTCAAGCTCATTCTGATCGACCCGAAGGTCGTCGAGCTGGCCGAGTACAACGGCATTCCGCACCTGCTGATGCCCGTCGTCACCGAGCCGCGCAAGGCTGCCGGTGCGCTGGGTGCCAGCGTGGCCGAGATGGAGCGCCGCTACAAGCTCTTTGCCGAGAACAACGTCCGCGAGATCAAGGCCTACAACAAGCTGGCCGCCCAGACCGGCATGGAGCACCTGCCCTATATCGCCATCGTCATTGACGAGCTGGCCGACCTGATGATGGTCGCGGGCAAGGAAGTCGAGGACTATATCTGCCGCATCGCGCAGAAGGCCCGCGCCGCCGGCATCCACCTGATCGTTGCGACCCAGCGCCCCAGCGTGGACGTCATCACCGGCCTTATCAAGGCCAACATCCCCAGCCGTATCGCCTTTGCCGTTTCCAGCCAGATCGACAGCCGCACCATTCTGGACAGCGGCGGTGCCGAGAAGTTGCTGGGCAACGGTGATATGCTCTTCCTGCCCGTCGGCGCGTCCAAGCCCGTGCGTGTGCAGGGCACCTTTGTGACCGATGAGGAGATCGGCGCGGTGCTGAGCTTTATCAAGTCCACCTCCACCGCCCAGTACGATGAAGAAATGATTGCCGAAATGGAGCGCCGCGCCGTTGCCGAAAAGGGCAGCAAGAAGGGCGGCGACGATGACGGAGACGGCGGCGGTGCACTGGATGCCATGTTTGAGCAGGCTGTTGAGTGCGTTATTGAGGCCGGACAGGCCAGCACCAGCCTTTTGCAGCGCCGCTGCAAGCTGGGCTACGCCCGCGCCGCCCGCATCATGGACCAGATGGAGCAGGAAAAGATCATCGGCCCCTATGAGGGTGCCAAGCCCCGCGCCGTGCTTGTGACCAAGGCCGAGTGGGAGGAGCGCAAGCTGAACGGCCAGTATGACGGGTAAGCGCTTTGCCCGCCTGGCCGCGGCGGTTGCCGTCTGCCTGCTGGTGCTTGCCGCGTTCGTCGTCCAGCTTTTGGGCGGCAAGGGCAGCGTTCCCGGCTGGCAGCAGCTGCGCGCCGCGCTCGGCGTACCGCTCCAAACCGAGGAAAGCGCTCCGCAGACTGCGGACGGCAGCACCGTCGTGTATGTGCTGGATGTCGGGCAGGGCGATGCCGTGCTGCTTTGTCAGGACGGCGCGTACTGCCTGATCGACACCGGCCCCGTCGAGGCTGAGGACGCGCTGCTCTATGACCTGGACGTGCTGGGTGTGCCGTCGCTTGAGTATCTTGTGCTGACCCATCCCCACGCAGACCACACCGGCAACGCCCGCGCGGTGCTGCGCACCCTCCCGGTCAAGACCCTGCTGCTGCCGCTGTGGCAGCCCACGGCGGATGAGACCGCCGACTGGCCGCGCCATCTCGCAGAGCTGGCCGCCGACAGCGGAGCAAAAATTCTCACAGCAGAAGCCGGGGAGGAATTCCCGCTTGGCAGCGGCAAGCTGCAAATTTTGCAGGGCGGCAGCGAGGATGCCGACAGCGTCAACGATGCCTCGCTCTGCACGCTGTTCACGGCGGGCGATTTCCGCTTTCTCGATACCGGCGACGCAGAGGCAGACGTCGAGCAGCGCCTGGTCGATACCTACGGCCCGACCCTGCATGCCACTCTTTTCAAGGCGGGGCATCACGGGTCCTACACCTCCAACAGCCTGACCTTTATGCAGGCAGTCCGGCCCGAGGCCGTGGCCGTCAGCTGCGGGCTGCACAACGATTACGGCCATCCGCACCGCGCTGCCCTGCAAAATTACGCAGAGGTCGGTGCCGAGGTATGGCGCACTGACCTGGAGGGCAGCCTCACCTTCATCTGGCAGAACAACACCCTCAACGTGGAAACTTCCGCGGACTCCGCCGATTTTGCGGCGTAAAAATAAGGAGTAGAAAATGACGATTACGGAACAGTTCAAAGCCAAACGCTGCGTTTTCTCTATCGAATGCTTCCCGCCGAAACAGACCACCCAGATGGATAAGCTCAAGGACACTCTGCGCCAGATGCAGGCCATGGACCCCGGCTTCATCAGCGTCACCTTCGGTGCAGGCGGCTCTGCGGGCGGCGTCTCCACCGCGGAGGTGGCCGACTACATTCAGAACGAGCTGCATATCCCCACGCTGGCGCACCTGATCTGCATGGGCAACGACGAGACCCGTGCAGCGGAGATTTTGGATCAGCTGGAATCTGTCGGCGTCCGGGATGTGCTGGCCCTGCGCGGGGACCGCAGCCCGTCCCGCCCGGAGAGCCCCGACTTCAAACACGCCAGCGACCTGACGTCCTTTATCAAATGGAAGAAGCCGGAATTTTCCGTTCACGGTGCCTGCTACCCGGAGGGCCACCCAGAGGCCGACAGCCTGCTGCATGACGTTGAGAACCTGCGCATCAAGCAGGCCGCCGGTTCCGAGCACCTGCTGACCCAGCTTTTCTTTGACAACATGCACTTTTACCGCTTTTTGAATCTAGCACGCCGCGCAGGCATCACGCTGCCGGTCTCTGCCGGTGTCATGCCCATCGTCAAGCGCAGCCAGATTGAACGCACCGTTTCGCTTTCTTCGGCCAGCCTGCCGTCTGAGTTCACCCGTATGATCTCCCGCTATCAGGACGACCCGGCCAGCCTGTACGACGCCGGTATCGACTACGCCGTCAGGCAGCTGCGCGACCTCATTGAGGGCGGCGCAGACGGCATACACCTGTACGCAATGAATGACGCCGCCGTGGCCGCGAAGGTCTACGACGGCATCAGGGATCTGCTGTAATGGAGTGCCGCAAGCCCGCCGCCATTGACCGCGCCACGGCGCTGCGCTACATGGGTGCGTCCGGCTGGACGCCCGATGCCGCCACCGCGGCCCTGCTGGACAAGGCCGAGCAGACCGTGCTGACCGCTGCTGCGCCGCGTGCGGTGTACCGCCGTCTGCCGCGTACCGCCCTGCCGCTGGAAAACTGCGGCAGCGACCTGACGCGCCATCTGCAGGGCTGCGACGAGGTCCTTCTGCTGGCAGCGACCCTCGGGGCCGAGGTGGACAAGCTTTTGCGCCGCATGGAACTGACTGACATTGCCCTGGCCGCCGCTGCGGACGCGCTGGCCTCGGTGCTTTTGGAACAGGTCTGTGACGAGCTGGAGAACGAAATACGCGCTCAAATCGAAGCGCAGGGCGTCTTTATGACCGGGCGCTACGCGCCGGGCTACGGTGACTGCCCGCTGGAGCTGAACGACGCGCTCTGCCTTGCGGCGGACACGGTGCGCGGCTGCGGACTGGCCGTGACGCCCCAGCACCTTTTGACCCCCCGCAAGAGTACCACCGCCATTTTAGGCATTGCCGACCATCCCGTGACCGGCACCCGCGCAGGTTGTGCGACCTGCCATTTAAAGGAGACCTGCTCGTTCCGCAAGCGCGGCACGACCTGTTTCACACAAGACTGATAGGGGAGAAGCGTATGCAGATTCGTGAAGTTTTTGACCGCAAGCGGTTTGTTTTTCTGGACGGCGGCATGGGCACCCAGCTGCAGGCACGCGGTCTGCAGCCTGGGCAGAAGCCCGAGCTCGCCGCGCTGGAAATGCCGGAGGTTTTAACGGCCATCCACACTGATTACGCCAACGCGGGCGCGGATATTCTGCTGGCAAATACCTTTGGTGCCAACGCCAAGAAGCTGACCGGCTGCGGCCACACGGTGGAGGAGGTCGTTTCCGCTTCCATCGCCTGTGCGCGCAAGGCCGCCGAGACCACCGGCGCGTGTGTAGCATTGGACATCGGCCCTCTGGGTGAGCTGCTCGTCCCCGCGGGCACGCTGGCGTTTGAGGATGCCTACAATGAGTTTGCACAGGTCATCCGCGCCGGTGCGGCGGCAGGGGCTGACCTCGTCTTTTTGGAGACGATGACCGATCTGTATGAGCTGAAGGCCGCCATCCTCGCCGCCAGGGAAAACTGCGATCTGCCTGTTTTTACCTCAATGAGCTTTGAGAGCCGCGGGCGCACCTTCACAGGCTGCACCGTCGAAAGCTACGCCGTCACGGCAGCGGGTCTCGGCGCGGACGCCGTGGGCATCAACTGCTCGCTCGGCCCCAAGGAGATTCTGCCATTCGCGCAGCGCCTCTGCCGCAGCGTGCCCGCAGGTGTTCCGGTCTTTGTCAAGCCGAACGCCGGTCTGCCGAACCCCGACGGCAGCTACAATCTCGACCCGGATGAATTTGCCGCCGAGATGAAGGAGTACGCCGCCATCGGCGTTTCGATGGTCGGCGGCTGCTGCGGCACGACGCCCGCGTTTATCGCCAGGCTGCATGAGACCTTCAGCCCGCTGACCCCGGCTGACAAGATTCCCATCCGCCGCAGCTGTCTGTGCACGCCGGTCCGCTTTGTGGAGGTCGACGGCATCACTGTGGTGGGGGAGCGCATCAATCCCACCGGCAAAAAGCGGCTGCAGCAGGCCCTGCGGGACGGCGACAGCGCCTACCCCTGCACTCAGGCTGTGGCCCAGGCCGAGGCCGGTGCGCAGGTGCTCGACGTCAATGCGGGCCTGCCCGGCATCGACGAGGCCGCCACGCTGGAGCAGCTTGTCAAGGATTTGCAGGCCGTCACCGACCTGCCGCTGCAGCTCGACTCCTCGAATCCAGAGGCCCTCTCCCGTGCGCTGCGCATCTACAACGGCAAGCCCATCGTCAACTCGGTCAACGGCGAGCCGGAGACGTTGGAAAAGATTCTGCCGCTCTGCAAAAAGTACGGCGCCGCCGTCGTCGGCCTGGCGCTGGACAAGGACGGTATCCCGCCGACAGCCGAGGGCCGCTTTGCGATTGCTCAACGCATTGTCGCCGCTGCCAACGCCGCCGGTATCCCGAATGAAGACATCTACATTGACTGCCTGACGCTGACCGCCAGCGCCCAGCAGGAGGGTGCCGTCCAGACGCTGGAGGCTCTGTCCCGCTGCAAGCGTGAGCTGGGCGTGCGCACTGTACTGGGCGTGTCGAACATTAGCTTCGGCCTGCCGTGCCGCGGCTACCTGAACACAACGTTTTTGACGATGGCCATGTCTGCCGGGCTCGACCTTGCCATCATGAATCCCAACACGCCGGAAATGATGGCTGCCGTGCGCGCCTACCGCGTGCTGACATCGCAGGATTTACAGAGCACCGACTACGTTGCCGCCTATGCCGATGTGCAGATCCAGACGACGCAGACGAGCAAGTCCGCCGCCACCGTGGCCGAGGTCGGCGCCGCCGCACCGGGCGGGGACGCCCTGTTTGAGGCTGTGCGCCGCGGCCTGAAGGCCGAGGCCCGCGCCGCCGCGGACGCCGCGCTGACAATGCGCGAACCGCTGGACGTAGTGAATGCCTCGCTGATCCCCGCACTGGACGCCGTGGGCGACGGCTTTGAGAAAGGCACGGTATTCCTGCCGCAGCTTTTGCAGGCCGCCACCGCCGCGCAGGCTGCGTTCGAGGCCATCAAGGCCAAAATTGCCGCCTCCGGCCAGGCGCAGGGCAGCAAGGGCAAGATCGTCATTGCCACAGTCAAGGGCGACGTGCATGACATCGGCAAGAACATTGTCCGTGTCATCCTCGAAAACTACGGCTATGACGTGCTCGACCTCGGGCGCGACGTTGACCCCGAGCGTGTCGTAGAGGCCGTGCGCCAGACCGGTGCAAAGCTCGTCGGCCTGTCGGCCCTGATGACGACTACCGTCCCCAATATGCAGGCCACGATCGAGGCCCTGCATGCCGCGCACCTTGACTGTAAGGTCATGGTCGGCGGCGCGGTGCTGACGCCTGATTACGCCCGTGACATCGGTGCCGACTACTACTGCAAGGATGCCAAGGCCAGCGCTGATTTGGCCAAGCAGCTTTTAGGCTGATTGTATAGAGCCGCGTTTCACGAAGAAGCGCGGCTTTTTGCACGATTGTAAAATCTTACCTTTGTCAGCAAATCACCATTGCAGGGAAGTTCCAATTGATGTATAATAGCTGTGTTCACTGTTTTTGGACATTTTCCTTTATTTGTCTGTTTTAGGAGCGTATCTATTGAAGTACATAGCCAAAATCGCAGCGTTCACCGCGATTTTTCTGATTATAAATCTGATTCTCTGCGGCTTTATGCCGCCTGATAACGGTTCCAGCCTTGGCATGTGGCGCAGCTACCAGCAAAAGCAGTCCATTGACATTGCCGTCATTGGTTCTTCGCTGGCTTCCTGCGCCCTGCCCGAAGAAGAACTCGCCGCCGCAACAGGGGAGACCGTTGCACTGATGGCAACAAACGCCCAAAGCTTGGATATGTCGCAGATCGCGCTGGAGACCCTGCTTCGGGAGCATTCTCCCCGGTATGTGATCCTTGTCATGGATCTGACCAACATGACAGGCAAACCCTATGCCAAAGCCCAAAAGGCTTTTTTATATGCAGAGCTGCAGACGGATTCCTGGAAGGATAAGCCCGCTGACCTGCTGCGCTACATGACAAGCTGTGATAACTTTACAGGTGCAGATTCCCTGAATGCGCTTTTTCCCTGGCAGAGCGGCAGCTGGCCCACCGACTGGCCCGCTACGATCCAACAGAAATGGAATGCCGTACTGAATCGTCTGCCGCACCGGCGCGGCGCGGCCCATGCCCAGCCGGAGGATACCACGGTCATCAACTTTGACACTGTCGGCACGGTGAACACCTGGAGCCAGAACGCCCACGATTTTAGCGCGCAGCACATTGAGGAGCTGACCTCCATGCTGCAGCTCTGTCAGGAGAACGGCACGCGCCTTTTGCTCATCAGTGCGCCCAAGACCACGCTGGATGTCGTGAGCTACGAGACGTATTTTGACGACTACGCCTACTTCAAGCAGCTGGCAGCACAGTATGGGGCTTCCTATTATGACTTTAACCTTGCAAAGCCGGAGCTGTTTGAGAACAAAGAGCCTGACTATCACAAGGATTTCACCCACATGAATGCTGCCGGCGGGCATGCGTTCAGCCTGAGCATGGCAAAGTTTCTGGCCATGCTGGACGCCGGGCAGGATGTGGAATCGTTGTTCGAGACGCCGTCAGAATATCTGGCCGCCGTAAACTATATCACCAACGTCTACCTGACGCCGGAGGTTCACCCGGACAAGATTTTGCTGCTGGCCGGTTCCTACCACGGTCCGTCCGTACAGGCTGAATACGAGTTCTGGGTCAAAGCGCCGGGGGAGAGCGAATACAGCCGGGTTTCCGCGTATTCTACCCGCTCCTGGACCGAGTACGCAGCAGCGGAGCACGGCACCTACCAGTTCCGCGTGAATGCCCGTATTGTTGGTTCTTCCGCCGATTTTGAGCGATATTATGAATGTTCTGTCGATTTTTGATTTTGTGGATGGTGTAGTGTGGAAATCTATTCCCTGAGTTTCTTCCTGCTGGTCAGCGTTGGACTCATTTTATATTATACTGTTTTCAGCCGCTGCCAATGGATCTGCCTGCTGGGGTTGAGCCTGCTGTTTTTTACCGCCAGCGGCTGGAAGGGCCTTGTTTTTCTGCTTTTCACTGCGTTAACGATCTGGCTCGGCGGCTTGCAGCTGGCAAAGCTGGATGCCGATTCCGCCGCGCGGCGAAAGGCTCCGGGCATAACCAAGGACGAAAAAAAGGCCATCAAAGCACAGGCGGTGCGCCGCAAAAAATGTCTTGTTGCTGCTGTGCTGACTGCCAACTTTCTTGTGCTTGGCTACTTCAAATACTGGTCCTATTTTGCGGAGCTGCTCTCCGGTGCATTTTCGGCCACAGCGCCGTCCTCACTGGGGCTGGTTATGCCGCTTGGCATCAGCTTTTACACGTTTCAGGCCGTCGGTTATCTGATTGACTGCTACCGTGGTCGGCACCCGGCAGAGAAAAACTACGCCCGCTTTCTGCTTTTCATCAGCTTTTTCTCGCAGCTGATCCAGGGTCCCATCAACCGCTACGGAGAGATGGCCCCGCAGCTCACTGCCCGTCACATCTGGAACTGGGAGCGTACCAAGCGTGCACTGTTCCTGTTTCTGTTCGGCGCAATGAAGAAATATGCCATCGCAAACCTGACCGCCCCGACGATTGCCGCCGTCCTCGACGGCAATGACCCCAAGCTGGCCGGTTCTATGGCACTGCTGGCCATTTTGCTGTACTCGCTGCAGCAGTATGCAGATTTTTCCGGCGGCATTGATATGGTATTGGGTGTTGCGCAGCTGTACGGCATTGAGATGATGCCCAACTTCCGGCAGCCGTATTTTTCTACCTCGCTGGGGGATTTCTGGCGGCGCTGGCATATTTCGCTGGGTGCGTGGATGCGTGATTACCTGTTCTATCCCTTTGCACTGACCAAGCCGATGCAGCGCTTCGGCAAGTGGGCCACGTCGCATTGGGGCAAGCATTTTGGCCGTGTGCTGCCCGCTGCAGTCGCCAACCTGCTTGTGTTTGCCGTAGTCGGCATCTGGCACGGCCCGCAGGCGCACTACCTTGCCTGGGGTCTGTATAACGGTCTTGTCATTGCGCTGGCCGACCTGCTGGAGCCCGCTTTCAAAAAGCTCAACACAGCGCTGCACATTCCTACCGAAAGCCGCGGCTGGCACGTTTTTCGCATCGTGCGGACCTTTATCATCGTCAACATTGGCTGGTACTTTGACCGCAATGAGTTTGTGCAGGGGTGCATCTACCTGCACAACACCTTTACAAATTTCAATTTGTCCGCATTGGCCGCGAATGCACCCGGCGCTTTCGCGGCAGTCTCCGGCCCGGCCTGGGGGCTTGTCATCATCAGTACCCTTCTGGTCTTTGCCCATAGTGTGCTGAAGGAACAAGGCCGCGACCCTTACGCAGAGGTACAGCGGCTGCCGCTTGCACTGCGCTGGGGTTTATACTATCTTGTTATTTTCATGGTACTCCTCAGCTTTATCTGCGTCAATGAAACCGTTGGTTTCCTCTATGCCAACTTTTAAGAAAAGAGCTTTCTATGCAAACAAACATTCTGGACTGGCTTGAAGCCACGTCCGCCCGCTGCCCGGATGCCCCCGCTGTGGGGGATGACCAGACAGACTGTACCTGGGCACAGCTGGCCGACACGGCCCGCCGCGCCGGCAGCTTTCTGGCGTCCCGCACGATGCCGCGCCGCCCGGTGGCATTTTACCTGGAAAAATCCGTTTCCGCCTTTGCTGCCATGCTTGGCACAGTCTACGCGGGCTGCTGCTACTCGGTGCTTGACACCCGCCAGCCCGCTTCCCGCACTTTGCAGGTATTGGATACTTTGACCCCTGCATTTCTTGTTACGGACGAGGCCCACGCTGCCGCAGCCGCCGCGCTGGGGTACAGCGGGCAAATCATCCGGCTTGACGATCTGCTGGCTGCACCCGCGGACGCTGCCCTGCTGGCAGCCCGCCGCCGTCAGGCTGTGGACGTTGACCCTCTGTATATCAACTTCACAAGCGGAAGCACCGGTGTGCCAAAAGGCGTCACCGTCAGCCACCGCTCGGTGCTGGATTTTATCCCGCAGTTTGCCGAAATTTTCGGCATCACACAAAACGATATTCTAGGCAATCAGGCTCCCTTTGACTTTGACGTTTCGGTCAAAGACCTGTACACGGCACTGTACACGGGGGCTAAGGTGCAGATCATCCCGCGCGCTTATTTCAGTCAGCCCACAAACCTCATGGACTATCTGGCAGACCATGAGGTCACCATACTTGTCTGGGCTGTCAGTGCCATGTGCTTTGTCTCCATCATGAACGGCTTCAGCTACCGTATTCCTTCCCGCGTGCGGCAGGTATTGTTCAGCGGCGAAGTCATGCCCATCAAGCACCTGATGAAGTGGAAGTCCGCTCTGCCGCACGCCCGGTTCGTGAACCTCTACGGCCCGACAGAGATTACCTGCAACTGCACCTACGCCATTTTGCCGGACCGCGATTTTGCCCCGGATGAGGCGCTGCCCATCGGACGCGCGTTTCCCAACGAGAAGGTCTTTCTGCTGGACGAGAACGACGCCCTTGTCACCGTGCCCGGGCAGGCAGGGGAGATCTGCGTTTCCGGTACGGCGCTTGCCCTCGGCTACTATGCTGACCCTGTGCGCACAGCGCAGGCCTTTACCAAGAATCCGCTGAACACCAACTGGTATGAGCGTGTTTACCGCACCGGTGATCTGGCCCGCTACGACGAAAGCGGCAGCCTGTATTATATTGGCCGCCGGGATTTCCAGATCAAGCACATGGGACACCGCGTAGAGCTTGGCGAAATTGAAGCTGCCGCTATGCGCTGCGACGCTGTGACCCGTGCCTGCTGCACGTTTGATGCCGAGCGCCAGCGGCTCCACCTGTTTTACACGGGCAGCTGTGAGAAAGCTGCCCTGCTGGCTGCGCTGAAAGAAAGTCTGCCGCCTTTTATGCAGCCGAATACTGCTGTGCAGCTGGACGAGATGCCGCTGAATAAAAACGGCAAAATTGACCGCACGGCACTGGCTGCCCTGACGAAAAAAGGAGCCCATAAATGACCGATGCTTCTTTACAAAAAATTGCTGCCACCTACGGCACACCGACGTTTGTCTTTGACACTGACGCTTTGCAGGCCCGCGTGCGCGCTATTCAGGCAATCTGGGGCAGGGAAATCGACCTTTGCTATTCCATCAAAGCCAACCCATTTCTGCTGCCTGCCATGATGCAGGTCACTGCGCGGCTGGAAGTATGCAGTCCCGGAGAGCTTTCGCTCTGCGAGAGCCTGCATGCTGCGGATGCACGTGTTATCTATTCGGGTGTTAATAAGACGCCCGTGGATATTGCCCGCGCCGTGGCCGACGGCGTCGGCACCTGCACAGCGGAATCTCTGCTGCAGCTCCGCTATCTGCAGGATGCTGCACGCAAGGCCGCCAAACGGCTGCCTGTGCTGCTGCGGCTGAACGCGGGCAGTCAGTTCGGCATGTCAAAGGAGGATCTTTTCACCGCATTGGCGCATCGCAGGGAAACACCTGATCTGGAGTTTATCGGCATTCACTACTTTGTCGGGACCCAGCGCAAAAAGCTGGTCAATCAGCAAAAAGAGCTGGCCATGCTGCGGGAACTGTACGCTGAAATTGAGCAGACCTTCGGCCTTCGTCTGCCGGAACTGGAATACGGCCCAGGACTGGCGGTGCCGTATTTTGACGGCGACGATTTTACCGACACACTGTCCCCGGCCAAAGACCTTGCGCCAGCACTGCGCGAAGTCAGCAGCTGGGTCCATCTGACCGTTGAGATGGGCCGCTTTTACACCGCCGAATGCGGTTATTACCTGACCACCGCCATGGACTGCAAGGACCACGGCGGGCAGCACTACTGCATTGTGGACGGTGGAATGAACCACCTGAATTATCTTGGCCAGATCATGGGTATGAAACGCCCGCATCTGCGCCATTTTGCTGCCCGGGCAGCTTCCGTACAGGACTGGACACTTTGCGGTAGCCTTTGTACTACGAACGATGTTCTTGTGCGCAGTATGCCGCTGGCCGGACTATGCCCCGGCGACCTGCTTGTTTTTGAAAACACCGGTGCCTACTCTGTTACGGAAGGACTTGGTCTGTTTTTGAGCCGCGACCTGCCGCAGGTCATTCTGTGGCAGAACGGCGCGCCGTACCCGGTACGCAGCGAAACGCCGACCTATCCCATCAATACACCCGCTGTGTAAAATAATTTAAAAAGGAGAAATACCAATGGAACGTTTACTGGAAATTTTAAGCGAAATCAAAGAGGACGTGGATTTTTCTACCTGTACAACGCTGATCGATGACGGCATCCTGGACTCTTTCGACATTCTGCAGATCATCTCGGCCCTGAATGAGGAATACGACATTTCGATCCCCGCATCCGAAATCATGCCGCAGAACTTCAACAGCGCCGAGGCCCTTTACAAGATGGTCCAGCGCCTGCAGGAAGATTGATGTCCGAAATGCCCGGAATACCCGAAATAGCCGAGATATTAGAATAAGTGCGAAAGAAGTTGAAAAACTTCTTTCGCGCTTATTTTTTTTTACCCAAAAACGGCAAGGAGGGAGGACGACACCATGAAGTATAAGCATTTAAGTTACAGTGACCGCC
>OLNQ01002836.1_pt1 | contig 14702 bp, 8 predicted proteins | sample 1672821 | NCBI WGS metagenome assembly OLNQ01 (sample SAMEA3136727, study PRJEB25190) | human gut metagenome | biome: human gut; feature: human-associated habitat; material: faeces | place: Austria | collected 2013 | reverse complement strand
AGTGAAAAGACGCCGCAGGGGATGTTGATGAGTTCGGTGGCGTATTTCACGCTCTGTTCGGGCGTGGTGCGCAGCCGTATGACGCCGTTGGTATAGAACGAGACGATGTAGTCGCCGCCGTCGCGGACGATGCTCGACACGCTGCCCATGCGCGCCATCTCGTCGCTCATGTCCTTGTTGTAGATCAGGCGGCGCTCCCGGATGTCGAATTCGTAGAATATGTGATTTTCGTCGATGAAGAAGCCGCTGCCGTTTTCGGCGAACGCGTATTCGGGATTCGAGACCGTGGGGAACCGTTCGGGCTGTCCGATGCCGATCCGGTCGTTGTTTTTGTCCGGGAATGCGACCGGTATGCGGAAGATTCCTTTGCGGGAGAATACCCACAGGGCGCCGTCGTCGTCCAGCTGCATGTCGAGGATGTCGGCGTAGTCGATGCCGGACATGGGCTGTACGGAGCTGAACCGGCGCGCCGCCGGGTCGTAACAGCTGAATTTGTTGTCCTGCGTGACGACGAGCACCTCGTTGCTGCGCCGTGTCACGATTTTGTACATTCCTTGGAAGTCCGCATGGCGTTCGACCCGCTTGCTGTCGGGGTCGAAGAGATCCAGTCCGTAGTTGGTGCGGATCCAGAAGAGCGAGTCCGTGGTGACGGCGATCTCCTCAATGAGATTTCCTGACAGCGGAGTCTCTCCGCCCCAGTCGTTCGGGAAGAGCCGCATCCGTTCTCCGTCCCACATATTCAGGCCGTCGCAGCTTCCGACCCAGATGAATCCGTGTTTGTCCTGAGCCAGCGAAAGTATGGCGTTGTTCGATATCCCTTCGCGGCTCGATATCTGCCGCAGGTTGCTGGCGCGGACTGCCGTACAGAACAGCAGGAGCAGCCAGACGAGACCGGTTTTTCGTGTCATGGGAACTGTCGGTTAGGTAGGTTTGAACTCTTTTGTGCAAATTTATGCAAAATACGGCTTAAGTCGGATAAATATTGTGTCGAAAAGTCCAGAAAACAGACAAAAATCGTATTTTTGCGGTTGCAAAACCGGACCCGACGCCCCGATATGCGGGGCCGGAAGCGCGGAAATGCCTGTTCAGGAGTGTTTGGCACGTATCTGTACTATTTCTTCATGGATACGGACTGCCGATCATTCCGGGTTTCCTAATTTTGTTAGCGGAAAACCTAAAAACCTTATTGCCCTATGAAAAAAATCGTACTCCTGTCGCTGTCTGTTTTCGCGGCGTTTTCTCTCTCTGCCCAGCAACCCCGCGACTGGGCGCAGTACGGGCGTTACGAACGGCAGAATGCCGCCCTGGCGGGTGAACCCGTCGAAGTGGTCTTCATGGGCAATTCCATCACCGATAGCTGGATTCGCGTCGATCCCGATTTCTTCGAACGGAACGGGCCAGACGACCGCCGAGATGCTCGCGCGTTTCCGCCGCGACGTCATCGACCTGAACCCGAAGGCCGTGGTGATCCTTGCCGGTATCAACGACATCGCTCAGAACAACGGCGCCATCAAACTCGAAAACGTCTTCGGCAACATCGTCTCGATGTGCGAACTGGCCAAATTCAACGGAATCCGCGTGGTGCTCTGCTCGGTGCTGCCCTGCGACCGGTTTTCGTGGCGTCCCGAGATCAAACCTGCGGCAGCCGTCGCGGAGCTCAATACGATGCTCAGACAGTACGCCGCCGAACATAAGATCCCCTATGTGGATTACCATGCGGCGCTGGACAACGGCTCCGGCGGCCTGGACGCCCGGATCTCCCGGGACGGCTGCCATCCGACCCTGTACGGCTACACGCTCATGGAGCCGATGGTCGTCGAGGGGATCAACAAGGCCCTCCGTACGAAGCAGGCGCGGTATACCACCCCGATACCCAACGAATAACCGATAACAGATAATGAAGAAAACACTCCTCCTCACCGCTGCGGCAGTTGCCGCATGTGCTTTTGCCGCCTGTGACCGGACGTCGCCGAGCCAGGCCCGCAACCTCGAGCGTGCCAAGGCTACGCTCGATTCGGTCTATGCCTCGTATGGCGTCGCCGACCGCTGCCTCTTGCGCGAAAACTATCCGTTCAATGCCGATTACAAAGCGGGTTATCTCGCCTCCGAAGACCAGGCGCGTCCGAATCCCTATTCCTACCTGTGGCCCTTCTCGGGAACGCTCTCGGCTGTAAATACGATCCTCGAGGAGGATGCCTCCTATCGCAGCGTGCTCGACGGCCGTGTGCTGCCGGGGTTGGCCGAGTACCTCGACACGACGCGGATGCCGGCGGCTTATGCCTCCTATATCAATACGGCTCCGGCGTCGGATCGTTTCTACGACGACAACGTGTGGCTGGGCATCGACTTCTGCGATATCTACGAGGCTACGGGCGACAAGAAATACCTCGCCCAGGCCGAGATGATCTGGAAATTCATCGAGAGCGGCACGGACGACGTGCTGGGCGGTGGTATCTACTGGTGCGAACAGAAGAAACATTCGAAGAATACCTGCTCCAATGCTCCGGGAACGGTTTATGCGCTGAAACTCTATGCCGCGACGGGCGACGGCCGCTACCTCGAGCAGGGCAAAGGGCTCTATGCCTGGACAAAGGAGCACCTGCTCGACACCGGGGACGGGCTCTATTTCGATAACGTGTCGCTCGACGGCAATATCGGCCGTGCGAAGTTTGCCTACAACAGCGGCCAGATGGTACAGGCGGGGGCGCTGCTTTACAAGGCTACGGGCGATGAAAGCTACCTGAAAGACGCGCAGCGCACGGCCGCCGCATGCTACGACTATTTCTTCGAGGAATTCACGCCCGCGGACGGTGAGGCATTCCGCATCATCCGTAAGGGCAACGTGTGGTTCTCGGCCGTGATGGTGCGCGGGCTCGTCGAACTCTATGGCATCGACGGCAATGCCGCCTATGTCGATGCCGTGCAGCGCAGTCTGGACTATGCCTGGGATCATGCGCGCGACGGGCGCGGGCTGTTCGAAACCGATTTTACGGGCGCGGACAAACAGGCTGAGAAGTGGTTGCTCACGCAGGGTGCCATGGCCGAGATGTACGGCCGCATGTCCGGCGTCGGACTGAAATAAACCGCACAAAACCTGCAACCTGATGAAACGAAAAATCTTCTTCATACTATTGGCCGCGGTATTCGCCGCGGGGATCGCCTTTGCGGAAAAGTTGCCCGTGGCAAAGGCTTTCCGCCCCGAAAAAGAGTTGTATAAAACATTCGCTAATCCCGACGCGCGCCATCGTCCCTATGTGCGCTGGTGGTGGAACGGCGCCCGTGTGAACGAGCAGGAGATCCTGCGCGAGCTGGACGTGATGCACAAGGCCGGGATCGGCGGCGTGGAGATCAACACCATCCAGTTCCCCGACCAGACCGCCGATACGGTAGGCTGTGCCGCGCTGACATGGCTGAGCGACGAGTGGATCCGCATGGTCAACGTGGCTGCCGACGGCTGCCGTGAGCGCGGCATGGTCTGCGACATCATCGTCGGCTCGGGCTGGCCCTTCGGCGCCGAATACCTTGCGCCCGAGGAGCAGGTGCAGATGCTCTATCCCGTTACGGTCGATGTCAAGGGCGGCCGGTTTACCATCGGCCGCGACGAGGTGCTGGGCATGGCCAACGCCCAAGTGGCCAATCCCCGCAGCAACCCGACCAAGGAGCTTCTGTTCATCCGCCTGATGCCCAAGCATGTCGCCCATTTCACCGAGGGCGTTTCGTACGACGAACAGGCCGGCAATGATACCATCACGGTCGATGTCCCCGAGGGCGAACATGTCCTCTACTTTTTCGTGAAGCTGAACGGCTATTCGCGTGTTATCTTGGGGGCTCCGGGCGCCAGCGGGCCCGTGGTGAACCACCTCGACGGTAAGGCCGTGGAGCGTTACCTCGATAAATTTTCCGATGCGATGCATTTCACCCGCGGCAAACTCAAGGGGGAAATCCGCGCGGCGTTCTGCGACAGTTTCGAGCTGGAAGGCAACAACTGGACGCCCGGCATGTTCGCCGAGTTCGAGAAGCGTATGGGTTACTCGCTCTATCCGTTCCTGCCCTATGTGTTCCAGCGTACCGGAGCCATGGGCGAACCCGTCCGTGAGGCTTACGGCTGCAGTTTCTCGCCCGAAGTGACGCGCGACGTGATCGAGCGTGTCCGCCACGATTTCTGGCACGTGCAGATGCAGCTCTTCAAGGAGAACTTCATCGACGTATACAATGCGTGGTGCCATCGCAACGGGCTCAAGTCGCGCATCCAGGCCTACGGCCACCAGCTCCATCCCATCGAAACGTCGATGTATCTCGACATCCCCGAATGCGAATCGTGGATACACGACGGTATCGGCCGGGTGATGGAGCCCAACCAGTACCTTTCGGGACGCGGTTACAGCATGGTCAACAAGTTCGTCGCTTCGGGGGCGTTTCTGGCCAACCGCAACATCGTGAGCTGCGAAGAACAGACCAACGTGGGCAATATCTTCCAGACCACGCTCGAGGAGGTCAAGGTGACGGGCGACCGCAGCAACCTTTCGGGCGTGAACCACTCGGTGCTCCACGGCTTCAATTACAGCCCCCGCCAGAAGGATTTCTTCGGCTGGATACAGTTCGGTACTTATTTCAACGAGAACAATACGTGGTGGCCTTATGTGCGTCCGTGGATGGATTACAAGGCGCGTGTCTCCGCCCTTTTGCAGAACAGCGTCTATCAGGCCGACATCGCCATCCTGCCGCCGCTCGAAGACCTCTGGTCGATCCACGGCATGCAGCGTGACCCCTATCCTGGCGTCACCTATCCCGCCTATGCCAACGACCTCTGGGAGGCCGTCCAGCAGAGCGGCAACGGCTGCGACTATGTCAGCGAGAAGGTCATCTGCCAGTCGTCCGTCGCGGGCGGCCGGCTCCGCTTCGGTTCGCGCAGCTACAAGACCCTGTTGCTGATGGAGGTCGAGAGCCTCGAACCCCGGACCGCTGCGCGCATCGCCGACTTCGTGGCAGCGGGCGGACGTGTGATCGCCATCGGGAAGGTGCCCCACAAGGGGCTCGGCTTCCGCGATGCCGCGGCGAAGGATGCCCGTGTGAAGGCGATCATCGACCGTGTCGTGACGACCTGGCCCGACCGTTTTGTCCGTGTCGATGCCCCGCAGGGGGATATGCTCGGCTGGTACCGCACCTTGCAGGCGGAATACGGCCTGACCCCTTATGCGAAAATCTCCGACCTCGACCGTTTTATGATGATGAACTATTACAAGTCGGGCGACAGGGATATCTATTTCGTCGTCAACTCTTCGATCGAACGTTCCATGCAGACCCGGCTCGAATTTCCCGCCGAGGTAGCTGCCAAGCAGGCCTGGGTCTGGGATGCCGAGACGGGCGTGCGGCATATGCTCGACATGCGGAACGGTACGCTGGAGTTGTGCCTGACGCCTGCCGAGGCGAAATTCATCGTCTTCGAGAAAGACCGCGGCGGCCAAATGCTGCCCGCACCTGCACCCCGCAGCGCGAACCCCATTGCCCTCAACGGCATCTGGGATGTCAGGGCCACGCACCAGGTGGATAAGAGTACCCGGGAATTCTCCCTGACCGACCTCGTGGATCTGCACAGCCTGCCGTTCCCCTGGTTGCAGAGCTTCGCCGGCACCATCGAATACACCCGCACGGTCGATGTCGAAGATCCGGCGGCCTACCATACGCTCGATGCCGGCCTTACGCATAACGGCATCACCGAACTTTTCGTCAACGGCGAGCCCGCGGGCATACGCTGGTACGGTGCACGTACGTTCGACGTAGCGGGCAAACTCCGTAAGGGCACGAACGTCCTGACGATCCGTGTCACCACGGTGCTGACCAACTATGCCAAGGCCCGTGCCGCCGACACTCCGACGGCCGCCCGCTGGGAATGGGCGCAGCGGCTCAATAAGGAACTCGGCCTGCGCGGCCCCGTAACCCTGTACTGATAACTTAAAACCCTAATAAAGTAATTCTGTAAACGACTATGAAAAACAAAAACATCTCCCGGGCTTGCCTTGCTGCGGCCCTCGTCATGGCCGGTACGGTTTCGGCACACGCCTCGGCGCTCCGCAGCAGTGCTCCGGAAACCGAAGCCGCGGTTATGATTATGGACAATACGCGTATGGCCAGGCCCAAAGCGAAGATCGTAAAAGAATATGCCCCGACCAACCGTCCGGCCGAGTCCGAGCGTCTGTTCCGCTCCGAGGCCGTCGAGGCCGAGATCGCGCGCATCAAGGGCGTGCTCTCCAATGCCAAGCTGGCCTGGATGTTCGAGAACTGTTTTCCCAACACGCTCGACACGACGGTGCGCTACCGCAAGGACGACAACGGCAAGGACGACACGGTGGTTTATACCGGAGACATCCATGCCATGTGGCTCCGTGACTCGGGTGCGCAGGTGTGGCCCTACCTCCAGCTGGCCAACAAGGACGAGCACCTGCGCAGTATGCTGGCCGGCGTTATCCGCCGCCAGTTCAAGTGCATCGAGCTCGATCCCTATGCCAATGCGTTCCTCGACCCCTACGACCCGAACCCCGACCATCAGTGGATGAGCGACCAGACCCAGATGCGCCCCGAACTGCACGAACGCAAGTGGGAGATCGACTCGTTGTGCTATCCGTTGCGCCTGGCCTATGAATACTGGCTGGTGACGGGCGACGATTCGGTGTTCGACGAACATTGGATGGCGGCCGTCAGGAACATTCTCAAGACGTTCCGTGAACAGCAGCGCAAGGAGGGTGTCGGCCCCTATACGTTCATGCGTGTGACCGACCGCCAGCTTGATACGGTCTGCAACATGGGCAAGGGCAATCCGGTGAATCCCGTCGGGCTGATCGCTTCTGTATTCCGTCCCTCGGACGATGCGACGACGTTCCTCTTTCTCGTGCCTTCGAATTTCTTTGCCGTGACTTCGCTGCGCAAGGCTGCCGAAATCCTGACCAAAGTCAACGGACAGGCCGCCTTGGCTGCCGAGTGCACCGAACTGGCTGCCGAGGTGGAGACGGCGCTCAAGAAATACGCCACCTACAACCATCCCGAATACGGGACGATCTACGCCTTCGAGGTCGACGGTTACGGCAACCGCTTCCTGATGGACGACGCCAACGTGCCGAGCCTGCTGGCGATGCCTTATCTGGGCGATATGGACGTGAACGATCCGATCTACCAGAATACCCGCCGCTTCGTGTGGAGCGAGGCGAACCCCTACTTCTTCCGCGGTTCGGCGGGCGAAGGCATCGGCGGCCCGCATATCGGTTACGACATGGCCTGGCCGATGAGCATCATGATGAAGGCCTTTACCTCGCAGGACGATGCCGAGATCAAGCGCTGCGTAGAGATGCTGATGACCACCGATGCCGGGACGGGCTTCATGCACGAGTCGTTCAATGTGAACGACCCGACGGATTTCACCCGCTCGTGGTTCGCTTGGCAGAACACGCTGTTCGGCGAGTTGATCCTCAAGCTGGTGAACGAGGGTAAGGCCGACCTGCTGAACTCGATTACGGTAAAATAACAGGTTCGTTTTTTTTCAGGAGGGCCGCGGGAATATCGCGGCTCTCCTGTCGTTTTTTTGCTATCTTTGTATCCGACCTAAATTATTATATTATGAAGAAACGACTTCTGGCATTGTTCTGCGCATTGGCTGTGGGCGGTGCCGTTACGGCCAAGACCGTCGGTGCGACGTCGCCCGGCGGAAACCTCCGCATGGAAATCGAGGTGGCTGACAAGATCAGTTATACCGTCTGGAGCGGTGCGGACAAAGTCCTCGATGCCTGTACGTTGTCGCTGACCCTGGCAGACCGTACGCTGGGCGAGGCTCCCCGTCTGCGCAGCGTGAAACGCTCCTCGGCCGACGAGATGCTCGAACGCCGCAACCCGACCAAGGATGCCGTCGTCCGGAACTGCTATAATGCCGTGCAACTCAGGTTCGCCGGCGACTACGCGGTGGAGTTCCGCCTTTTCGACGACGGTGTGGCCTACCGCTTCGTCACCTCGCTGCCCGGCGAGGTCGAGGTGCTCGGCGAAGAGTGCCGGCTGGGACTGCCCGCCGGAAGCGAGGCGTGGCTCTCCGAGGTGAACGGTTTCCGTTCGATGTACGAGGAGCCCTACACCCGTGTGGCGATGTCCGGGTATGCCCCTTCGGACAAGATGAGCTACCTGCCCGTGCTGGTCGGGATGCCGGGGGGCAAGAAGCTCCTGCTGGCTGAGTCCGATGTACGGGACTACCCCTGCATGTTCGTCAGGAGCGACGGACGGGGCGGTTTCGAATCGCTTTTCCCGCGCGTGCCGAAGGAGTACGGCCCCGATGGCGACCGCAGCCTGAAGGTGCTCTCCGAAGAACCCTATATTGCCAGGACGCAGGGGACGCGCACTTTCCCGTGGCGCCTTGCCGTCGTGGCCGAGGAGGATGCCGACCTGATCGAAAACGAACTGGTGTGGCTGCTGGCCGCTCCCGCTGCCGATACCGACTGGGAGTGGGTGAAGCCCGGACTGGTGAGCTGGGACTGGTGGAATGGCATGCGCCTGTCGGGGGTCGATTTCCGTGCCGGGCGCAATACGGAGTCCTATCGTTACTACATCGACTTCGCAGCCAAATACGGCGTTCCCTATATTATCATGGACGAAGGCTGGTCGGCATCGACGACCGACGTATTCCGTCCCAATCCCGACCTCGACCTGCCCGGCCTGATCGCCTACGGCAAGGAGCGCAACGTGCAGATCGTGCTGTGGCTGACATGGCTCGCCGTCGAGAAGGACATGGAACGCCTTTTCACGACGCTCGAAGAGTGGGGCATCCCGGGCGTGAAGATCGACTTCATGGATCGTAGCGACCAGTGGATGGTCAACTATTACGAGCGTGTGACCAAGTGTGCGGCCGATCATCATATCTTCGTCGACTGGCACGGCTCCTATACACCCAAGGGTCTTTTCCGCACCTATCCGAACCTGCTGACCTACGAGGCGGTGCTCGGCATGGAGCAGGGCGGCCGCTGCAAACCCGACAACAGCAATTACCTGCCTTTCATCCGCAATGCCGTCGGCCCCATGGACTTCACCCCGGGCGGGATGTTCTGCTCTCAGCCCGAGGATAACCGTTCGACGGGTTCGAACCCGATGGCCTCGGGGACGCGCGCTTACCAACTGGCACTTTACGTCGTCTTCGAAAGCCCGTTGCAGATGATGGCCGACAACCCGGTCTATTATTACCGCGAACATCCCTGCACGGAGTTCATCGCCTCGGTGCCTACGACCTGGGACGAGCTGCGCGTGCTGCGTGCACGGTGCGGCGAACAGGTCGTCATGGCGCGCCGCAAGGGCGACCGGTGGTTCATCGGGGGCATTACCAACAACCAGCCCTATTCCACCGAGGTCGCGCTCGATTTCCTGCCTGCCGGGCGCAGTTATACGATGACCTCGTTCGAGGACGGTGTGAATGCCGACCTGCAGGCCATGGATTACAAGAAACGTGAGCGGAAAGTCGATGCTTCGACCGTCGTGAAGATCGACATGGTTCGCAATGGCGGCTGGGCGGCCGTAATCGAATAGGCGTGCCCGGGCCGGAGGCCATCCGCGATCGGTAGGCGGACAGTGCCCGGATTTGCTGTAAAAAACGAAAGGAAGTGCGAATAACGCATTTCCTTTCGTTTTTTCGTTCCTGTGTTTTTCCTGGCGAGCCCGGGAGGGTTTCAGGCCTGCGGGGCATATTCCCGCATCCCGTACAGCTGGTCGCGCAGGCGAGGGGTGAAACCCGCCTCGCGGATGGCTTTGCGGATGCCCTCGGCGTCGAAACGGTTGTGCGCTCCGGCCGAGGAGACGACGTTTTCCTCGATCATGATCGACCCCATGTCGTTGGCGCCGCTGTGCAGGGCGGCTTGTGCCGTGGCCTTGCCCACGGTGAGCCACGAGGCCTGGATGTTGCGGATATTGCACAATACGAGGCGGCTCACGGCGATGATGCGCAGGTATTCCAACGGAGAGAACCGTGTCGTTACCCCCTGGCGTTCCAATTCGGTGTCCGTCGACCGGAAGATCCACGGGATGAATGCGATGAACCCGTACTTTCCTTCGGGGCAGCGGGCCTGCAGGTCGCGGATACGCAGCAGGTGGTCTACACGCTGGTGCGGGGTCTCGACATGGCCGTACATCATCGTTGCCGAGGTCGGAAGGCCGAGGCAGTGCGCCTCGTGCATCACGTCGAGCCACTTTTCGACCGACGGCTTGGCGGGCGATATGGCCCTGCGTACGACGGGGTCGAGGATCTCGGCGCCGGCGCCCGGAAGCGAGTCGAGCCCGGCTGCCATCAGGCGGCGCAGGGTCTCCAGGGTCGTCAGGCCGCTGATGCGGGCGATGTGCGCCACCTCGGGCGCACCCAGCGCATGCAGCCGCAGCGTGGGGTAGAGCGCTTTCAGGTCGGAGAAAAGCCGCTCGTAGAAGTCAATGCGCAGTTGCGGATGCAGGCCGCCCTGCAACAGCAGCTGGTCGCCGCCCAGCTCCAGCGTACGGTCGATCTTCTCGCGGTATTCGGCCAGCGTGGTGACGAATGCCCGGTCTGTCTGGTGGGGCTTGCAGTGGAAATTGCAGAACCGGCAACCCGAGATGCAGACGTTGGTGATGTTGACATTGCGGTCGATCTGCCAGGTCACCACCTCCGGGTCGGGAACCACGGCGCGGCGCACCTCGTCGGCCACGAGCGCCAGCTCCTGCAACGGAGCCTGGTCGTAGAGCCGGTAGGCCTCCTCGCGTGAGAGCGGCTCCCTTCGCCGGCATTTGTCGTAGATGCGTTGCACGGCTATCGGTTTTTACGGCGGGGGGGGGGGGGGCCGTCCTCGCGGGGTGCGGGGGCCATGGGACGACCGTTGTCTATCAGCAGCTCGAAATCGAGCTGGCGCTTCTGCAGGTCGGCACGTTTCACGCGGATGCGTACGGCGTCGCCCAGCGTCATGCGGCGGCCTGTCGAGCGGCCGACGATCTCGTAATTGGCTTCGTCGAACTGGAAGAAATCACCTTCGATGTCGCGTAGGAACGACATGCCCTCGATGTGGGTTTCGTCCAGCTCGACGTAGACGCCCCATTCGGTGAGTCCCGAGATGTGTCCCTCGAACTCCTCGCCGATGTGCTCTTTCATAAATTCGACCATCTTGTATTTGATCGACGCGCGTTCCGCCTCGGCGGCCACGACCTCGCGGTCCGAAGCGCGTGCGCAGAGGTCTTCCAGTTCCGTTTTGTCGGCCGGCTTGCCGCCCGCGAGGTAACGCGCCAGCAGACGGTGGACCATCATGTCGGGGTAGCGGCGGATCGGCGACGTGAAGTGCGTGTAGTAGGGGAACGCCAGACCGTAGTGTCCGATGTTGTCGGTCGTGTAATAGGCTTTGGCCATCGAGCGCACGGCCATCGTCGCCACGGCGTTTTCCTCCGTGGTTCCCTTTATCTGTTTGAAGAGCTTGTTCAGTTCCTTGGCCACGGCGCGGCCCTTCGTAGCCTTGAAGATGTGCCCGAAGCGGAGGATGAACTGCCGGAAGCGGTCGAGTTTCTCCTCGCTCGGGGTGTCGTGCACGCGGTAGACCATCGTGCGCTCCGCCGAGCGGCCGCTCTCGGTCCTGCGTTTGCCGCAGAACTCCGCCACGCGGCGGTTGGCCAGCAGCATGAACTCCTCGATCATCTGGTTCGACTCCTTCTGCTCCTTGAAATAGACGCCCAGCGGTTTGCCGGTCTCGTCGAGTTGGAATTTCACCTCTTCGCGGTCGAAGCTGATCGCGCCGTTCTTGAACCGCTGCCGGCGAAGCGCCTGCGCCAGCCGGTTGAGCGTCAGTATCTCTTCGGCGTAGTCGCCGCGGCCCGTCTCGATCACCTCCTGCGCCTCGGCATAGGTGAAGCGGCGGTCGGAGTAGATCACCGTCCGTCCGAACCATTCGTCGAGTATCTCCAACCCTTCGTTGATCGTGAATACCGCCGAGAAACAGAGGCTCGCCTCGTGCGGGCGTAGCGAGCAGAGCTCGTTCGACAACCGCTCGGGCAGCATCGGGACGGTGCGGTCTACCAGGTAGACCGACGTGCCGCGTTCTACGGCCTCGTCGTCGATCACCGAATGCGGGCGCACGTAGTGCGTCACGTCGGCGATATGCACGCCGATTTCCCATACGCCCTCCCCGACCTTGCGTACCGAAAGCGCGTCGTCGAAGTCCTTGGCGTCGGCCGGGTCGACCGTGAAGGTCGTCACATTGCGGAAATCGCGGCGCCGGGCGATCTCCTTGGCCGTAATCCGGCCGTCGATACCCTCCGCCGCCTGTTCGATCTCGGGCTCGAAGCGGTAGGGCAGTTCGTATTCGGCCAGGATGGCGTGCATCTCGGTGTCGTTGTTGCCCGCCATGCCCAGCCGCTCGATCAGCTCGCCCACGGGGCTCTTGCTCCCTTCGGCCCAGTCGGCTATGCGCACGACGACCTTTTCGCCGTCCTTCACATCGGGGTACAGCCGTTTGGAGAGGTAGATGTCCATCGGCATACGGCGCGAATCCGCCCGTACGAATATCTGGTGCGCCCCTACTTCGGCGATGCCGACATAGGGTTTGCGGCTGCGTTCGACGATGCGTGTGATCTCGCCCTCCATTTTCCCGTCGCGGCCGCGGTGCATCACCACCACCTCCACACGGTCGCCGTTCAGGGCGTTGGCCGTGTTGCGCTGGTTGACGAAGATATCTTTCTCCTCGCCCTCGACCCGCACGTAGATGGACCCCGTGGCCGTCATGTCCGCCACGCCTTCGAAGTGGGGCAGGTGCTTGTGCGTGAGGCGGTATTTCTCGCGTGCGCACTCCTCGACGATGCCTTCGTCGTGCAGCCGTCCCAGAATTTCGAATGTTTCGCGGCGCCCCTCTTTCGTGGCGCCTCCCGAGGCCGAAGCCAGGTGTTTGAGCGAGAATTTATTGTTGGGGAACTCCCGGAAAAGGCTCAGGATGACTGCCGCTCTGTCGGTGTTCTTCGCACCCTTTGCCGGGCGCTTTTTTTGTGTTTGCTTTTTCATTTCTTCAGAATTTGCAGGGCAAGGCGCTTCATGAAGCCGATGCCCACGTTGATAGCCCCTTCGTCGGGGTTGAATGTCGCTGTGTGGGGGCGTCCTGCCGCGGCGCCTACGCCCAGCCGGTAGAACAGCGACGGGTATTTGGTACAGTAAAAGCCGAAATCTTCGGCCGTGGTGCGCAGCGGCAGCATCTCGACCTGCAATTTCTCCTCGCGGGCCAGTGCCGCGGCCTGCTTCACGAGGTGTTCGTCGTTGACCACGCAGGGGTAACCGTGGCTGATGTCGACGGCGATCCGCACCCCCAGGCGCTTGTCGATCTCGGCGGCGATGTTACGGATGCGCTGGTGGATGATTTCGCGCTCACGCTCGTCGAACGTGCGCAGCGTCCCCTCCAGGTAGACTTCGTCGGGGACGATGTTCGTGGCGCCTCCGGCCTCTATGCGTCCGATCGAGAGCACGCACTCCTCGTGGTTGAGCGCGATGAGCCGCGTCACGAACTCCGCGGCGGCCGCTACGGGGTCTTTCAACTGCGGGCGCATGGCGCCGTGCCCGCCCGTGCCGCGTACCGAGAAGCGCAGTTCGTCGCTGGAGGCCATGTATTTCCCGGCGCGGAATCCCAGCGTCCCGACCTCCAGTTGCGGCTCGACGTGCTCGCCCACCACGGCACGCACCTCGTACCCGTCGAACGGGTTTTCGGCCAGCACCAGCGACGCACCGCCCGGGTTGCACTCCTCGCCCGGCTGGAACAGCCCGAAGAGCGTGCCGCGGAAGTCGGGTTCGGCGGCGAGCTGCTGCAATACCCCGAAGAGTACCGCCGCGTGCATGTCGTGGCCGCAGGCGTGCATGCAGCCGTTCGCGGATGCAAAATCCAGTCCGGTCTGCTCGTAAATATCTGCGGCTATGGTACGGATGCCGGAAGTGACAGGGTAAGGCTCTACCGAAGCGCCCAGAGCTACATTTGCACGGAAATCCCCCTGGGATGTGCGCTGCATACAGGCAACGGCTTCTCCGCGGATGCTGTAAAATCGCAGATCTCTGCCGTAGCTTTCCGAGATAAATTCTTCGAAGAGCCATTCCTTAGAGGAAGGGTAGTTAAGAGAGAGTTCCTCATAAGAAGCTTTATCCCGGATGCAGACGATTTCCTCTCCCATGGAGCTTTCCAGTCCTTTACCGACAAAAGGAAGCCCCAATTGTTCTACAATAGAAGAAAAAGGCAACAGTGAAGTTCCCAGAAGATATTTAGGGATCAAAAAGGCTTCGGAATGAAGTCTTCGTACCTGTTCAAATTTATTAATATAGATATTATAAGCAGTTAAAGGATTATAGCTTCGGGTGGCAAGTGCATTTATAGCATCCTTTTCCCGCCCCCATTTATAGCGGTTGATGACAAAATCCACGGGTTCCAGTATTTTACCATGATTTATAACACCATGCGGAGAGACCATAGTATCGTGGATCCCTACAATCTGCAGATCCATATCCAGGGCAGAAGCTTCCTGTACCAGACGATTGCAGGTATAAGCGTTGGTCATAGCATTATATTTTTCTATGATATATCCTCTGATAGGCATAAGGCACCTCGTAATTTCAGTATTCTCATGGTTAACATAGCAAAATGTAATCAAAATAGCAAGAAATATAGTTCTTCTATTGAAAAAGGAGCAATATCCTGCGTATAATAAGAGAC
>OLNQ01002829.1_pt1 | contig 14734 bp, 7 predicted proteins | sample 1672821 | NCBI WGS metagenome assembly OLNQ01 (sample SAMEA3136727, study PRJEB25190) | human gut metagenome | biome: human gut; feature: human-associated habitat; material: faeces | place: Austria | collected 2013 | reverse complement strand
CCCCAGAGTCCGGTGAGGATGCCGGCGGCGAGCAGGATGTATCCCGCGGTGCGCAGCGCGGGCAGCTCGCCCAGCGCGGCCGTCGTGCGGAGGATGCCATAGACGCCCGTCTTGATCATCACGCCCGACATCAGCGCCGAAACGTGCGACGGGGCGGCGGGATGCGCCTCCGGCAGCCAGACGTGCATCGGGAAGAGCCCCGCCTTCATGCCGAAGCCGGCGAGGAAGACGGCGAACAGCGGCAGCGCGGGCTGCGTGCGGAAGTATTCGGCCAGCGCGCCGACCGCGGCCGAGCCGGTGACGGCTTCGAGGCGCACGAATCCCACGACGAGCAGCACGAAGCCTATGTGCATCATGATAAGGTAGGAGAGCGCGGCGCGGCGCACCTCGCGGCGTTCGGCGTCGAAAAGGATCAGCAGGAACGAGGCCACGGTCATCAGCTCCCAGAAGAAGAGGAACGAGTAGCCGCCGTCGGAGAGCACGACGCCCAGCATGGCGTAGAACAGCACGACGAGCGCCGTGTAGTGCAGCGAGATGTGGGCCGGGGACTTGAGCGGAAGGTAGCGGGCGAGGTATCCGCGCGAATAGGCCGTCGCGGCCAGCGAACCGACGGAGACGATCAGCACGAAGAGTGCCGACAGGGAGTCCATCGAACCCGAATCGCCGCCGAAGAGCGTGCCTGGGAGCAGCCACAGCAGCCGCTCCGGGACTCCGGCGAGCGTGGCGACGGCCTGCGTACAGCCCCACAGGGCGCCGGCGCCGACGATCGCCAGCGCGGACGGCGCCTTGCAGCGCAGCGGCGCGGCGAACAGGATGGCCGTTACGGCCGCCAGCGCGAGTAGTGTGCAGAGAAAAAACATATCGGAAGATTAATTCGTCTGTTTCGGTCCGTTCGCGACGGAGACCATCACGACGGCTGTCAGGGCGGCCGTCTCGGTGCGCAGCCGTTGGTCGCCGAGGGTGATCTCGCGGAATCCGTGGGCCAGGGCGAAGTCGATCTCCGCGGGCGAGAAGTCCCCTTCGGGGCCGATGAATATCTCGACAGGCGTTCCGGCCTGCACCGCCTGCGGCAGGTATGCCTTGCCTTCGGGAGCGTGCGCCGCGCCGCAGTGGGCGATGAAGCGCTGTCCGGGGAAGGGGCGCAGCACCTCCTCGCGGAAGGGCGTGAGCTCCCGCAGTTCGGGCCGGTAGGCCTTGAGCGACTGCTTCATCGCCGCCGTTATGACCTTCCCGCCCCGTTCGGTCCTGAATATCCGGCGCTCGCTGTGTTCGGTGCCGAGCGGTACGATCGCGTCGATGCCCACCTCCGTGGCCTTTTCGAGAAACCATTCGAAGCGCTCGGTGTTCTTGGTCGGCGCGACGGCCATCGTCAGCGAGTAGGGCAGTTTCCCGAACCCGGACTGCACGTCGTCGATCCGCACGGTACAATGTTTGGGGTCGTCGTCCGTGATGCAACAGCGATAGAGGTTGCCCCGGCCGTCGGTGAGGTGGAGCGTGTCGCCCCGGCCGAGCCGGAGGACACGCACGCAGTGCTTCGACTCCTCCTCGCCCAGCGTATGGCGGGGAGGTGCGGCGTCGGGGTCGTAAAAAAGTTGCATACCTGTTATAATTTACTAACTTTGCAACGGCTTCCCGGGGGCATGACGCGCCGTGCGGGAAATCCCGAGCCGCAAAGTTACACAAATAAGCCGACAGATGAAACCTATCGCTGGATTATTGACACTTTTTCTGGTTATGGCCTGCGTATCCTGCAAATCCGAAAAGACGGAGGGGGAGAATCCCTTTTTCTCCGCCTGGGAGACGCCCTACGGCGTGCCTCCCTTCGATAAGATCCGTGCCGAACACTTCCTGCCCGCCCTCGAGCGGGGCATGTCGCTGCACGATGCCGAGATCGACGCCATCGCGTCGAACAACGACGACCCGACGTTCGGGAACGTCATCGAAGCGTACGACGCCGCGGGAGGGATGCTCGCCCGGACGGAGCTGGTTTTCGGTATGCTCTGCGCTGCGGAGAACACCCCCGAGCTGCAGGCCCTGCAGGAGCGGGCGATGCCGCTGCTGGCGGCGCATTACGACCGGATTCTGCTCGACGAACGGCTTTTCGCCCGCGTGAAGGAGCTGTACGACCGGCGCGGAGCGCTGGATCTGGACGACGTGCAGTTGCGCCTGCTGGAGAAGACCTATCGGCGCTTCGTGCGCGCCGGGGCGCTGCTCGACGCCGGGCGGAAGGCCCGCCTGAAGGAGATCAACGGCGAGCTGGCGCTCGCTGCGGTGAAGTTCGGCAACAACCTGCTCGCCGAGAACAACCGCTTCGAGATGGAGCTCACGGCCGACGAGATGGCCGGTCTGCCCTCCGACGTGCAGGAGCTCGCGCGCGAGAAGGCCCGCGAGCGGGGAAAAAAGAAGGACACGGGCATCTTCACGCTCCACAAACCCAGCCTCATCCCGTTCCTCACCTACTCGTCCGACCGGGGGCTGCGCGAGCGGATCTACAAGGCCTACCTGAACCGCGGAAATAACGGCGACGAGTACGACAACAAACAGCTGATCAACGACTTCATCCGCCTGCGCACGGAGAAGGCGCACCTGCTGGGCTACCCTTCCTATGCGGCCTATGTCGTGGACGACGAGATGGCCGGTACGACCGACGCGGTCTATGAGCTGCTCGAAGGCGTCTGGACTCCGGCGCTGGAACGGGCGAAGGGCGAGCTGAGCGAGCTGGAGGAGTTGTTCCGCAAGGATGTGCCCGAAGGGGAGTTCGCCTCGTGGGATTGGTGGTACTACGCTGAGAAGCTCCGCCGCCAGAAGTATTCGCTCGACGAGGCGATGCTGCGTCCCTACTTCTCGCTGGAGAACGTCCGGAGCGGCGTCTTCTTCCTGGCCAACCGGCTGTACGGCATTACCTTCCGGCCCGTCATCGTGCCGGTCTATCATCCCGACGTGACGGCCTACGAGGTGCTCGATGCCGACGAGACGCACCTCGGCGTGCTCTATTTCGATTTCTTCCCGCGCGAGGGCAAGAGCCAGGGTGCGTGGTGCGGCAACTACGTGGAGCAGACCTACGACGCCGAAGGGAGACGCGTGGCGCCCGTGGTGTCGATCGTCTGCAACTTCACGCGTCCGGTGGGCAGCTCGCCGTCGCTGCTGACGCTCGACGAGGCGGAGACGCTCTTCCACGAATTCGGCCATGCGCTGCATTTCCTCTTCCACGACGTGAAGTACCGCGGCCTCTCGGAGGTCGAGGGCGATTTCGTGGAGCTGCCTTCGCAACTGATGGAGAACTGGGCCTTCGATCCCGAAGTGCTGCGGCAGTACGCCGTGCACTACCGCACGGGCGACGTCATTCCGCAGGCGATGATCGACAAGATCCGTCGCAGCGAGCTGTTCAACCAGGGATTCATGACCACCGAGCAGACCGCCGCCGCGCTCTCCGACATGGACATCCATTCGGTCCGGGAGTACGAGCCGTTCGATCCCGTGGCCTTCGAGCGGCAGGCGCTGACCGAGAAGCGGGGGCTGATTCCGCAGATCGAGCCGCGCTATCGTTACCCCTATTTCAGCCACATCTTCGACGGCGGCTACTCGGCCGGGTACTATTTCTATACGTGGGCCGAGGTGCTGGACAAGGACGCCTTCGAGGCGTTCCGCGAGAGCGGCGACCTGTTCGACCGGCGCATCGCCGCCGATTTCCGCCGCAAGGTGCTCGCCCGCGGCGGCGAGCAGGACGGCATGAGCCTCTACCGCGCCTTTCGCGGCAAGGACCCCGACAAGCGGGCGATGCTGCGCAGCCGGGGCCTCTGGAACGGCCCCGACCCGGCGGATTCGCTGACCGCGGCGGAAAGTCCCGCGCCGGTTTCCGGCACGGTTCCGGCAGCCGCCGTGCCGGAACGTGCGGATGCGGGGACGCTCTCTCCTGCGGCCCTCTCCGGCAAGACGCCTCTGAAGGCCGCCGCGGTGCGGACCGGCGCGCAGCCCCTCTGTGCGGAGGAGGCTGCGGACAAGCGTGCGGACGGGGCGGCGGAAAGTCCCCGCACCGTCCGGGAATGACGGCCCGGCTCCGATTTCGCAACCCGTTGAAGAAACCTTCTTATTTATTTGAGGATACGATGAAAAAAGCCCTGTTGATTATGACCCTTTCGACACTTGCGGCCGGATGCGCCGACAATTCGATTCCCCGGGCCGATCTGCCCGAACTGGACACCTCGAATCCGCTGCTGGCGGAGTGGAAGACGTCCCATGCCACACCGCCGTTCGACCGGATCGAACCGGCGGACTACGAACCGGCGTTCGATGCCGCGATCGCCTGCTCGCGCGCCGAGATCGAGGCGATCGTGAAGAACCCGAAGAAGCCGACCTTCGGCAATACGATCGTGGCGCTGGAGCGTCAGGGCGAGCTGCTGAACCGGATATCGGGCGTCTTCTTCAACCTGTTGAGCGCCGATACGTCGGAGGAGATGCAGCAGATCGCCATGCGCGTCCAGCCCCGCCTGACGGAGCTGTCCAACGACATTTCGCTCGATCCCGAACTGTTCGCGCGCGTGAAGGCCGTCTATGAGCATCCCGGACGGGGCCTTTCGGCCGAGGACAGGCGCCTGCTGGAGAAGACCTACAAGAGCTTCGCCCGCAACGGCGCGGCGCTGTCGGACGCCGACAAGGAGCTCTACCGGCAGTACACCACCGAACTGTCGGCCCTTTCGCTGGAGTTCGACCGCAATTCGCTGGCCGCGACCAACGCCTTCACGCTCAACATCACCGATCCGGCGACAGTCTCCGAACTGCCGGAATTCGTCCGCGAAGGGATGGCCGCCGAGGCCCGTTCGCGCGGGGAGAAGGGGTGGACCGTGACGTTGCAGTACCCCAGCTACCTGCCCTTCATGACCTACTCCTCGAACCGCGCGCTCAAGGAGAAGCTGTGGCGGGCGAACGGTTCGTGCGCGCTGGGCGGCAAGTTCGACAACACGGAGATCGTCAAGCGGATCGCCAATACGCGCCTCCGGCTGGCCAACCTGCTGGGCTATGAATGCTATGCGGACTATGTGCTCGAGGAGCGCATGGCCAAGAACACGCCGACCGTCCGTGCGTTCCTCGGGGAGCTGCTCGACGAGACGAAGCGGTATGCCGACGCCGATTACCGCACGATCGCCGGCTATGCCGCCTCGCAGGGTTTCGAAGGGACGCTGATGCCGTGGGACTGGGCCTATTACAGCGAGAAATACAAGCGCGAGAAGTATGCGCTCGACGCCGAGACGGTCAAGCCCTATTTCGAGCTGGAGCGGGTCAAAAAGGGTGTCTTCCTGCTGGCCGAAAAGCTCTACGGACTGCATTTCACCCCCAATCCGGCCGTGGCCGTCTATCATCCCGACGTGACGGCCTACGACGTGACGGACGCCGAGGGGCGTTTCATGGCCGTCCTCTACCTCGACTTCTTCCCCCGCGCGTCGAAAAACTCGGGGGCGTGGATGACCGAATTCCGCGGTACGAAGTGCGTGGACGGGAAGGAGACCCGCCCGCTGGTGTCGCTGGTGATGAACTTCACGAAGCCCACCGAAAAGTCGCCCTCGCTGCTGACCTTCGACGAGGTGGAGACCTTCCTCCATGAATTCGGGCATTCGCTCCACGGCATGCTGGGCGAGGGCTCCTACGAGTCGCTGACCGGCACGAACGTTTCGCGCGACTTCGTGGAGCTGCCGTCGCAGATCATGGAGAACTGGGCCACGCAGAAGGAGTTCCTCGACCTCTGGGCCGGGCACTACGAGACGGGGGAGAAGATTCCCGCGCAGATCGTGGAGCGCATCGTCGCGGCGCAGAACTACCTGGCGGCCTATGCCAACGTGCGGCAACTGTCGTTCGGCCTGACCGACATGGCGTGGCATACGCTCACCGAGCCGTTCGAGGGCGACGTGGAGGCCTTCGAGCGCGAGGCGATGGCTCCGGCGCAGGTGCTGCCCGCGGTCGAGGGTACGGCCATGTCGCCGGCCTTCGGGCATATCTTCGCCGGAGGGTACGCCTCGGGGTACTACGGTTACAAGTGGGCCGAGGTGCTGGAGGCCGATGCCTTCTCGCTCTTCGAGGAGAAGGGCATCTTCAGCCCCGAGGTCGCCGCGTCGTTCCGCGACAACATCCTTTCGAAGGGCGGTACGGAAGATCCGATGGAGCTTTACGTGCGTTTCCGCGGCCACAAGCCCGAGACGAAGGCGCTGATCGAGAAGATGCAGCTCGGAAAATAGGACGTAACGACGTCCGTTAGGAATGGAGAACCGCGGTCACGACGACCGCGGCTTTCTCGGTTTTCGGCGGGAGTATTCCGTAAGGACGGATTCGAGGTCGAAAGCGACAGGGCCGTTGTCCGTAGCGGATTTATTTTTTATTTTTGTAAACCGGAGACGTTAAACCCGAAAAAATGCCAGTGAACGCTTTGAATGCGGCGCTGATCGGCGCTGTTCTCGAAAATACGCCCAAAAATTCCAACCCGGCCGCTACGGTGGCCGAAATCCTCAACATAGGCCGCGAGGCCGCCTACCGCCGGATGCGCGGGGAGGTGCCCTTCACGTTCGGCGAAGCGGCGCTCGTCGCCGCGCGGCTCAGTTTCTCGCTCGACCGCATCATGGGGACGGACGATCCGGACTGCGTGCTTTTCCGCCTCGACTTTTCCGACGGCCAGACGCTGCTCGAGGACTATCCCGGCAAGGTGGAGTCCTGGATCGGTAAGATGGAGGAGATCGCTTCGGACGAGCAGTCGGAGTTTTCGCTTGCCGGGAGTTCGCTGCCGGCAGCGCTGTATCTCGGCTACGAACGACTCGTGCGGTTCCGGTTCTTCAAATGTTTTTTCCAGCACGGGATGCTCGACGGAGCGAACAACCGTTTCGATGATATGCAGTTGCCTCCGCACGTGTTCGATCTCAGCCGGCGGCTCCGGCAGGCGGTGCGGCAGATCGACACGACCTACTATGTCCTGGACCACAGTTGTTTCAAACATTGGGTCAATGCGATCCGGTCGTTCCGCGCCATGCGTCTGATTTCGGAGGGGTGTGTCCGGGAGCTCAGGGAGGAGCTGCTGCGGATGCTCGACGAACTGGAGGAGATCGCCCTCACGGGCCGGTTCCCGGACGGACGGCGGGTGTTCCTTTACATATCGGACGTCGATCTGGAGGGGACGTACAGCTATTTCGTCTCGCAGGCGGTGCAGAGCAGCGGGATGGCGGTCTTTTCGGTCAATTCGCTGCGGACCTCCGATCCGGACATGTTCGCACGTATCAAACAGTGGGTACTGGCCATGCGGCGCCTTTCGACGCTCGTCTCACGGAGCGGGGAGTTGCAGCGGCTCCGCTTCTTCAAGGAGCAGCGCGCCGTGGTGTCGGAGCTGGATGCGGAATAGGAAAGGGAGGGCCTGTAAGCCCTCCCCCGAAGTCGGTTCTGTGAAAAACGTTGTTGCGTCACCGTTGTCAAACCTCGTCCTTCGAATCCTCTTCCGGGGATTCTCCATCCGTGCGTTGCCGTTGCGAAGCTTCGCGCGTTACACAAAAAGTTTTTGAAACTGTTGAATTCTTCTTGTTTTGTGTATTACAAATATAGCGGGAATTTTCGTTCGGCGCAAGACGGAAATCGCAAAAGACATGGCGGAAAGGGTCCTGTTTTTGACACGATCGGAGCGGCTTCGTGCGATTTTCGCAAATCGGGGCTGCCGGCCGTGCCGTTTTGCGATTATCGTGTCGTCCGTCCGGCGGCGTTGCGGAAATCGTGCCGGCGGACGGATGTGCGGGATGCGGGCGGAGTGAAAAACGAAAATCCGCAACCTTGAAAGGTCGCGGATTTCGAGTTGAGCTACCTGGATTCGAACCAAGAATAACAGGACCAGAATCTGTTGTGTTACCATTACACCATAGCTCAATGACGTTTTGGTGATGCAAAAGTAGAACTTTATTTCTCAATTTCAAAGAAAATTCCGAAAAAAAATTCGTACATTTGTTTTCACCGCTCCGGCGGAAATGAACGGATAGAATAAATTCAGCCTAAAATCAGCCTGTTATGGGAATCAAGCTGCGTCTCGTCGTCATGAACTTTCTCCAATATGCGATCTGGGGCGCCTATCTGACCTCGATGGGGTCGTATCTGGTCGGCGTCGGCCTGGCGTCGCATATCGGCATCTTCTATGCCATGCAGGGCATCGTGTCGCTCTTCATGCCGGCGGTGATCGGCATCGTCGCCGACCGCTGGGTTCCGGCGCAGCGGTTGCTGGGCGTCTGCCACCTGCTGGCGGCCCTCTTCATGGGCGCGGCCGGATATTACGCCTTCTCGTCGGGTGCGGAGGTGTCGTTCGGGGTGCTGTTCACGCTCTATTCGCTGAGCGTGGCGTTCTACATGCCGACCATCGCGCTCTCGAACTCGGTGGCCTACTGCGTGCTCGAAGGGGCCGGGCTGGACACGGTCAAATCCTTTCCGCCGATCCGCGTGTGGGGCACGGTGGGTTTCATCTGCTCGATGCTCGTGTGCGATGCCGCCGGATTCCAGACGACCTGCATGCAGTTCGTCCAGTGCGCCGTGCTGGGGCTTGCGCTGGGTCTCTACGCCATGACGCTGCCCGGATGCCCCGTCAGCCGTGCGGGGAACAAGAAGAGTCTGGTCGAGGCGCTCGGACTGCGCGCCTTCACGCTGTTCAGACAGAGGCGCATGGCGCTCTTCTTCGTCTTCTCGATGCTGCTGGGCGTCTCGCTGCAAATCACCAACGGTTTCGCCAACCCGTTCATCACCAGCTTCCGCGACATTCCGCAGTACGCCTCGACCTTCGGCGCCAACCACGCCAACGCGCTCATTTCGCTGTCGCAGGTCTCCGAGACGCTCTGCATCCTGCTCATTCCCTTCTTCCTGAAGCGTTTCGGAATCAAGAACGTGATGCTGATGGCCATGTTCGCCTGGGTGCTGCGCTTCGGGTTGTTCGGACTGGGGAATCCCGGGTCGGGCGTGTGGATGTTCGTGCTGTCGATGATCGTCTATGGCGTGGCATTCGACTTCTTCAATATCTCGGGATCGCTCTTCGTCAATAAGGAGACCGACGTGGCGATCCGCTCTTCGGCGCAGGGCCTGTTCATGATCATGACCAACGGCGTCGGGGCGACGATCGGAACGCTCGGGGCGCAGGCCGTCGTCAATCGCTGCGTCTATTCGCAGTCCACGCCCGAGGCGATGGTGGGGGGATGGTCCGAATCGTGGCTGATCTTCGCCGGGTATGCGCTCGTCGTGACCCTTGTCTTCGCGCTGGTTTTCAGATACAGGCACGATCCGGCGGCGTTGGCCGGAGAGAGCCGCTGATTGCCGGGGAGGGGCGGCCGGATGGCGGCCGCTTCTTTCCGGGCATTTTCTTGTCGCATCGCCCCTGCCACTTTCATGCGGCAGGGGCGATGCCTTTTGTTCTCCGTGCCGGAAGGGCTGCGGCCGTCTTTCGGCACGGCCTGCACCGTCCTGGCCGGGCCGAAACCGATTATGAGGTGTGAGGTGGCGGACCGGCGTGTCAGTACATGTTGTCGTACATGGACTGGCTCTTGTCGTATTTCAGGTCCGCGAGCGATGCGGCCTTGACGCCGATATTGAAACTCCAGCTCTTGTGGTAGCCGAAGGGAATCCACGAGAAGGACATTTGCCAGCAGTGGAGGTCCCGTGAAATGGAAATCGACGAGGTGGTGAGCTTATTGGCCTTGATGTCGTAACCGCCCTGAAACGTGATGCCGGTCTTGGGCGTGAGGTTCAGCGAACCGTTGAAGCTCACGGTCTGCGTGACGTTCTTCCGATAGCCCGTCGTGCCGTTATTGACATAGGAGATCGAGTAGTTCACCGCGTAGTTGAAGCCGAAGTTCCACGGCAGCGAGAAGTCGTAGTAGGATTGGGCCATGTACTGCCTTCGCAGCACGGGGTCCATCGTTCCGTAGGGGTCGTGGAAGGGGTTCGCATAGTCCGGCGGGAGACTCGTGATGTCGTTGATGGCCGGCTGCGAACGGTCGTCGCGCGATTTGAAGGTGTAGCCGAACGACCAGCCCGTGGAGGTGATGCGCCCCGGGAAGAAGAGTTTGTCGTAGCGGATGCCCTCGGGCGTCACGCGGTAGGGGTCGATCGTGGCCGAGAGGTTGATGCCGAAGTTGTTGAAGAGCGTCGTGCGGAACGACAGCGAGATCGTCGAGAGCTTCATCGAGTCGGCCAGGAAGTTGTACGATCCGCTCAGGCGCAGTTCGTCGATGAGCTTGATCTTCTTGACGCCCGACGTGTCGCGTTTGGAGAGCACCTTCATTTCGAGGTTCTGCGACAGCGAGAAGTTCATCGACATGGACTTTCCCGACGAGGGAACGCCGTAGGCATTGACCGCATAGGGCGAATAGGTCGTGAAGCGGCCCGTGGAGTCGGTCTGCCGCGTGAGGTAGTATCCGTAGCGGGGATCGCTGAAGTCCGGGGCGAAGGAGAAGCCGATCGACGGGGTGATCGTGTGGCGGATGGCCTGGATCTTGCGGTCGCGGCGCTTCTTCGTGAAGTCGTACATGCCGTAGAGGGTCGTCGAGGCCGAGACGCTCGCCGTGTAGTTGTAGAGGCGGTAGAATCCGTAGTCCGAGGCGAGCGTGTCGGTTTGGTTCGTCGTGGGGTTCCACTGGTATTCCTGTTTCTTGAAATACCACTTCTCGGTGTAGTTGAACGACGGCGAGATGTTGATGTAGTTGAACAGGTTGAACGACGCCGAGACGGGGATCGAGTGCTCGATGCCGTTCTTCATGTTGTCGAGCGTCTTCTTGGAGAAGATTTCCGATTCGGTGGTGGTCACCGAGTTGGTCATCTTGCCCGTGTACTGCATCGAGATTTTCTCGTACCAGCGCTCCTTGCCCGTGCGCTCCTTGCGTTTGAAGGGGTAGAGGCGCGAGACGTTGAAAACCACCGTGGGCAGCGTGACCGAGATGGACTTGTTCTGCGAGTTCTGCGAGATGGCCATGTTGGCCGAGAGCGAGAAGGGGGTTCCGGCCCAGTTCTTCGAGTAGGAGATCGACGAGTTGGTCTGCGTCGAGAGAATGTCGTCGATATTGGTGGCCGAATAGCGGTTGTAGCCGCTGGTGGCGAAGTTCACCGAGGCCGAGAAGGTCGATCCCGGGTTGGCCTTGGCGTCCTGCGAGTGGGTCCACTGGATGCGGAAGTTGCTCTGCTTGATGTAGTCCGGTTCGCCCTTTTCGCCCGTCTTGATGTTCGAGTACTGGAGGTTGAAGCTGCCGCTGTACTTGTAGCGCTTGATGTAGCGCGAGGCGGCCGAGGCTTCCCACGAGCCGAGCGTGTAGAATCCGCCGCGCACGGCCAGGTCGGCGTACTCGCCCAACGTGAAGTAGTAGCCCAGATCGCGCAGGAAGAAACCTTTGGAGTACTCCTCGCCGTAGGTCGGCATCAGCAGGCCCGATTTGGGGCCCATATTGATCGGGAAGAAGCCTTCGGGGATGCCGAGGAAGTAGATCGGCACGTCCTCCATGACCAGATAGGCCGGACCGGTGACGACCTTTTTGCCGGGGATGACCTTCGCCTTGGTCATCGCCAGGTAGAAGTGCGGGTGATCGGTCTCTTCGCAGGTGGTGTACTTGCCGTGTTCGATGTTGAAGGTGTTGTCGGGCATCTTCTTCACGCTGCCGCCCACCAGCCAGCCGTCGCCCTGCTGCGTGGCCACGCCCTTGATTTTCGCCTTCTTCGAGTCGAGGTTGTAGGTGATCGTGTCCATCTGGTAGGTGGCCGACCCTTCGGTGAATTCGGGTTTGGTGACAATATCCTTGCCGTCGAGCGTGTCGGGCTTGCCGTAGGCGTAGACCATCTTCGAATCCATGTCGATGCGCATGTAGTCGGCCTTGAGGTTGCTGTTCTGGTAGGTGACGTCGCCCTTGTTATAGATGTAGACCAGCTTGTTGCGCACGTCGTAGACCAGCGAGTCGGTGTTCTTGCCCGTGATCGGGTCGTCGAGGAACGCCCCTGCGGGCCGCGGCGTCTTCACCGAATCGCGGCGGAGCGTGTCGGCGGCGAGCGAGTCGGGCCGCGCCGCGCCCGGAGAATCGGCCTTCTGCGCCACGAGCGAGTCGACCTGCGCCGAAAAGAGCGAATCCTTCTCCTCCTGCGGCAGTGCGTTGAACGCTTCGCGCCGCCGGGCCTCTTCGCGCGCCTGCCTGCGGGCCTCGCGCCGCGAGGGGGTGACAAAAGGCGGACGTGCGCTCGTGTCGGGACGTATCGCGTCGGCGCGGGACGGAACCGGGACGGTGTCCCCGGGGGCGGGATTGCGGGTCGTGCGGGGCGCTCCGCCGCCCAGTACGATCTGGGCAAACAGCAGAATCACCGTCGCCGACAAGAGATATTTTACCCTAATTTTATCCAAAATCCCAAAAATTTTCCATACCTTTGCCGACAAGTCGGCAAAAACGCCCGGATCGAGGTCCTGTGCCCCTCCCGCCGCGTTTTCGGCCCGACAAAGATAGGTAAAAATTTATAGAAAGCTCACACTTGGTACCATTAAATATGCGCACACGACTTTTGCTGCTATTCGCCTTCGCGGCCGCAACTGTTCTTATGAACGTTGCGTCTGCGCGGAATATTGCGCACGGCGTCGAAGTCGTGGTCATCGACGCCGGGCACGGGGGAAAATTCCCCGGCGCGCACTACGGCGGGGTCTATGAAAAGGACCTCACGCTGAAGGTGGCGCTCAAACTCGGAAAGCTCGTCGAGGAGGGGATGCCGGGCGTGAAGGTGGTCTACACCCGCACGGCGGACAGGACTCTGGGGGCGGACCTGGCGGCCGACCTGCAGGCGCGGGCCGACATTGCCAACAAGGCCGGGGGCGACCTCTTCATCTCGATCCACGCCAACGCCGCACCCCGGGCGACGGGCGTGCGGGGCGTCGAAACGCTGATCATGGGCGAGAGTTCGAAGGAGCAGCGCTACAACGAGAACGCCCTGTTCGAAAACAACCGCGAGGATCTGATCGACATGTCCGACGAACGGACGGCGGCCATCGTGCGGGCTTACATTCAGAATCTCCAGTTCACCTACGGCGAATACAGCATGGCTTTCGCCCGCTGCATCCAGAACAGCTACCTCAAGGCGGGCCGCCATTCGCGCGGCATAAAGCCGCAGCTGCTGCGGGTGCTCTATGCGACGGACATGCCGGGCGTGCTGACCGAGATCGGGTTCATGTCCAACCAGCAGGAACTGGCCTACATGAAGTCCGATAAGGGGCAGAACGAGATCGCCCGGTCGCTCTACCAGGCGATCCGCAACTATTCGGCCTATGTGCTCGGGACCCGGATGGCCGAGGAGGAGCAGGCCGCTGCCGCGAAACCGGCCGCGGAACAGCCTGCGGAAAAGTCTGCCGGAAAGGCCGCGGAAAAGAGCGTTGAAAAGCCTGCGGCAAAGTCCGCTGAAAAGACCGCAGCGGCGCAGCCCGCGGAGGGAAAGACCGCGACGGCCGCTCCGGTCAGAACCCCGGAGAAACCGGCCGTACAGCCCCTGCGCTATACGATTCAGGTGATGGCTTCGGCGTCGCCCGTACCCCTCGCCTCGGCGCAGTTCCGCGCCTACCGCGGCAAGGTGAAGGAGTATGCGGCCGAGGGGCGGTTCCCCTATAAATACGGTGTGGGCGAGTACGGCACCCGTGAAGCCGCACAGCGGAAGCTGGCCGAGGTGCGCAAGGTATTTCCCGGGGCCTTCGTGGTCGCGTGCCGGGGTACGCAAATTGTAAAATAAAAGTACAGATATGAAAAGGGAAGTTAAAATCGGAATTTTCGGCGTGACGATGATCATTGCCGCGTGGGCCGGAATCCGGTTTTTGAAAGGATTCGACATTTTCAGCCGCAATTCGGTCTATTACGCCGCCTACGACCAGATCAACGGCGTGCAGGCGGCGTCGCCGATTATGATGAAAGGCGTCAAGATCGGTACGGTGACGGGCATTTCGTTCGATCCGCAGCGCAGCGACAACGTCGTGTTGCAGTTCACCATCAAACGTCAGTATCACATTCCGACCGACTCCGAGGCCAAGATTTACAGCAACGGGCTGATGGGCGGAAAGGCCATCGAAATCAACTACGGCACGGCGCGCACCTATCTCCAGAAGGGCGACACGCTGCGCTCGGTGCGCGAACGCGACCTGATGGACGTGGCCGGGTCGGAGCTGGATTTCTTCAAGCAGAAGGTGTCGCAGGTGACGGGCGACCTCTCGCGCACGCTGACCAATCTCAATCGCCTGATGGAGGCCAACGCGCAGAATATTTCCGGGACGTTGAGCCACCTGAACGCCATTACGGGCGACATGGCCGGCCTGCTCGACGCCGAGAAGCGCAACCTGAAAGCCGCCGTCGACGACCTTACGGAGTTCTCCGCGATGCTGGGCAGGAATACCCCGCGTGTGGACAGCATCGTCGGCAGCCTGAACCGGATAACCGGGGAGCTGGCCGACGCCGGGTTCGCCCGCAGGCTTACGGACGCCGTGGACGAGGTGAACGGACTGCTGGCAAAGGTCGAGGCGGGCGAGGGGACCGTCGGCAAACTGATGAACGATCCTGCGCTCTACGATTCGCTGACCGAGGCCAGCGCTAATCTCGCCTCGCTGCTGGCCAACCTCGAGCAGTATCCCGGCCGCTACGTGCATTTCTCGCTTTTCGGGCGCAGTCCCGAGAAGATGCAGGAGAAGGCCGAGCGCAAAGCCGCCAAAGCTGCGGCCAGGGCCGAGCGGGACTCGGTGAAA
>OLNQ01002826.1_pt1 | contig 14737 bp, 17 predicted proteins | sample 1672821 | NCBI WGS metagenome assembly OLNQ01 (sample SAMEA3136727, study PRJEB25190) | human gut metagenome | biome: human gut; feature: human-associated habitat; material: faeces | place: Austria | collected 2013 | reverse complement strand
TTACATAACAGGATTTCAAATAGATATAACAATATTGCGAAAGCTCATACATAAGTTATGCCCGAAATGGACGGCGCTAACCTTAACATCGAGATACGCCCCGAGGATCTGGAGATCGACTTCTACCGTGCCAGCGGCGCAGGCGGACAGAAGGTCAACAAAACAAGCTCCGCTGTACGTCTTACACATAAGCCCACAGGAATAGTTGTATCCTGCCAGACTCAGCGTAGCCAGTACCAGAACAAGGATTATGCCATGAAGATGCTGGTATCCAAGCTTGCCGAGATAAAGGAAAGAGAACACCTTGACAAGATCGAGGACATCAAGGGCGTTAAGAAGGAGATCGCATGGGGTGCTCAGATACGTTCCTATGTATTCATGCCCTACACCCTTGCAAAGGACACACGCACAGGCTTTGAAAACGGCAATATCAACGCTGTCATGGACGGAGATCTTGACGGCTTTATCAACGCATACCTTACCGCCCTTTCTCACGGCGATCTACAGTAATCATCACTCCCCATACGGCGAAGAACACGCTGTATGGGGAGTTTGCAAAGTGTGTTGAAAATTTAACAAATATATGATATAATGATTTGATTAAATATTTAACCATATTGAAAGGAACTGCAAAACAAATGGAACACTCTATAAGATTTCCGCTGCCATTCAACATTCACGTTGGGTTTGTTATTTTCAGCGTTATCATGCTGATACTCTGCTATAAAAAGAAAAAGAACGCATATGAGTTGTATATGCTCATCGGTGTGGCATCAACAATGCTCATCTACGTATCGGAAGCAAAGCCGTTTTTCTACATTCTGGGACTTGAAGAGATAATCCTGTTTATCATGACAGTTGTGGATATGGTAAAGGTATCGAAAAAGGCTCAGGCTGAGGAAAAGGCACGTCTTGAAGCAAAATCGGAAGCGGCTGATGAAACGGTCAATGAAAAATCCGCTGCCGCGCCCAGCTCCGCGCAGATCGTGCGGAAGGCCAGATCCGTCACGCCCGCCATCGGCGCGAGGACCAGATCCCCCCGGATCTCCAGATTCCCGATCTTCATCCCGTCACAGCTCCAGCGTATCGTCCTGGTCGATCCAGTCCTGGACCTGGACGATGGTAAATTCCGTCCGCGAATTGCGGATGACCACGCGCCGCAGCCCCGCGTTGATGATCATTCTCCGGCACATCGAGCACGAGGTCGCGTCCGGCAGGATCGCCCCTGTCTTCGCGTCGTGCCCGACGAGATAGATATCGCCGCCGATGCATTCGTTGCGGGACGCGGAGATGATCGCGTTGGCCTCGGCATGCACGCTGCGGCACAGCTCATACCGCTCGCCGCGCGGCACGCGCATCTGCTCGCGCACGCAGTAGCCGAGGTCGGAGCAGTTTTTCCGCCCGCGCGGCGCGCCGTTGTAGCCGGTCGCCACGATCTCGTCGTTGCGGACAATGATCGCGCCGTACTGCCTGCGCAGGCAGGTCGACCGCTCCAGCACGGTCTCGGCGATGTCCAGGTAATAGTTCTCCTTTACGATCCGCTCCATGGCGCTCCCTCCGTTTTCTTCGGCGTCTTTCTTCTTTTCTGTTCTGTTTATCATATCACACTCTTTTTCGCAGCACAACCAAAAAACTTGCCCCCCGCCGCGAAGTGTGGTATATTGAAAACAGAATTGCTCTGAAAGGGGGATTTTTTCATGAAGCGGCGCAGGATCCTCAGTCTGCTCCTCATTGTCGCCATGCTAGCCTGCCTCTGCGTGCCGGTCTCGGCCGACGGCGAGCTGTTCTTCGTCGCCGTCAACGATACCATCCCCCTGACGCTGACCGTCTTCCCGACCTATTCCGGCGGTACGCTCTATGTCCCCTATCAGGTGTTCGACAGCCAGCCCTGCGGCGTCACGCCGTCGTATAACCAGACCCGGCAGACCTACGTGCTCTTCAACCGCAGCCGCCAGATGCTCTTTGACCTCGCCGCCGGCACCGTCAGCGACGAGAGCGGCAGCGTCTCCACGGCGAACGTTCTGTACCGCAGCGGCATTTTGTACCTGCCGCTCACCTTCTGCGCCTCGCACTTCGGGCTCAAGACCACCATGCTCGAATCCGCCGGCGGCTATCAGGTCCTGCGCTTCACCGACGGCAGCGAGGTCTATGACGATTCACTGTTCATCGAAAAGGCGGAAAACCTGATCGCCTACCGCGTGCAGCAGTATGCCGGCGGCGGCCAGACACAGGACAAGCCGTCCGAGCGTCCCGGCGGCAATCCGGGCACGCAGACCGACCCTGCCGCCGAGAAAAAGCCCGCTACCGTCTTCCTCGCCTTTACCGACAGCCAGACCATGCGTGACAGCATGGCCGCGCTGAAAAAATACAGCCTGCAGGGCTCGTTCTTCCTGACCGAGGACGAGATCCTGACCGACCCCGCGCTGGTATTCGAGCTGCTCGCTGCCGGACATACCATCGGCCTGACCGTCCCGGACGGCGAAGCCGACCCCACCGCCGCGCTCGCCCGCGCAAACGACGCGCTGGCCGCGCTCGTGTGTCAGAAGACACTCCTTGCCCTGCTCCCGGCCGGCGCGGAAGCCACGGAGGGCTATTGCTGCTTCTTCCACCCCGCCGCCCCCGTCACCGCCGCAGAGGCCGCCGCGTCCGAGACCGCCCACCTGCTCGTCTGCTCCGCCGACGCCGACGCCGCGCTCTACACGCTCTATACCTCCGACGCCCGCACCCTGCAGCTGCTCGAGACCAGCGATTACGCCTGACGGAAATCATTTTTTCAGAATTTTAAAAAAACACTTGCATTTTCCGAAAATATCTGATAGAATAACTCCGCCGATGGGGGTATAGCTCAGCTGGGAGAGCGCATGACTGGCAGTCATGAGGTCAGCGGTTCGATCCCGCTTATCTCCACCAAATGATTAAGGCTGGAAATCGAATGATTTCCAGTCTTTTTCTACGCTTTTACGAATTTTTATCATCAAAACAGACAATCTGCCCAGTGTGCTGATTTTCTGCATTTTTTGAAAAACCCGCACCAAAACCCACACGGGGCAAAAAACAGCGCAGCAAAATCATTGTTCTCCTGCGCTGTTTCTGCATCTGTGGTTAAGAGAAATTTCCGAGGTTGTGCGCAATGTTCGCAAGCTTTTCAAGCGTCAGCGCATGGGCCTCCTGCGGGGAAACCTTCATGCCGTTGATGGTGCAGTTGATCTGCTTTGCAATCATCGTGCCGATGTTATGGCTGTCATAAGAGGCGTTGTGGACTTCGTTCGCACTCGTACCGTTGCTTGCCATCATCCATCTGATCTGGTCCATGTTCTGGCCGAAGGTCTTGTCGTCAATGGGTTTCAACAGCCGCTTTCTGAGCAGCGCCGTTACATCCGGTGGGGTGATTCCCTCGTCCTGCATCGTGGCTTTGATACCGCCCATGCCGCGAAGGATTCCGCCTTGGTCGTAGACCTTGTATGCGATGCCATACTTGTCTGTGATAGATGTTGTCCCGTCTGCGTTTTTCACCCAATGGGAACCATCGCCACCGTCCAGTTTCTCACCGGCGAGTGCATTGTTCAGGAAATTCAGGCCGTCCGCGCTGGAAATCTTGTAGTCATCGCCCTTTCCGTCCAATCGTTTTGCAAAGACGGTGCCACTGTATTTTGGGCCAGAAGCCGAGCCACCGGTAGAATCTTCTGTTCCACCAGAGCCGCCATTCGGGTATACCGTATAGGTAACGCCGTCCTTATCAACGATTGTGACTGTTCCGTCCTCGTTCTTCGTCCATGTGGAGCCATCGCCGCCTGTCATTGTAGAACCGGCAGGCTTATTGTTGATGAAATCCAAGCCCTTATCGCTGCCGATTTCGTACTTATCGCCATTCTTGGAGATACCGTACAATTTCTTGGCAGTGTCATTTACGGCGTCGGAAAGCTGCGACACATCGAATCCGAACTGTTTGAAAAGCTCTGCGTTTTCCTGAATGATCTGACGGAGTTCCGGCGTTGCGTTTTTCCAGATATCCTGCAAGATCTCGCCAATGCCGCGTGTCTTCTCCTTGATGGATTTCAAAAAATCTTTGTAGGCCGTTTCCAGATCGTCATACCGCTCGTTGATCGTTTTCTTCTGCGCTTCCAGTTCGGCCAGTGCGGCCTCATAAGCCATGTTCGCCTTGAAGTCCTCAAGGTCTTTCTTGGCCTCGTCCAAGGCTTCCTGTGCGCTGTCAACCTCCTTCTGGTCAGCCACCCACTCCCATTGACCGGTACGGGCATTAAATTGCCGGACGGTCCTCTCGTTCTGCGCGTTAGCAAGCTTGGCCTGTGCCTGTTGGACTGCGAGAATTTTTTCCTCTAGCGTAAGCTGCTCGTCGCGAGTTTCCTTCTCCTGTTTAAGCGACTCGATCTGTTTGTCGATTTCGTCCAGTTCATTTTGTCGCTGCTCAGAAAGGTCGGAAAGCTTGTCCGCCATAACGTCTTGCAGTTCGTTCAGCAGATCATCTGTGCTTTTCAGAGTGCCATTGATTTTTTCCTGCCACTCCCACCATTCGGCAGAAAGCGCGTTAATATCCGACTGGCTTCCGCCGATGGACCGCAGATACTGCGCCTGCGCATGGAGCGCCTGCTGGATTTGCCGCATTTTGTCCTTCTGCGAATCCTCGCTGGCATTCTGCTTTTCCAGCAAAGTCAGCTCGGATTTCAACAACTCGACTTTCTGCTTGTGCGCGTCGAGATTTGCATCGGATGAGCTGCCTCCGCCGCCACCGGTTGAAGTTCCGGTATAGTCGGAGGTGTACTTTGAAAGCTCCTCCATCTGCCTCTTGTACTCTTCCTGCTGTTTTTTGTAGTATTCAGAGGACTTCTTCAGCAGGTATTGAGAAGACCACTGTGCATAGTCTTCCGCGTCCTTCTTCCAGTTCTTTCCCGTCTGCTGATTGAAAAGTCGGCGCATATTGAATTCCTGATTCTCAGCCGACCATGTGTTGGAGGTCATACCGGGAATCAGGCCGATCATCTGTTGAATCTGTTGAGACGTAATAATTGCCGAGGAACCGACAGCCTGAATCTGCGCGATCAGGTTATTATAGTTTGCCGTCGCAGCCGCATTTTGCAGTTCCAGCTCTTTTTTCGCCAGATCTGCAAGGGCCGTATTTGTGGTGAGCGCCTTTTTCGCGTGCTCGGTCAATTTTCCGTTTGCGTCGAACAGGGACTTCGTAAGTTTTGCAGCGGCGGTGTTTGCGTCATAGGTCGCGACCTCGACATCTCCAAGCGCGCCAGTCATATCGTCTGCGCTGTCGGCGGCCCCATCCTCTGCATTTTTAAGCTTCCATGTACCGTCCGCCGCTTTTTCGCAGGCACTCCGATATTCCCACGTTCCGTCTGCAAGCTGTACAAAGCCCTGCGCAAGTCTGGTGTTTGCGCTGTCGATATATCCGAGTTCATCAGCCAGTTTTGCGGATTCCTCAACCGTCAGCCCGGTATTATTTGCAATGAATTGAATCGCGTCTCCGGCGGACAGTGATGAAACTTCAATTTCCTGCGCAGCCGCGGCGAGGCGCAGATAAGCGTCTGCCTGCTCGTCGCTCACTTCCTTTGTCTGAATCATGTTTTGCAGGTCGGCAAGATACTGCTGGGCATTTTTCTTCTGTGCATCCGTCAGCTTGTCGTAAGACGAAGCCCATTCATCCACCTTTGCAAACGCTTCATCGGTACTTTCCACTACAGCGCTGATCTGGATTCCGAAGGTTCCCAGCATGGAAAGCATTTTCTCCAAAGCCTGAGATTCCGTCAAGCCTTCAAGCTTGCCCCAGTCGAAATTCGGGATCGTCTTTGCAATCGCGTTGGCTGCGGCGAGTTCTGAATTGTAATTTGCCCGCGCGGCAGATACCGTTTCATTTGAAATTGCCGCACCGCTGATTTTGGAAGTATAGTATTTCTTTCCTGTATCATCATAGTTTTCTATGACCGAGTTATTCCCTGAATATCCGGTAATATGACCGGCTCCATACAGCTTTTTTCCCGTATGCTTTGCAATTTCTTCAAGGATATCCAGATAAGCCTCCGCGATTTCCTTGTTGTTGGAAAGCTGTGCATACTCGTCCTGCCACTGCCCCGTTCTGTCCGCAGGTTCGACCTGTTCGAGCGCCCGGAGCTTATCCGTATATTCCTCCAGCGCTTCCTTCGTTTTCTGGATCGCCGACCGATTTTCTTCCCAGTCCTGATTGAGTTTATCAATCGACGGATGTGCTGCGTCATAGGCCTTCTGAGCCGCCTGAACCGCGACGACGATGCCGGTAATGGCTGCGCCGATCCCAAGCAGCCACGGACTGAGCGAACCGAGCTGGAGCACGGAGCCGACCCGCTGAAAGCTTTTGACAGCCGCTGCAATGGCGAATACACCGGTTTCAGCAGCAGCAAGCGTCAGGATTATATGGCCGAGGTCCGTGTCCAGCAGCTCCACCAGTTCGGTCACAGTCTCAAGCCCGCCCTTCACAGATTCTGTCTCGATCATGTGATTGACAAGCTCCGTCCACTTGTTGTCAAGGATATTCGCTTTACTCTGCCATGAATCGAGCATGGTGCCGATCTCGCGGTCGGCGCTTCCGGCAGAAGTTGTCACCTTGTCCAGCATTTCAAGGTACATATCGTAATGCTGAATCAACGCGTCGAGCTGATTTGTGCGGAGCTTGCCGCCGAGATCAGATTCGAACTGTGCAAGCTCGGCCTGCGTCAGAACGCCCTCTTTGTATGCCTTTGCAAGACCCGCGACGGCCTCCATGGGATTTACAATGCTGCCTGTAGCCTGCGCCGCTTTCATGGCGTCTTCCGAATACGTCCAGAGGATCTGGCTCAGACTCTCGATCTCATCCTTTGTCCATGTGATGCCGTCTTCCAGTTCGGTTTCGGTATCGCCCATGATATTCAGGATCAGTGCACGCATGGCGCGGGCCGCCATAGAGCCGGATTCCTGCGTTGCGGCTGTGATCGTGCCGAGTGCCGCCGTCAGCTGCTCTGCGGTCATGTTTGCCATCGATGCAACGTTCGCGACGAGCGGGAAGCCCTCGGCGATTTTCTGAATCTCGGTCGCATATTCGTTCTCGATTGTATTAGCCGCGTCCAGCACCTTCGACAGCGCCGCAACATTGCCCTCCAGTTTGAACGCTGCATCGGCAGACAACAGGAATTTATTTGCAGTATCGGTATTCACATCTCCGACAAGCTGCGTTTTTGTCGCAAGTTCCGCCATGTCCTCCGACATTTCTTTATAACCGGCTTTGGAGAATGAACCGACGCTGCTTAGATAGTCCGTAACCGAGACGCCGTATTTGGATGCTACGTCATAGCCGTGTTCTCCGATCTTCGACATCTGCGCATCGGTATTGTTTGTGACCTTCTGAATGGCCGTCAGTTCGGTATCAACATCCTTCATGGTTTCCAGCGCAGCCTTCAATTCCTGCACAAGCGCGTTCACAGCATCCCGTGTAAGCTGCCAGACCGTAAGCTGCGGGAACAACCGCCCGAAGGAATCAACCAGACCGTCGCTCTGCGTCACGGCCTGTCCGGTCGTGTCTGCCGCATCTGACGCCGCGCCTGCATACTCCCGTGCACCCCGCGCAGCATCTGTCCAGTCCACGTCGATCACAGGCCCCTGCGCTGCCGTTGGGCCGTGTGACGTTCCCTGACCAAACACCTCGTAATTGCCCGCCTCCAGCATGGGGACGCTCTGCCCGGCCGCACCGGAAGCACGGGTTCGCTGCATCTGCGCATACAGATCGATCAACTGCCGAATCTGGCCTGCGCGGTCTTCCAACGCGCTGTTTCCGGCGGTCAGCCGCGCAAGAAACTGTGCGTCAGCGTCCGATTCCTGTCTCTGCGCATCTGCCATCTGTGAAACCGCCTGCGCAGCAGTCCCCGCCGCAGAAGCCTGTTCTTCCGTCGCAGCCGTTGTTTGCCTGCGGACAGCCAGCGCCTGCATTTCTGCCGAAGCAGCCTGATTGACCTGCGAAATATACTGCAAAAGCGCCTGCACCGCCGCCTGCGCAGAATTGCCCATGCCAGAAAAGGCCGCTGCATTCTGCCCAAGCTGCGCGTCAAGTTCCTGCAAGCCGGTGCGCATCTGCTGAACGGCATCAGAAAGCTGCTCCAGCGCTGCCGCGCCCGCCGTGTCTACCTTTACAGAAATCTTCTGATTTTTCAGGCTGTTTATGTCCGCAATAAGCTTATCAAGCTGTGCACGCAGAACCTCTACCTGAATCTGTACTGTGTTTTCATTATTTACCATTCTTATATTACTCCTTCACCTTGAATCCGCTTTCCGTCAGAGACTTTGCCAGCGCATCCCGCACAAGCCCGGTTCCGATTGCAAGCTCCTGCGCTTTCTGATGGAACGGGCGTGCCTGCTTTGTTTTGTAAATCGCCGACTTCTTCCATTGATAGCCCTTGCCGCTTTCCACGACCGGCGCGATCAACCGTCCGCTGTCCCGGTCCCGGCTCCTGTCCTGCACCTCCAGCGTCATGGTTGACGGGTCATATTTTGCTTCCATCACGTTCCAGTCCTGCAAGCCGCCGGGTTCGCCGGTGTCATCCCGTCGGATATACGGATGATCTTCACTGCGCTTATAAACCTTCTCGCTGTAGACCTCGGACTCAACCGCTGATACAATCGCCGCGCGGACAGCATCGGCTACGTCGCCTTCCATTGCCCTTCCGATTGCATCGTCCAGGCGTCGGTTAAAATCCCGGACAAAATCTTCGATTGCCATAAAAAACTCCTTATAAAAGCAGAAGCCCGGCACAGTGCCGGACTCCTGCGGTTTCCGCCCGACTTTTCGGGGGTATTTGAATTTTTCGTTCAATACGAGTCCCGCTCTTTCAGAGTTCGTACCGTTCCCCGTCCTGCACCGTACAGAGCGTTGCGCGGTTCAGAAACGTCTGGCTCAGCGCTTCCCGCGCCGCCGTCTGATTTGCGGCCCGTACCCGAACCGTTGTCCGTGTACCGTCTTCATTTTCCCGTGAAAATGTGTAGATCGCCGTTTTTGCAGTCTGCTGCCGGGCCTGCGCCGCAATCTCCGTCCGGTGCTGCTCTGCTTCCTGTTTCAGCTCGAACCATGCAGGCGGCTGTCCGTCGTCTTCGTCTCCGGGCTTCCAGCTTTCCGGAAGGCCCAAATACCCGGCATCGTGCAGCATATTGAGTGTGATCCGGAGCATTTCGCCTGCCTGCGCGTTGAATGAGCCGTCCCATTCAAATCGTTTTTTGAAGTTTGTCAGCCAGATAAAGTGTTTCCTTTGCCCACCGATGTCCAGTCTGGCAACGGCAAGGTAGTGCCATGGCATATGATTGAACGCGATGCAGACCGGCGTGGATTTCTTCAGCATATCATGTGTGACCAGCATCTGAAGCCTCCATTTTCTCGAAGCCGTTCTCTGCGGTCAGAACTGGAGCCAGCCGTTCAAACAGCTGCGGCGTCACAAAATAGTCTCGCTCCGGAGTGTGAATGACCAGCCCGATCAGCTTGCGTGACTTGTGGTTCACCACAAGATCAACGTGCCGCATACGCTGGTCGTCCGGTTCGCCGACGCCGATGCGCATACCGCCCAGCAGCATCAGAACCAAACTTCGGAAAAGGCCAGTTGCCGGTTGGCCGGAATCGCCGCAGGCATAGTCCGTCTCGAAAAAGATTTGCAGGATCGGCGCGTTCGTCCGCTTGATATGCCGCAGAAGCGCAATCGCAGGAAGCGCACTCATAAATGTGGTCCGGTCATGCAGCAGATATGGATAAATCGGAATGCCGCCGATCTTGACCGGCTGCTTTTTTATAGCAAGCTTCCGACTGCGGTGATGGGAGAACCTCCACATTACTGGACCCCCCATTTTTGAAAAAGTTCGCCGAGCGTGTTTCCGCATTCTGATGCACCCAGCCCAATTTTCTTGAGCAGCGCTTTGATATCATCTGGGACAGGCCCGTAAATCTTTCGCCCGTATGTGCCGTCATATGTGCCGTCATTCTCTGCCGTTGCAGGCGTGACCCCGTTCCGCCGGAGAAATGCGTCAATATCGCTCTCTGCGGCCTCCCGGTGTCTATACTGGACATTGTTGAACGGCGCATAGAGTTCGCTGGGAGCCAGGTTCTTCGCCTTGAGTTCGGCCGTTTTTTTTGCTTCTTCGACGGCCCAATGAAATTCTGACTCATTTGGGCAAAGCACATTGATCCACAAAATCGTATCAAGGCCGGGGAGTTCAGGGCGCTCGATCATAAATGCCGGACTTGCGCTGAGCGGGTAAGAGGTGCCGCCCTTGACAAAATAGCCGCACATCGACGCGTTGCCGATGTAAGCGCAGGCCCGCGCCTTGTCTGCCTCGTCTTTCCATTTTTGCCATGTCGGGAAGCGCTTTGCATCCACATAAATCCGCATGACCTTCCCCGCAGAGATTCCGTCTTCTGCCACGTCAAAGTATGGCTCGTCACCGGATTTTCCCTTGAATTTGTCTCTCCAGAAGCTCAAACAATAGACTGATTCACCTGGTTTTCTCATTTACATTTTCCTTTCCGCCGCTTGTTGCGGCCTGCATTTGATCGAATTTCCGTAGCCAATAGCGGTCACGGCTCTCTTTTTCCCGCTCGCGCATTTCCTGACTGTTTCGGCGGCGTTTTCGCGCATAGTCCCGCATGTACGCCGCACGGGCAGCCCGTATTTTTTCGGTCTCTGTCAAAGGACATTCCTCCCGTCAAAAAATGTTGCAGGGTGCGGCCAACAAAACATAAAGAAAAAGCGCCGGTTTGATACATCTCCAAAAGGAAATCGCACCAAACCAGCGCATATGCTTCTCTATTCTGCTGACCGCACCCCACCCTTTGTTAGCCGGTCTGGTCCGGCGCTGGGGGTGAGTGAAAGATTTGAAAAGGCGTTCCGCCTTATTTTTATTATACCACAAAAACAGTAGAAAGTAAACAGTGAACATCAAACAAATTTTCGTATTTCATACTTGGTCCTTAAAGCTTGCCCTCTTTCCGCAGCTTCTCCTTCAGGATCGGAATGACAGCTTCGTAATATCGGAACGTTTTCACGATCTTTGTTGAATGCGCCGCTACATCCAACACCCATTCACCATATTCAGGCTGTTTCAGGTCATATTGGTTTGCGATCCGTCCGACGAGATTCGATGTGATCCCGATTTTCTTGCCGATTTCTCCCGCCGTACACAGATCATAGGGCGACTTCGGAGGAGGGATAATCTCGCTGCCGCAGATAAGCTTTGCAGCGCAGGCATTCAGCGTCTGCTCAAACGGCCCACCCTGATATTGCTGTGCCATCTCACGCAGCAGCTGCGCTTTCTGAAGCTTACAGTTTTCCATGCGAAGCATAATTTCCGCCTGCGCCGTGTCTGTCTGCTTTCGCATGGCATCGAAGGCACAAACATATCTGGCAGAAAACTGGACGCCCTTTTTTCCGGTCATTCGGCTTGCTATAAAATCACAACCCTTGCGTGTTAGAAGATAGCATGGAAGCGTTCGGCCTGTTGAATCTTTGTAGTTGGATTCGATGAAGAAATCACTCAGCCCAAAGTTGGGCTCAGTGGTATTCTTGAGAATTTCAGTGTATCCTCGAATGTCCCTGATAAGATGCCGATGATCCTTTCCAATCATTTCTGCGACTTCACGGCTGTCTATAACATCGACGTTGTTATGATTGATTACTTGTAATTCCTCCATTGCGTTTGCTCCTTTTCCTGCGTCCTCTGGTTTTTCTGGTTCATTCCGCAGCAAACCACTGCTGGATCTCTGCCGCTCCAATGTCAACTGCCTGAAATGCCCGTCTGATCCATGCGTAGCCCATGTCGGTCGTCGGCTGGCGCATGAGGGCATTGTAGAGTTCTAACGCACTGCCGCCGTAGCGCTTGGCCGCAAGGTGCCGGCAGAAGGCCATGCAGACATTGTTTCCCTTCGGCTTGTGATCCTCCCGCGCGGCGGCATACGCAAGACAGATCGCCTCGCAAGCCGTGATGCAGCCCTCCGGCCGCTGCTTTTCCCGGATCGTCAGCCACGGGCCTGTTTTGCTGCTGTTCTCCCGCAGAAGCTTCGCACTCAGAAAATCGGTCTGCCGCTCTGCCATCGCCGCCTCGCGGCTCACCAGCAGCACATCGGGCAACAGATAATTTGTCCCGCGCTCCTTGTTTACGGCCTCCAGCGTGAACTGTGCGCCGCCAAGCGCGTCATACAGGCTGAACGGCTCATCTGCCATTGTGGAATCGACGATGCCGTCAATGACGATATGCACCTGATATCCGCGCCCGTGCTTCTGATTCGCTTCGATATAAAGATGCGTGTCCTGATTCATAAAATCCCTCCGTTTTTAATTTTGTGCGGGTTTCTGTTCTGATTTTATTTCTACACAAAAACGCTTTTTGTCCCAGAATCGAAAAAAGGGTTGAGGGGAATTTTCCCCTCAATCCGTGACAATCGACGTTTCTACATCCAGTTCCACAACGACCTTTCCGTCATGTACGTCCGGGTAGATCGTCTTTACACGATATTTCCCAATACCGACGAGAATGGCCGGGTTGCCAAGATCGACTTTCGACGCGTATCCATCAATGCCAAGAATCCAGCCGTCAACGTTCTGGCTGTGCTCGAAAATTTCTTTGATCGTCATGTTTAAAACCTCCATCCTGATTTTCTGAACCGCCGGACAATGTCCAGCGCTTTGATCTTGTGTTCTTTTGTCGGGCCGTTCAGGGCTCTCGTTTCGGCCTTCTCCCGTTCTGCGTCCGTGCATCTGCGAAGCAGCAAATGCCGGAACAGCACCTCCGTCGATTCCTTCTTATTTTCCATGGTTGTTTCCCTCTCTATGTCAACTAGTCGAAAGTCCCCGTCGGAAAATCAGAGTCCGGATTGCACCCATGCGTTCCAGATGTCCGAAACCTCCTCACCGCGCTCCAGGCGCTCCATGCAGAAGAGCATGAATTTTCCAAAGCGGTCAAGATCTTTGACCTCGTGCAGGATTTCCTTGAATTCTTTCAGTTCCTTGTTTTCCATATTATTCATCCTTTCTATTATGCGCTTGCCAGAAGGCGGGCGCGATTTCTGATGTGGTCAATGCGGCGCTGGACTGCCGATTTGCTCATACCCAGCGCGGCGGCGATTTCCCGGACCGTCAGACCCTCGGCCATGCGTCCGGCAATGCTGCGGTCTTCATCCGATTGCAGAAGCCGGGCGAGAAGATCCCGCTGCACGGCGTTTTCTTCCGGGTCTGGTGCGGGCAGAACATGAACGGCGTTCATATCAAAAAGATCCGTCATTTCGCCGTCTTCCATGGTCAGGCTGGCCGTGGCGCTGAAATAGCGCTTTTCTCTGCGGGCGATGGTATTTGCGGCCTGCGCACAGGCGCTGTACAAGATCAGGTTAAGCGGGCGCGGTTCGTCGGCCCGCTCGTTGCGTTCCAGCGCTGCGCCCATTCTGAGCCATGCTTCCGCCGCGACGTTCATTGCATCGTCCTGCGTCTGTATCCACTCCGCACCACGCTTGCTGCCGCCCCTGCGGACTGTCCACGCCATTTTCTGCAAGGCGGTATATTGTTCCTCGTCGCTCATGCCGCGCCACGCAGCGCTGACGCTGGCGGCTGTTGTGATCTTCTCCATAGTCAATTCCTTTCCGGCTCACAAGCCTGTCCGATGTGCGGGCGGGAAGTCCCGCCCGCGTTCTTCTCTTACGCCACGATAAACCGGCGGCTTGTGGTGGACTTGGTGAAGCGCTCGGCCAATTCCGGCATGGCTTTCTTGAACGCCGTGCTGTCGAACCGGCTGCTCGTCACGGTCTTCCAGGTGATCTTGTAATCCGCACCCGTCAGCGTGTCGGCGTCAATGGCAGTCATGTGCGCCTTGATCGCATCCTGGATGCTCTCGATCTCAGCTGTCAATTCGTCGGCCATGCGGCGCAGTTCTCGAAGCTCGTTGACCTTGCTCTGAATTTCTGTGTTGCTCATGTGGAAACCCCTTTCCTTTTTCGGCGGGGCGTGTTATACTGAACACGACCCCTTTTGTGGTTGCGTCCTGCTTGTGCTTCCTACGGCGTGCAGGGCGCTTTTTCTTTGTCTTGGGGAACTCCGGCGGCTGGGGGCTTTCAACTGATCTCGTGAGCCTTGCTGCACTTTGCTGTTCCTTCCCAACTCTTGTAGATGTTCTTCACCCATCTTCTGCCGGTGTCTGAACTGTTTTCGTTTGTTCCCCTTGACTGGCTTTATTGTATCACTGAATTCTAGTGATGTCTATTGTCAATATCACTAAAAATAAGTGAAATTATTCATCAATCTTATCACTTGTATTTAGTGACATCATGAGGTATAATAAGGATAATGGAAAAGGGGCGTTATATAGCAGTCCCCGAAGGGAGGGCACTATCATGCCAATAGCTTATAAGATTGACGTGCTCGCTGCACTCAAGGACGCTGGATACTCACAGAATCGCATTCGCAACGAGAAATTGATCGGCCAATCGTACTTGACGCAGCTTCGCCATGGTGAGTTGGTTTCATGGAAGACAATCGAAACCATTTGTCAGTTACTCCACTGTCAGCCAGGGGATATACTGGAATACGAAGAAAAAAAGGACGGTGAAGCGTGATGAAAGTCTATACCATCATCGGCGGCGTAAACGGTACGGGAAAGAGCAGTCTGACCGGCGTTTTGCGGGCGCAGCGCAATGATCTGGGCGTGATTGTGGACGTTGACCGCATCACGGCGCTTGCAAGCGTCAGCC